>Ga0070689_100000327_pt1 | contig 27783 bp, 23 predicted proteins | sample KBSS23HmetaG_FD_64669 | JGI IMG/M metagenome (GOLD analysis project Ga0070689, IMG submission 64669) | Switchgrass rhizosphere microbial communities from Kellogg Biological Station, Michigan, USA - KBS S2-3H metaG | ecosystem: Host-associated > Plants > Roots > Rhizosphere ...
CCAGCGACCAGCTCACGGTCACCATGGCCGAGACCTTCCACGATCGCCACCAGCGCGCCCGCGAAATCCTGCTGCTCAGCATTCCGGCGCAGGCCTTGCTGATCGCCAGCGTGTTTTTCCTGGTGCTCTACGGCGTGCGCGTGGGTTTGCGCCAGCTCGATCCGCTCACGGCGCGGCTGGCTTCGCGCGAACACGATCTGGCCCCGATCGGCGATGCCGATGTGCCGGTTGAAATCCTTCCGCTCACGCGCACCATCGACGGTTTGTTCGCGCGCCAGCGCGGCATGCTGGCGTTGCAGGATCGTTTCATCGCCGACGCCGCGCATCAGCTCAAGACGCCGCTGGCCGGGCTGCGCGTGCACGTGGAGCGCGCGCAGGCCGATCCCAGCAAGGAAACGGTCACCGACGCCCTGCAACACATCCTGCGCCTCACCCAACGGGCCAGCCGCACCTCCAGCCAGTTGCTCGCGTTGACGCGCGCGCAGTCGCCGGATCTCAACGAAACCGCGCCGTGCGTGCTGCTGGACCTGGCGCAGGTGATTCCCGAACTGCTGGGCGTGCGCGTGCACGACGCCATCGCCGCTGGCGTCGATCTGGGCTACGAAGGGCCGGCCGGCCCCGTGTGGATCGACGCCGATCGCCTGTCGCTGCAGGAGATGCTCGACAACATGATCGACAACAGCCTGCGCTACGCCGGCCGCGGCAGCATCCTCACCATCGGCGTGTCAGTGCTGAGCGAAGGTCCCTGCGTGAGCGTGGAAGACAACGGCCCCGGCGTACCCGCGGCCTTCCTCGAACGCCTGGGCGAACGTTTTTTCCGCGTGCCGGGCATGACCGAAGAAGGCACCGGCCTGGGACTGGCCATCGTGCAGCGCATCGCGCAGCGCCATCGCGCCGCCGTGCGCTTCCTCAATGGCAGCATGGGTGGCTTGCGCGTGGAAGTGGTGTTTCCGCCGGCGCGTACGACGCGGTCGGTCAGCTGACGCAGCCCGGCACGCCGCCGCGTCCTTTCAGAGCAATCCGATGTATTTGTCCGGGCAAGTCGTGGAACATGCCTAGCCTCACATGAGGGCATCGGGTGCGGCATCTGATCGCCCATCGCGCCATTGGACGCGGCAATCACCTGCACCGTTGCGGATGAACAAGCCACGCGCCGCCGGAACGTTGGCATGTGTGCCCACCACGACTCCATGCCATGGCCAAGACCAAAGAACGCTCCATTTGGCACCATAGAACGTCGCTCTTCCGCCGCGTCGCCGCCGAATTCGGCCGTGACGAGAAACTGCTTGCCGCGCTTCCCCGACTAGCCCTCTCCGATCCCGATCCCTCGGTACGGCGCGCGGCGCTGTCGCGTTGCGCCGACCTTGCGGCAGCGCAAGAAGCCTCTTATACCGACGGCGATGCCGAAAATCGCGTGTTTGCCCGTGCCCTGTATTTTTCGCTGATGGCCGGCACCCACGAACAAGCCCCGCCGCTCTCCACACGCTTGCGGCTGATGAAGGTACAGAGCGACCGCGCGTTGATCCTGCATGTTTCGATCTATAGCCCGAACAAGAGTCTGCGCGCCGTGGCGCAGCAGAGCCTGGAGCGCGACCGCCACGAGGGAACGCGAGAGGTAACGCCGGATCTCGGCTTCTCCGATCCGATCTTCAACAAGGTCCGCTCTCGCGTCATGCTCCGCCGTGCGATCGTAACCGTCGCCTGCGAAATTGAACGCTCGTTGGGCGTCGCCGACGAGAACGCGGCACTGAAGTGGGCCGACGCGATGGAACGCTTCGTCGGCGACTGGCCGGCCCGCTGGCCGCTGCCTCATTACGTCGCGCGGGCGAGCCGGCTTCTGCAGATCGCACTGTTCAGCGCGCCCAAGCCGCCGCTTGCGCCGCCCAGGCGCAAGGACCTTAGCTTCGCGTCCCCGACATTCAATCTCCCGCCCGGGACCGCCCACAAGACATGACAACCCGAAGCAGCATGTTCAATCGCAAACGCCCCACGTCAGACCATGCCAATGTCGCCACCAGCCTGATCGCTCAAGGCACCTGCATGACCGGTGACATCAGCTTCACCGGCTCCCTGTTCCTCGATGGGCGCATCGACGGCCAGGTCATTGCCACCGAGCCGGGAGCGTTGCTGACGATCGGTGAGCAAGGCGTGGTGCGAGGAAATATCGACGTGCCCGCCGCCGTCGTTCATGGCCACGTATCTGGCGACGTCTACACCACGGAAAGACTCGAACTGGCCAGCTCGGCAAGGATCGCCGGCGATCTCCACTATCGCTCCATCCTGGTAGTGGCCGGCGCGCAGATCAACGGACGAATGCATCACCGTTCGCCGGAAGGCGAAGCAAGCTCGGCATCGGCCATGCCGTCGGACGACTTCGCCGAAGTCGTCGTTTCGGCGGAGATTCGCTCGGAAGAGGTAGCGACCTCTTCCGAGGAGACCACCGAAGCCTTGTCCGCCGCGAAGACGTTCGAGCCGACGAACGACGCGTCGGTGGATGCGCTCAAGCAAACCGCCGTTGCAGCCGAACCCCTGCTGGTCGTTCGGCCGCGCAAGCGCGGAAGGATGCGCTGACCTGGGACAGTCCCTGATCGACGTTGCCCCGCACAATGGCGGGGCAACGTTTCGACGCATGCGGACTTGTCCGATCCTCAGTTGACGCGAGTCTCGGCCTTCAGCGCAGAGACCAGCACTTCGACGCGGCGGTTCGCGGCGAGACAGGCGATCAACGCGCTGCGCTCGGCCTGGGCGCATTCCGCCACCGGATTGCGCTTGCCGCTGCCTTCGGCCTGAATCAGGCTGCTCTCCACACCGCGAGAGACAAGGTAGTTCTTCACCGTGTCGGCGCGCCGCTGCGAAAGATCATCGTTATAGGCGTCGCTGCCCAAGCGATCGGTGTAGCCGACCACGCGAACACCCTGCACCTGGCCTGCGTGCTGCTGGATACCCTCGGCGAGCCTGTCGAGTTTGGCGCGGCCCTCAGCCGACATGTCCGACGGTCCCGCGCGATCGAATGCGAACAACGCATCCGAACCAAGCGTAAATCGCTCGGTGCTGACGGCTGGCGCCACCACCGCCGGCAATGGCGCCGGAGCCCGTGCAGGCTGCTGGAAGCGCGAACACTCGTCGGGCAGCCAGTAGAAGCGCTGCGCCAGCTTGTCGGTGTCGAACAGAATCTTGAACTGGCACGTCACCACATGATCGCTTTCCACCGGCTCGCGGAAATGGAAGACGTAGTTCCACTCACGCACGCCCCACACACCCTCGCTGAAATGCGGATAGCCGATCAGATCGCTGACCTGTTGCTTGTTGAGGCCCGCATGCATACGGGCGAGGTTGTCGAGGTTGGGGAACGTTCCATCCTTGTGCATCGGGGTGGTGTCGCGAATGGCGGGCCAGTTGATCGAATCCGCGGACTGGCCGTCCTTGTGGACGTTGCGACTGACGTTGCCGCAGGCGGTCAGCGCGAATGCCGCCGCCAGCAGCGCGACTTTGAAGAACTTGATATGGATGCGCGTGTTTGTTTGCAGACCTTGATACCGTTGAATACAAAAGCCGTTGATCCCTCTGCCGCGTCGGCAGAGGGATGTCCATGGTTGGCTCTTACCAGGCCACGCCCGCGCCGATGTTGGCGCCGAGACCGTCCTGCTGCGAACCCGTCGCACTGGCCTTGAAGATGTAGCGGCCGCTTTCAGTGATGGTGGAAACGCCCACCGAGATGGCGCTCTGCCCGCGATAGGTGCCGATACCGACGCCCGCGACGCTCTGATTGGGCTGATAGGCCTGGGGAATGCCTGCCGATGCCAACGCGGAGGCCGTGCCGGCATAGGCGCGCTTGCCCATCTGGTTGACCTGCTGGTCGGTGTAGCTCTTCGCCCAGTTCTTCGTGTTGCCCATCGCGTCGTTGAGCTGACCCACGTTTACCGCATCCGAAGTGGCCGTACCCGCTTGCACGTTGTGGATGGTGGCGTTGCCACCGCTCGGATTGAGCGTGACCGAGTTGTAGTTGGTCGAGCCATCGCTGTTGGTGTCGTACTGCACGCCGCCAGCCTGAGCCGATTTCAGCTGGCTCACGTTGACCGCATCCGTGGCCTGGGTACCGGCAGCCACGTTGGTGATCTGACGCTCGTTGCCCGTCGAACCCATCGACACGGCGTTGGCGCGATCGGCAACCGAGTTGTTGCCAATGGCCACGCTGTTGCTCGCGGTCGCCTGCGAACCGTTGCCCAAGGCAAGACTGTTCTCGCCCGAAGCCGTCGCGCCTGCACCGCCTGCAGCAGAGTTTTTGCCGGTAGGCGTAGGGGCCGGCGTCTTCTGGTCGGCGCTGGTCTGGAACATGCCCGCCTGTCCGCTGCTGATGTTGCTGATGTCGCCGGCGATGTTGTTGACCGTGGTTTCGACCTTGCTTACGCGACCATCCAGCTTGTCGACGGCCTGGTTGGTGGCATAGAGCTGGGAGCCGTTCACGGCATCGGTGCTGTCGGAAGAGAGCACGCCCGCAGCCACGTTGGTGATGGTGCGTTCCTGCCCCGCAGCCCCAACGCTCACCGTGCCCGTCGGACTGCTGCCGGCAAACGTATAGTTGTCGCCGGCGATGGTCGCGCCCGCGGTGCCCTTCACCGCTCCCGTGGTCGAGTTCGTACCCAGCGCCACGCTGTTGCCGGTGCTGGCGCTGGCGTTCTGGCCCAACGCCACGGACGAGGCACCGGCGGCTTTGGCACCCACACCAGCCGCGATGGCATTCGTACCGGTGGCGCCATCGTTGTTGTAGTTGCTGCCTTGTGTACCGCCATCGTTGACGCTGAAATAGTGCGTCTTCGCGCCCTCCACCGTCGTGTTGAGCTGGCTGACGTTCACCGCATCGGCGGGGTCCTCGCCATCGGCGACGTTGGTAATCTTCTTGCCGCCCGCATCGATGCCGTTGATGGTGACGCTGGGGCCACCGGCGATGGTCAGGCCGTTGTTGTTCACCACCGTGTTGCCCATGGTGACGCTGCCGGTATCGCCAAGATCGAGGTTCTTGTTGAGGGTCATCTCGACCTGGCCGTTGTTGTCGGTACCGGTCTGGGTGACGGTGACGTTGTTGTCGCCGGTGAAAGTCACCTTGCCGTTCGGGCCGACTTTGGCGGTGTTGCCGTTCGCATCGGTCACGTTCCAGCCGGCGTTGGCGGCGTCCTGCACCTGCTTCAGCTGCGAGCCGTTGATGGCATCAGTCGACGTGTCGCTGACCTCGCCGGCCGCCAGGTTGGTGATCTTGCTGCCACCTGCATCGATGCCGCTGATGGTGATGCTGGGACCGCCGGCGATGGTCAAACCGTTGGTGTCCACCGTGGTGTTGCCCGTGGTCACGCTGGTGAACACCGGCTTGTCGGTCATCTGCACCTGCAGCACGCCATTGGCGTCCACCTCGGTCCTGAGGTTGTCGCCGGTATACGTGCCCGCCGACGTGCCCTTGCCCTGGATCGACACGGTATCGCCGAGCTTCTTCTGCACCGTGCCGGTGTTGCCGGCGAAGGTCAGCGGCGTGTCGGCGAGATCATCGAGCTGGGACTTGTTCACGGCATCGCTGGGCGCCACGCCGTTGGCGACGTTGGTGATCTTGGTGCCGCCGGTCCTGGTGACCGGATTGTAAGTGGGGCCACCCAGCGTGACGCTGTCGTGCGTGCTGTTGTCATAGAGCACCGCGTCGGCGGTGGCGCCCTTGAGCTGCGCCACGTTCACGGCATCGCTGTCAGCAGTACCTGCAGCGACGCCGGTGATCTGGCGAAACTTGTTGGTCGCGGCATCGCCCACGCTGACCGCGCCAAGCGTGCTCCTGGTGGCGTTGATCGCGGCCGCCTGCGCTGCTGTCGCTGCGGCAGGTACATAGCCTGCGATGCCTGCGGCGGTATTGGCCAGCGACTTGCTGCCGATGGCCACGCCATCAGCGGCGAGCGCCTTGGCACTGTTGCCTAGCGCGGTGGAATTGTCGCCACTGGCACTGGCGCTGTAACCGGAGGCCAACGCCCTGACTCCGGCTGCATTGGCGCCATAGCCGAACGAAGTGGCACCGGTTCCGGTGGCGCTGCTGGTCGATCCCGCAGCGGTCGACATGTCTCCAATGGCTTGCGCGCCAGAACCGATACCCGTCGCCATCAGTCCCGTCGCCACGGAACCGTCCCCCATGGCAATCGACGAATCCCCGGATGCGGTTGCATCGGTTCCGACGGCCAGCGCCGACCTGCCCGATGCGCTGGCATCCACACCAGCCGCCAGCGCGTTCGCACCCGTCGCACCATCGTTGTTGTAGTTGCCGCCCTGTACTCCGCCATCGTTGACGCTGTAATAGCTCGCGATGGTATCCAGGCCACTCTTGAGTGCGGAGACGCCAGCGGACATGGCGGGCGCGGAGAGACCGCCGACCAGCAAGGCGCCCGCGATGGCGAGAGTCAGCTTGGCCGAGCCCGACTTCTGGTGACCCGCGGCCAACTCAGAGACGACAACGAAACATTCTTTCTCGTCATCCCAAACGACATGATAGATTTTGTTCACGACAAGTCCTTCCAGCGGCAACGTAAGAAACCGGCGCCATACTAGAAATCACTTTAAGTAGCGCATATACGCCACTGTCTGAAAAATTATTTTTGCATCGGCAAAGCGTGCGCGAAAAATCTCCGACGTTTCATGGCGTTGGACGGCGCATCAGCAAATGCCTACAAGCAATCGTGCGAATGCCGTCGCTTTGACGAGCGAATCACTGTCATCCCGATGACTGCATTGGCATGACGCGTGCTGACTCGACATCGCCAGCCAGGACAACCTGCAGGCACCGCACAAAAAAATACGGCGATGCATGCGCATCGCCGTTCGTCACACTTCCCCTGCATGGGAACAACTTGAGACAAACCATAAACAGACGCCGCGAGTTGTGACTCGCGGCGTCGTGTTGATTACATCGCCTTCTTCGCCTTGGTCAGCAGCTGATCAAGCAGCGCGATGGCCAGGTCGATTTCTTCGTGCGTGATGTCCAACGACGGCGCGAAGGTGATCACGTTCTTGTACCAGCCGCCCACGTCGAGCACGAGGCCGATCTTCTTGCCGTTGTGCTCGAGGTCGCCGGCCAGGCCGATGTCGACCATCTTGTCGAGCAACGCCTTGTTCGGCGTGAAGCCGTCGTCGGTGCAGATCTCGGCGCGCATGGCCAGACCGAGGCCGTCGACGTCGCCGATTTCCTTGTGGCGCTTCTGCAGGTCGCGCAGGCCTTCGAGGAAGTGCGCGCCCTTCTTCGGCACGCTGGTCTCGTAGTCCAGCTCGTAACCCATCTTGATCACTTCCAGACCCAGCGCTGTGCCGAGCGGGTTGGAGTTGAACGTCGAGTGGGTGGAGCCCGGCGGGAAGATGGTCGGGTTGATCAGCTCTTCGCGCGCCCACAGGCCCGACAGCGGATTGAGGCCGTTCGTCAGCGCCTTGCCGAACACGATGATGTCCGGCGTCACGCCGAAGTGCTCGATCGACCACAGCTTGCCGGTGCGCCAGAAACCCATCTGGATTTCGTCGACCACCATCAGGATGCCGTACTGGTCGAGCACCTTCTTCAGGTCCTTGAAGAAGTTCATCGGCGGCAACACGTAACCGCCGGTGCCCTGGATCGGCTCGACGTAGAACGCGGCGTACTCAGCCTGATTGACCTTGGGGTCCCACACGCCGTTGTATTCGGTTTCGAACAGGCGGGCGAACTGGCGCACGCAGGCATCGGAATATTCTTCCGGCGTCATGCCCTTGGGGCGACGGAACGGATACGGGAACGGCACGAACATCGCCCGCTCGCCGAAGTGGCCGAAGCGACGACGGTAGCGGTAGCTCGAGGTGATCGACGAAGCGCCCAGCGTGCGGCCGTGGTAACCGCCCTCGAACGCGAACATCAGGCTCTTGCCACCGGTGTAGTTGCGCACCAGCTTGAGCGAGTCTTCCACCGCCTGCGCACCGCCGACGTTGAAGTGCACGCGGCCCTTCAGGCCGAACTTGTTCTGCGCGTCGACCGCGATGGTCTTGGCCAGTTCGATGCGGGTCTGGTGCAGGTACTGCGAAGCGACCTGCGGCAGCACGTCGATCTGGTTCTTCAGCGTGTCGTTCAGGCGCTTGTTGCCGTAACCGAAGTTCACCGCCGAGTACCACATCTGCAGATCGAGGAAGCGCGTGCCCGCGGTATCGATCATCCAGCTACCTTCGCCGTGGCGGAAGATCTTCGGCGGATCGACGTAATGCACGGTGTCGCCAAAGGAGCTCCACTGCGCCTCATCGGCGAGCAGCTGGGCGTCGGGAATCACCACGCCAGCGGCGTTCTTGTCGTAAGCGTTCATCAGGAAATCCGGAATCGATCAGAGTGGGGATGAACGGGCCAGGCCCGTTCAGGGGATCGTGATGGCCAGGGCGGGTTCGCCCGGCGTGTGTTCGGCCAGCAGGCTGCCATCGAGCAGACGGGGCAGCAGCTCCAGCGCATCCTCGAAGCCGGTGATCGGCACGTAGGGGATGCCGGCGGCGCGGCAATGCTCGATCAGGCGATGCTTGGCGAACACGAAATCGACGCGGTCGGCGGCGCAGAAATCCGAGGCGCCGTCGCCGATCAGCAACGTCTTGGTACCCGTCTTGGCGGCCTGGGCCGCCACGGCGCACTTGCAGGTGCCGCTGCGGCAACCGTCGGCCTGGAACGGCGAGGTCAGCTGCCACTGGCGCGGCGGCGTGGCCGGGGCCAGGTGGTTGGCCGCCAGCGGCAGATCGTCCAGGCCGTAACGGCCCAGGATCTTGTGGATGGCGTAGTCGAGGCCGTCGCTCACCACCCGCAGCGGGGTCGACAATTCGCGCGTCCTGGCCACGAAGGCCGGGAACGCGTGGTCGATCCACAGCGAGGAGAGGTGCTTGTCCAGCGCTTCCTGGGTCATGTCCAGCAGACCCACCTGCCCGGTCATGCATTCGCGCGAGCCGATGCGGCCGGCACGCCAGTCCTGCTCCAGCGTTTCCCAGCCGGGACGGCCGAAACGGTCGAGCAGGGAGTCGATCACGTCTTCGACGGAAATGGTGCCGTCGAAATCGCAGAGGATGGTCCAGCCTGTCACTCGGTGCAGCTCCGCTAATGCAGTGTGATGACAAGACTAGAAAGACACCCCTTTCGGCCCCCTTTCTTGCCGAAAGAAGCTGCGCAAACGTCTTCCCTCATCCAGACTTTCTCAGCCCCGCCATAAGCCAGTTGTAGGGAAGGTCCGGTATCCTTGAGCTATCCCGGATCGCCGCGCCGATCGAACCCCCAGGAATTTCGTGCTTCATCGTCGAAACAACCCGGATCTGCCGAAAATGGAAGCTGTATCTCGCCGGGATCGTTCTCTGCTCGCCAGCGGCCTGCTGGCGTGTGGACTTGCGCTGCTGGCCGGTTGCTCGGTGGCTCCCCTGCCCGAGCTCAAACCGCCCGTCCCCGAGACCTGGCGCAACGCGCCGGCCGGCGTCGCGCCGCCCTCCGCCGACCTGCGCGGCTGGTGGCAGGCGCTGGGCGATCCTGAGCTGGATGCCCTGATCGATCGTGCCCTGCAGAACAACTTGAACGTGGCGGAGGCAGCCGAGCGCCTGCGCGCCGCACGCACGCAGAACCACCACGCCTACGATCCCTATCTGCCCAATGTTCACGGGCGCACCAATGACGTGATCGATCCGGACGCCACCGCCTCCTATTTCGTGGTCGGCTTCGACGCCCTGTGGGAGCTGCCGTTGTTCGGTGCCTGGCAGAGCAGCAAGCGTGCGGCACAAGGGCAGGAGAACGGAGCGGCGGCCGCGTTGCGCGGCGCCCAGGTGTCGCTGGTGGCCGAGGTCAGCCGTCGCTGGATCGAACTGCGCTCGGCCCAGGAACAGGCCCGGCTGCTCACCGCCATCCGCGATGCGCAGCAGGAAAAGTTGCGGCTGGTGCAAGTGCGCGAACAGTTGAAGCTGGCGCCGCCCGTCGAAGTGGCCAAGAGCCAGGCCGAACTGGCCCGCGCCGAAGCCGCGCTGACCGAGCCGCAGCAGGCCATCAACGCCTGCCTGCAGCAGCTGGCCGTACTGATGGGACAGCCCGAACCCGATCCGGCCTGGCTTACGCCCGGCCCGCAACCGCAGCTGGGCGAGTGGCAACTGACCACCGCACCGGCCGACATGCTGCGCGCACGTCCCGAGATCGCCAGCGCGGAAGCCGACGTCCTGCGCGCGGCCGGCGAGCTCGGCCTGAGCCGGGCGGACATCTATCCGCATATCGGTTTGGGCGCATCGCTGCAGTGGTCGACCAATATTCTGTCGAACTATCGCGTGCACACCGGCGAAGCGATCTCCTCGGTCGGCCCGATCATCGACGTGCCACTGTTTGACTGGGGCCAGCGCGTGGCTGCGGCGCATGCCAAGGATCACGAACTCAAGGCCGCCGTGTTTGCGTATCGCCAGGCCGTGCTGCAGGGCGTGGCGGAAGCGGAAACCGCGATGGGCGACCTGGAGCAATCGCGCCTGCGCGAGGACGCCATGCAACGCGCCACCGAGGCGCTGGACAGCAGCACTGCCGCCTTGCGCAAGCGCGCGGAACTTACCCTGGGCAGCAACCTCGACGTGCAGGAAGGCCTGATCGAAAACCAGCGTGCGCAGCTCGAACGCGTGAGTGCCATCGCCGCACGCGATCTCGCCTATGTCTCGCTCTACAAGGCCCTGGGCGGTGCGCCCATGCCCACCCCGCCCGCACCCACCACCGCGCAAGCCGCGGGGGGCGCGGACTGATGGTCGCGCTGGCACGCAAGACACTCGTCTACGAATGGCGCCGCTTCCTGCCCGCGATCCTCGCGGTGGGGTTCGCCGGCCTGCTGCAGTTGCTGCAGGCGGCTCTGGTGCTGGGCATCTTTGGCAGCGCCAGCGTCTACATCACCGGATCGTCGGCGGATTTGTGGGCCGGCTATCCCGGCACGCAGAGCGTGAACCTCGGCCGCTCGATCGACTCGGGCGTGGAAATGCGACTGCGCATGGACCCGGCCGTCACCGCGGTGGAACCGTTCCACTGGGTCGATGCCGACTGGCGCGGACCCAGCGATACCGGCGGTGTATCGGTGTTCGTCTCCGGCATCAATGCACGTCCCGACGGCATGCTGTTCGCCCACGCGCTGCCGCCTGCACTTCGCGCACGCTTGAACGAACCCGATGCGGTGATCGTCGACCGCGCCGACCTCGACAGCCTCGGCGTGAAGGTGGGCGATAGCGCCGTCATCAATGGCCATCGCGTGCGCGTGGTGGGCGTGAGCAACGGGTTGCGCGCGCTGGGTGGCGTGAACGTGGTGGCCTCGTTGGCCACTGCGGCGGAACTCGATACCGACCCCTCCAATGCCAATCGCATGACGTATTTCGTGGCGAAACTGCGCGACCCGGCCGCCGCCGATGCGATCGCTGCGCGCCTGCGCGGCAATGGCGCGTTCGGCAAGTACGACGTGTGGACCGCGCAGGATTTCGCCCGCCGATCGCAGCTCTACTGGATGTTCGACACCGGCGCCGGTGCCGGCGTGCTGTTCCTTGCCGGCATCGTGTTCCTGGTCGGTGCCGTGATCACCAGCCAGACCCTGGTTGCCGCGGTGATCGGCTCCGTGCGCGAATACGCCACGCTCAACGCGTTGGGTGTCGGCGTCGGTGCGCTACGCCGCGTGGTGATGGAACAGGCGTTCTGGGTGGGCGCGCTGGGCCTGGTCGGCAGCACCCTGCTCGGCGCCATCGCGTTGGCCATTGCGCGCAGCCGCAGCGTGCCGGTGGCGCTCGATCCGTGGACCACGCTGGCCTGCCTCGCGCTGGGCATGGGCCTGGCCATCGTCTCCGGCCTGGCCGCCATGCGCAGTCTGCGCCGCGCCGATCCCGCCACGTTGCTGAGGTAAGGATGAGCGCTCAGCCCCATGCCATGCCTACCGTGTCGTTGCAGGCCCGCAACGTCACCAAGTCGTTCTCCTCCGGACCGATTCACCACACCGTGCTGCACGACCTCACGCTGGACGTGCACGCCGGCGAACTCACCCTCATCTCCGGTCCGTCCGGCTGCGGCAAGAGCACCCTGCTCGCCATCCTCAGCGGCCTGCAGGCCGCCGACAGTGGCCAGGTGATGGCGCTGGGCGAGGACCTGGGCGTGCTCGGCATGCGCGAGCTGGAACGCTTTCGTCTCCTGCACACCGGTTTCGTCTTCCAGGGCTTCAACCTGTTTCCCGCATTGAACGCGGTGGAACAAGTGGAGCTGCCGCTGAGCTACCTCGGCCTTGCGCCCGGCGAAGCGCGACGGCGCGCCGTGGCATCGCTGGAGGAGGTGGGACTGGGCCCGCGCATGAGCCTGCGCCCGTCCGAACTTTCCGGCGGCGAAAAGCAGCGCGTGGCCATCGCCCGCGCGCTCGCCAAGGAACCAGGCCTGTTGTTTGCCGACGAGCCCACCAGTGCGCTCGATGCGGCCAACGGCCAGATCATCATCGACATCCTGCACCGCATTGCCCGCGACCACGGCACCACGGTGCTGTGCGTCAGCCACGATCCTCGACTGGTGGGCCACGCGGATCGCGTGCTCGCCATGGAGGATGGCCGTATCCTTAGCGACCGTGTGCCCTCTCCGATTTCGACGGCAGGCCACCAGGAACCTTCTGCATGACCTTGCGCCCGCTTCATTCCCTGCTCGCCGTGGTGCTGTTGGCACCGGTGCTGGTTGCCTGTTCGCATGACGACAGCGGCAAGACGAGCACGTCCGCCGCACCCGCTGCCACGTACGCGGCGGTGGCACGCGGCCGCGTCGATATCGAAGGCGGCCTGCTCAAGCTCAGCATGCCGCGCGAAGGCGTGGTGGCCGAGATCAAGGTGCGCGAAGGCGATCACGTGAAGAAGGGCCAGGTCCTGGCCGTGCTGGAGACCAAGCCGGCACAGCTTGCCGTGAGCGCAGCCGAGGCCGAGCAAAAGCAGGCCCGGGCCCAGGGCAATCTGCTCGAAGCGCGACTGAAAGCCGCGCAGCAGCGTGCCACGCGACTGCAAGCGGCCGCGGCCGCCGGGGCCGGCGATGGCCAGAGCGCCGACGACGCCAAGGACGCCGCCACCCAACTGCAAGGCGAACTCGACAATGCGCGCGCTGCCGAGGCCATGGCCGGACAGAAGCTGGAAGCCTCGCGCTACGAACTGGCGCAGCGCAGCCTGCTCGCGCCGGTGGATGCGCAGATCGTCGAGCGCGACATCCAGCCCGGCGCCACGGTGTCGCCGCAAGGCGGCGTGGCCTTCGTGCTGCTGCCGGAAGGCGCCCGCATCGTGCGTGCCGAACTCAACGAATCGTTCGTCAGCGCCGTGCACGACGGCATGCATGCGCAAGTCGTGGACGACAGCGGCAGCGGCGTGCCCACGCTCAGCGCGCACGTGCAACGCATCGGCACCGTGTTCGGTCCCAGCGCACTGGAAGAAGATCCGCTGATCCGCGCCAACACGCGCACGATCGAATGCGTGCTGGTGTTCGACGAAACGCCGCCGCCGTCGCTGCGCATCGGCCAGCGCGTGATCGTGCAATTTGGCGACAACGCGGGTGCGCGCGCCAAACCCGGCGCGTGATGACGCTCGGCATGCCGCTGCGCTTCACCGCTCCCGCGATGCTGCGCACCGCTGCGCTGCTCTGCGCCTGCGTGCTTTCCTCCATCGCACGGGCGGATGACGCTTCCACCGACGAGCGCAACATCATCCTTGGTGCCGGCGTACAGCGCATGCCGGGGTGGATAGGATCGAAGGACCATCGCAATCAGCCAGTGCCATACATCGACGCCGAGTTGCCCTGGCACATCACGCTCTCCACGCTCGATGGCCTGACGGTGGATGTCATCCACAGCGGACCATGGCGCGGCGGCTTCTACGGCAATTATCTGTGGGGCCGCGAACGCAGCGACCTTGGACCCAGGTTGGGCGGCATCGTCGACTCATTGTCACCACGGCTCAACGCCGGTGGTTATCTGGAATACCAGGCCACCAAGGCGTTCAGCGTGGGCGGCAACCTGGCGCACGACACGCAGGGCGCCGGCGCGTACCTGAATCTGTACGCAGACTGCGACCTGCCTGCCATCGGCTACTTCAATCACAGCGTGCAGTTGCAATGGCAGGCCATGAACGGCCCGGCGATGCGCCGCTTCTTCGGCGTGACACCGGAACAGGCAACACAGCTGGGCATCACGCCGTGGTCGCCCGGTGCGGGCAGCCAGCAGATCTCATTCGAATACGACGCCTACATGCCCACCAGCGAGCACACCGGCGTCGCCGTCGCCATCAATTACGCGCGACTGCTGGGCGATTCTGCGGACAGCACGCTGGTGCGTCGCTTTGGCTCGGCCAACCAGCTCACCACCACGCTGGCATTCGTCTACCGCTTCTGAGCGAACGCGTGCGCGATTTCAACGGTCGTCGCGCGTCCAGATCTGCCCGTCCACTTCGTGCACCGGAAAGCTGGCAATCGGCTCGTACGCTGGCGGACACATCACCGCGCCGTTGCGCACGTCGAAGCGCGCGCCGTGACGCGGGCACTCCACTTCGAAACCGTGCACCTCGCCGCCGGCCAGTTCGCCGCCGTCGTGGCTGCAGACGTCTTCGATGGCATAGAGGTCGCCGTCGATGTTGTAGACGGCGATGGCGGTGTCGCCATCCCACACCACTTTGTATTCGCCCGGCAGCATCTCGCTGCGCGTGCCCACGAAAATCCAGTCGGCGAGATTCATGCCGTCTCCTCGACCAGCGTCTTGCTCAGATAGACGAAACGCAGGTCGTCGCGCCGCGGCAGGCCAAAACGCTCGTTGCCATAAGGAAACGGCGCAGTTTTGCCGGTAAGGCGATAACCGCGCCGTTCGTACCAGGCGATCAGATCGCCGCGCTGTTCGATCACCGTCATGTGCATGGCGGGTACCTGCCAGTTGTCGCGCGCCACGCGCTCCGCTTCGGCCAGCAGGGCGCGGCCAAGGCCAGACGCCTGCAACTCCGGGTTCACGGCAAACATGCCGAAATATCCTGCGTCGCCTTGATGCTCGATGTGGCAGCAAGCCACCAGCGTGGCATCGCGCTCACCCAGCAGCACGATGCTGCGGTCGCGGGCGATCAACTCGGCGACGCTCTCGGCATCCGTGCGCTGGCCATCCAGCAGATGGCTTTCGGTGGTCCAGCCGCGCAGGCCGGATTCGCCGCGATAAGCGGATTCGACCAAGGCCACGATGGCTGCTACGTCAGCGGCGGTTGCCGGCCTGAAGACGGGAAGAGTGTGCGGGAACATCTCGTCATGATAACGCTCCGGCACGGATCGCACCGCACAATGACCTTCGACACTATCCCCTGCCCGACCCCCCTGCCTAGCCTGTGGATTGGGGCCGAGCGCCCCGCGACCACGACTTGATGCGCGCGCCGCATCCCATTTCAGGGGAGACTCCATGAAGAACCGTATTGTGAAACCGCTCGCGCTGGCCGTGGGCCTGGGTCTGTGCACCGGCGCGCTGGCCGCTCCCAGCGGCGCATTCGACGTCAAGGAACTGGACGCCAGCAAGGGCGTCTGCACCGACTTCAACGGCTTCGTCAACGCGAAATGGCTGGCCGCGAACCCCATCCCCGCCGACCGCACCCGCTGGGGTTCGTTCGACGCGCTGCGCGAAGACAGCCTCAACATACAGCACGGCATCGTGGACAAGGCCGCCAAGGACGCCGCGAGCGCCAAGGCCGGCTCGATCGAACAGAAGATCGGCTACTTCTACGCCTCGGGCATGGATGAAGCGGCCATCGAGAAGGCCGGCTACGAGCCGATCAAGCCGGAACTCGCGCGCATCGATGCGCTGAAGAACAACAAGCACGTCGTCGCCTACATCGCCGAAAGTTATGCCCGCGGCAATCCGGTCGGCTTCCGCTTTGGCGGCAACGCCGACTTCAAGGATTCCAGCCGCCAGATCGCCTACGCCAATCAGGGTGGCCTGGGCCTGCCCACGGCGGACTACTACAGCAAGCCGGACTTCGAAAAGATCCGCACCGAATACGTCGCGCACATCGCCCGCACGCTGCAGTTGGTGGGCGTGAGCGGGGCCGATGCACAGAAACAGGCCAAGGCCGTGATGGCATTCGAAACGCGCCTGGCGGCCGCCTCGCTGGTGCCCACCGAACTGCGCCAGCCGGAGAACCGCTACCACTTCGTGAGCATCGCCGACGCCGACAAGGTGACGCCGCATTTCGAATGGGCCGCGTTCTTCAAGGCACAGGGCGCCGACGTCAAGGACGGCTTCTCGCTGTCGCAGCCGAAGTTCTTCGGCGAGTTCGACAAGATGCTGGCCGATGTGCCGGTGAGCGACTGGCAGGCCTACCTGCGTTTCCACGCCATCGATGCGGCCTCGCCCTATCTCTCCACCCCGTTCCAGCAGGAAGACTTCGCCTTCAGCGCAAAGACGCTCAACGGCCAGAAGGAAATGAAGTCGCGCTGGAAGCGCACGCTCGACAGCGTGGAAGACGGCATGGGCATGGCGCTGGGCCAGCTCTACGTCGCGCAGACTTTCTCGCCGCAGTCCAAGGCACGCGCCGAGCAGTTGGTCGGCGACCTGCGCGCGGCCTACAAGAACCGCATCGAGAACCTGCCGTGGATGAGCGATGCGACCAAGAAGAAGGCGCTGGAGAAGTGGGCCACGTTCACGCCGAAGATCGGCTATCCGGACAAGTGGCGCGACTGGGCCGGCCTCACCATCCCGGCCGGCAACAGCTATTTCCAGAACGTGCAGGCCGCCGACAAGTTCAACTACGACTACATGGTCGCCAAGATCGGCAAGCCGGTGGACCGCACCGAATGGGGCATGACGCCGCAGACGGTGAACGCGTACTACAACTCGCTGAAGAACGAGATCGTGTTCCCCGCCGCCATCCTGCAGCCGCCGTTCTTCAGCGCCACCGCCGATGACGCGCTCAACTACGGCGGCATCGGCGCCGTGATCGGCCACGAAATGGGCCACGGTTACGACGACCAGGGCAGCAAGTTCGATGCGAAGGGCAACAACGTCAACTGGTGGACCGACGAGGACCGCAAGGCGTTCGAAGCGCGCACCGACCGGCTGGCCGACCAGTTCAACCACTACGAAGCGCTGCCGGGCAAGTTCGTCAACGGCAAGCTGACCATGGGCGAGAACATCGGCGATCTCGGCGGCCTCAATGCCGCCTACGATGCGCTGCAGATGGCCTTGAAGCGCAACCCGGCCGAAGCGAACAAGAAGATCGACGGCTACACCCAGGACCAGCGCTTCTTCCTCAACTGGGGCCGCGTGTGGCGCGGCAGCATCCGCCCGGAAGCGCAGCTCACCCTGCTCAACACCGACCCGCATGCACCCGCCCAGTTCCGCGCCATCGGCGCACCGTCGAACATGCCGGCCTTTGCTCAGGCGTTCCAGTGCAAGGCTGGTGACGTGATGGTGCGATCGGCGGACAAGCAGGTGAAGATCTGGTAACGCTTCACGCCAGGTAGAAAAACGAAAACGCCGCGGTCATGCCGCGGCGTTTTTCGTTCGTGCAGAGGACTGCAGCCTTGGATCACATCAGCAATTTGCGGACCTTCAGCAGTGCGGTAATGAACGCATCGACCTCTTCGCGCGTGTTGTAGAACGCTAGCGAGGCACGCAGCGTGGCGGGGACCTTGAAGAACTGCATCAAGGGATGCGCGCAGTGATGGCCCGAGCGCACGGCGACGCCCTGCAGGTCGAGCAGCGTGGCGAGATCGGTGGCCTGGGCGCCTTCGATCAGGAAGGAAATGACCGGCTCCTTTTCCTTCGCCTCGCCAAACAGGCGCAGGCCGGGAATGTCGCGCAGGCGCTCGGTGGCATAGCTCAGCAGCTGCTGCTCCCACGAGTGGATGGCGTCGAAGCCGATCGAATCGTAATAGTCGATGGCGGCGCCGACGCCAGCGAAGCCGGCAATGTTCGGCGTGCCTGCTTCGAACTTGTGCGGCGGCGCGGCGAAGGTGGTGCCGGAGAAACTCACTTCGCGAATCATCTCGCCGCCGCCGAAGAACGGCGGCATCGCCTCGAGATGTTCCTTGCGCGCCCATAGTCCGCCCGTGCCCGTGGGCGAGAGCATCTTGTGGCCGGTGAAGGCGTAGAAATCGCAGCCCAGCGCCTGCACGTCCACCGGGCGATGCGGCACGGCCTGGGAGCCGTCCACCACCAGCGGAATGCCGCGCTTGCGGCATTCGCGGGCGATCTCGCGCACCGGATTCACCGTGCCCAGCACATTGGACACATGGGTGACGCAAGCCAGCTTCACGTCGGGCGTGAGCATCTCGATGTACTTCTCGACGATCAGCTCGCCCCGATCGTCGATCGGCGCCGCCTTCACCGTGGCGCCGGTGCGCGACGCCACGATCTGCCACGGCACGATGTTGGCGTGATGCTCCATCACCGTGGTGAGGATGCTGTCGCCCTCTTTCAGGCGCGGCATCGCAAAACTGTAGGCGATCATGTTCATCGCCTGGGTGGTACCCGAGGTGAGAATCAGCTCGTTGCGCGAAGTGGCGTTGATGAAGCGCGCCAGCTTGTCGCGCGCGCCTTCATACGCTGCCGTGGCTTCCTCGCCGAGCAGATGCACCGCACGGGACACGTTGGCATTGCGCAGGCGGTAATGCTGGTCCACCGCCTCGATCACGCTCGCCGGCTTCTGGCTGGTGTTGGCGTTGTCGAAGTAGATGAGCGGCTTGTCGTGCACCGTGCGCGACAGCAGCGGGAAATCCGCACGGATGCGCTGCACATCGAAAACGGTGGGGCTAGTCTGGGTCTGTGCGTTCATCGTATTCGTTTCGCCTGATTGCTGTCGGGCCGTTCTTAGGCGGAGGGCAATTGCGCCATCAGTCGTTCGTTGATGTAGTCGCGCAAGCCATCTTCGGGCAACGCTTCGAACACAGCGCGGCAGAACGCGGCCGTGAGCATGGCGCGTGCTTCGGCCAGGGGAATGCCGCGCGAGCGCAGGTAGAACAACGAGCGCTCGTCGAGCTGGCCGACGGTGGCGCCGTGCGCGGCCTTCACTTCGTCGGCGTAGATTTCCAGCTCGGGCTTGGTGTCGATCTCGGCCTGGCCCGAAAGCAGGAGATTCTTGCTGCTCAAGCTGGCGTCGCTGCCATCGGCGCCTTCGGCCACCACGATGGCGCCGCGGAACACGCCGCGCGAACGCTCATCGGCAACGCCGCGCCAGACGGACTCGGACGCCGTATTGAGCGCCTCGTGGCGAATCGACATCTGCGTATCCACATGCTGGCGGCCACGCAACGCGAATACGCCGCGCGTGTCGAGACGCGACTTGTCGCCCGCCAGCACGACATGCAGATCGTGGCGCACCAGCGAGCCGCCAAGCTCCAGCGCGTACATTGCCGCGTGGGCTTCGCCATCCAACTGGACGCTGTCATGGCGCACCAGCGTGCTCCCTTCGGAAGCGTCCTGCAGCGTCACGTGGCGCAGCACGGCGCCCTGGCGCAGCACGATATCGGTAACCTGGGTCGCGAGATTCTGGTGTACGCCAGCGGCCACGTGCTGCTCGATCAGCGCGAGCTCCGCGCCCTCGCCCAGTTCGATGATCTGGCGCACGTGCGAAGCCATGGCTTCGCCGGCTGGCGCGCCGATGAAGAGCAAGCGCACAGGCTGTGCGACCTTGGCGCCCGCGGCTACGCGCAGCACCACGCCGTCACCGGCGAGTGCGGCATTGAGACGGGCGAACACGTCGCCGCCTTCGCGATAGTGGCGCGAGAGCGCAAAACGCAGCGGTTCGGCATTGCCCTGGAGTGCCTGCGAGAGCGGCTGAAGACTCAGGCCAGCAGGCAGGTTGTCCAGGCGGGAGAGTTCGCTGCGGAACACGCCGTTGACGAAGATCAGCGACGGACCCTCGATGCCCGGCAAGGCAAAGCCATCCATCTCCACCGCACGCGCGGACGCCTGGGCATCGCCAGCAGCAAAGCGCCGCTGACCGAGCGCGCGCAGGGCCGTGTACTTCCACGCTTCCATCCGGCTATCCGGCAGGCCGCCCGCCTCGAACGCATCGAGATTCTCGCGGCGCGCGGCATCCAGCCAGCCGATGCCGCTGCCCGGCAGCTGCGCCTGCGCGGCAGCCTCCAGCAACGATTCGACGAACGGCGTGCGCTGGGCCTCGCTCATGCCGAGGCTCCCGTGAGCGCCGGATCCTTGTCGTTCACCCAGGCGTAGCCCTGGGCCTCCAGCTTCAGTGCGAGCGTCTTGTCGCCGCTTTCGACAATGCGGCCATCGGCCAGCACGTGCACGAAATCGGGTTCGATGTAATCGAGCAGGCGCTGGTAATGGGTAATGACCAGGAAGCCGCGCTCGGCCGAGCGCAGCGCGTTCACGCCCTGCGCGACCTGCTTGAGCGCATCGATGTCCAGGCCCGAATCGGTTTCGTCGAGGATCGCCAGCTTCGGTTCCAGCACGGCCATCTGGAAGATCTCGTTACGCTTCTTCTCGCCGCCCGAAAAACCTTCGTTGACGGCGCGATGCAGCAGCTCATCGGAGATCTGCATGATCTTCAGCTTCTCGCGCACCAGCTTGAGGAACTGCATGGAGTCCAGTTCCTTCTCACCGCGCTGCTTGCGCTGCGCATTGAGCGCGGCACGCAGGAAGTAGGTGTTGTTCACGCCGGGGATTTCCACCGGGTACTGGAACGCCAGGAACACGCCGGCAGCAGCGCGCTCTTCCGGTTCCAGCGACAGCAGATCGACGCCGTTGAACGTGACCGAGCCTTCGGTCACTTCGTAGCCGTCACGACCCGAGAGCACGTTGCCGAGCGTGGACTTGCCCGCACCATTGGGCCCCATGATCGCGTGCACTTCGCCGGCCCCCACGCTGAGCGTGAGTCCCTTGAGGATGTCCTTGCCCTCGACGCGGGCGTGCAGATTTTCGATCTTCAGCATGACGGTTTCTTCAGTGGGCAACGCCGGAGCGCCGCGTGTTCAAAATAGGGTTCGGATGCAGCGATGAAGGCGATCAGCCGACCGCGCCTTCCAGCGACACTTCCAGCAGCTTCTTCGCTTCCACCGCGAACTCCATCGGCAATTCTCGGAAGACCTGCTTGCAGAAGCCGTCGACGATCATCGACACGGCGTCTTCCTCGCCGATGCCACGGCTGCGGCAATAGAACAGCTGGTCGTCGGAAATCTTGGAGGTGGTCGCTTCGTGTTCGACGATGGCGGTGGGATTCTTCACTTCCATGTACGGGAAGGTGTGCGCGCCGCACTTCTTGCCGATCAGCAGGGAATCGCACTGCGTGTAGTTGCGCGCGCCTTCGGCCCCCTTCTCCACCTTCACCAGGCCGCGATAGCTGTTGCTGCTGCGGCCGGCGCTGATGCCCTTGGAGACGATCTTCGACTTGGTGCCCTTGCCGATATGGATCATCTTGGTGCCGGTGTCGGCCTGCTGGCGATGATGGGTGAGCGCGACGGAGTAGAACTCGCCCACCGAACGATCGCCGCGCAACACGCAGCTGGGGTATTTCCAAGTGATCGCCGAACCGGTTTCCACCTGCGTCCAGGAAATCTTCGAATCGTTGCCGCGGCAGTCGCCACGCTTGGTGACGAAGTTGTAGATGCCGCCGACGCCGTTCTCGTCGCCGGGGTACCAGTTCTGCACCGTGGAATACTTGATCTGCGCGCGCTCCAGCGCCACCAGCTCCACCACCGCCGCATGCAGCTGGTTCTCGTCGCGCATCGGCGCGGTGCAGCCTTCGAGGTAGGACACGTAGGCGTCGTCTTCGCACACGATCAGCGTGCGCTCGAACTGCCCCGTGTTGATGGCGTTGATGCGGAAATAGGTGGACAGCTCCATCGGGCAACGCACGCCCTTGGGGATGAACACGAACGAGCCATCGGAAAACACGGCCGAATTGAGCGCCGCGAAGAAGTTGTCGCCCACCGGCACCACGCTGCCCAGGTACTTCTGCACCAGTTCGGCATGCTCGCGGATCGCTTCGCTCATCGAGCAGAAGATCACGCCCGCTTCGGCCAGTTCCTTGCGGAAGGTGGTGCCCACGGAGACCGAGTCGAACACCGCATCCACCGCCACGCCGGCGAGCTTGGCGCGCTCATGCAGCGGCACGCCGAGCTTGTCGTAGGTTTCGAGCAGTTTCGGGTCGACTTCATCCAGCGACTTCGGGCCCGACTTGGGCGCGGCGTAGTAGCTGATCGAATGGTAGTCGATCGGCGTGAGCTTCAACTTGGCCCAGTCCGGCGTCGGCATGGTGAGCCAGTGGCGATACGCCTTGAGGCGCCACTCGGTCATCCACTCGGGCTCTTTCTTGAGCGCGGAGAGCTGACGCACGATGTCTTCGGACAAACCGGCCGGCAGATACTCCGTCTCGATGTCCGTGACGAAGCCGGCTTCGTAGCGACGGCCCAGCGCCTCGGCGACTTCGACGTTGTCGCGCAGGGTCGTGGCGGAGAGGTCGCTGCGTTCAGTGGTTTCGGTGGTCATGGTGTTCTTCGTGTCGTCGTGGGCGGTCGTCATGGATGGCCTGGCGGTCATCCGATCAGGTTGGCGTCGATACGACGACTGGGTGGTTTGAGCATGTCGGACAGGCTGACGGCACGCAGCGCGCTATCCACCACGCTGTTGACGTGTTGCCAGTTGGAGCGGACGCCGCAAAGCGACTCACGCTCGCACTGACCTTCAGAGAGACTGCATTCGGTCATGCCGATGGGGCCTTCCAGCGCTTCCACGATCTGGGCCAGGGTGATGTCCCCGGCCGGCCGCGCGAGGCGATAGCCGCCGTTGACGCCGCGGAAGGACTCGACCAGACCCGCATGGCTCAGCGACTTCAGCAGCTTGCTCACGGTGGGCAGCTCCAGGCGCGCCTCATCGGCGATCTGCGCCGTGCTGAGCACGTCGTCAGGATGGGCGGCGATGCAGGTCATCACCACGGTGGCGTAGTCGGTGAGTCGGCTGACGCGGAGCATGGGGGAATCGGCCAGGGAGACTGCGGGGAATCGGTACCAAAATGGTACTGATTAATGCCCTTGGGGTCAAACCGCGGCAATGCACCAAAAGCGGGATTTGGCTGTGGTAAACGCCCCTTTTCCGCGCAACGTCGCACCACCGGCCCAGCCCAAAGACCGCTCTTCCCCCACGGTCATCCCCGCGAAGCCGGGTGCCGCCCTACCCCTAACCCATTGAAAGCTGGTCCATTCACGCTTTGGCTTGAATGCAGACTCCACAGACTCGCCCCCCGTGGCACGCATCCTGCTGCACCGCGACATATCTACCGCACGGGGAGCGCTGGGGATGAAGTGGATTACGGCCGTCATCAAACCGTTCACGCTGGACGATGTCCGCCAGGCGCTGACTGAGGTGGGAGTGACGGGCATGACCGTCACCGAGGTGAAGGGCTTCGGCCGCCAGCACGGCCACACCGAGCTCTACCGGGGGGCCGAATACGTGGTGGATTTCCTGCCCAAGCTGAAGCTTGAGGTGGCCGTGGCGGACGAACTGCTCGACCGCGCGGTGGAGGCGATCATCGGGGCCGCACGCACCGGCAAGATCGGCGACGGCAAGGTGTTCGTGAGCGAGTTGGAACAGGCCATCCGCATTCGCACGCAGGAGGTCGACGTCGATGCGCTTTGAGCTGAAGACCTCACTCGCCTTCATCGGCCTGCTGGCCACCTCGCCCGCCTGGGCGCAGGCCGCCATCGCACCCACGCACATCGACAGCGGCGACACCGCCTGGATGCTCACCGCCACCGCGCTGGTGCTGCTGATGACGCTTCCCGGCCTGGCGCTGTTCTACGGCGGCATGGTGCGCGCGAAGAACCTGCTGTCGGTGTTGATGCAGTGCTTCGCCATCACCGCGATGGTGTCGGTGCTGTGGATGGTCTATGGCTACTCGCTGGCCTTCAGCACGGAAGGCATGCAGGCCGGCGTGACCAACCTGCACTCGTTCATTGGCGGATTCGATCGCGCATTTCTCGCGGGCCTCAAACCCGATTCGCGCTACCAGACGGTGCCGGAAAGCGTGTTCGTGATGTTCCAGCTGACCTTCGCCATCATCACCCCCGCGCTGATCATCGGCGCGTTCGCCGAACGCATGAAGTTCAGCGCGCTGCTGTGGTTCAGCGGGCTGTGGCTCACCATCGTGTACCTGCCGGTAGCGCACATGGTGTGGAGCGGACCGGGCTCGTTCCTCGGCGATCTGGGCGTGCTGGATTTCGCCGGCGGTACGGTGGTGCACATCAACGCGGGTATCGCGGGTCTGGTGGCATGCTTGGTGATCGGCAAGCGGCGCGGTTATCCGAACGTGCCGATGCCGCCGCACAATCTCGGCTACACCGTGATGGGCGCCAGCCTGCTGTGGCTGGGCTGGTTCGGCTTCAATGCGGGCTCCGCGGTGGCAGCGAATGGCAGCGCCGGCATGGCGATGCTGGTGACGCAGATCGCCACGGCCGCTGCGGCATTGGGCTGGTTGGCGACCGAATGGATCGTGCATGGACGGCCGAGCGTGCTGGGCATCGTCTCCGGTGCGGTCGCCGGGTTGGTCGCGGTGACACCGGCAGCCGGCACCGCCGGGCCAGGCGGCGCGCTGGTGCTCGGCCTGATTGCCGGCGTCGTCTGCTTCTTCAGCGCCACGCGTCTGAAGCACAGGTTTGGCTATGACGACTCGCTCGACGTGTTCGGCGTGCACGCCATCGCCGGCATCCTCGGCGCCCTGCTCACCGGGCCCCTCGCTTCGCCGAAACTGGGTGGTTTCGGCACGGTGGAATCGCTGTTCGGGCAGTTGTGGATACAGGCGAAGGGTGTGGGTTTCACGGTGGTGTGGAGCGCTGTCTTGAGCCTGGTGATTCTGAAGGTGATTGACTGGACGCTGGGGCTGCGGGTGGACGAAGAACAGGAGCAGGTTGGCCTGGATCTCTCGTTGCATGAGGAGAAGGCGTACAACTTCTCGTGAGCGTGCGTTCTTACTCCTTCTTTCTTTTTTGGCGAGAGCGGGTTCGCTCGTTTGTGGGAGCGCACCCTGTGCGCGACGCGGTGCCTGGAGGTACCGCTCCGTAGGTTTGTCGCGCACAGGGTGCGCTCCCACAGTAGGTTTCCCATAGTAGATTTCGGGCCTGCCCTGGATCCCGGCATGACGAGGCGAATACCCGCTAAGCTTCTCTCATCGCCACTCCCAGCCCGCCATGAGCACCGTTCCCGACCGCGCCGCCGCCCGCCTCGCCTGGACCCGTTCCGCCCTTGGCGATGATTCGCTCGAGCTCGCATCCGCCTCGTCGGATGCCAGCTTCCGCAGCTACTGGCGCACTCACCATGACGGCAAGAGCTGGGTGGTGATGGATTCGCCGCCCGCGCTGGAAGATCCGCGTCCCTGGTTGTCCATGGGCACACGGCTAGCTGCTGCCGGTATCCACGTGCCGGCCGTGCATGCGACAGATCTCGAGCAAGGTTTCCTGCTGATCGAGGACCTGGGCACGCAGCTCTATCTGCCCGCCTTGAACGACGACAGCGCCGATCGCCTCTACGCCGACGCCATGGATGCACTGTTGTTGATGCAGACGCGCATGCACCACGCCGATCTGCCGCTGTTCGATCACGCGCGCCTGGTGAGCGGTTTGGAAGTGATGCCCGAATGGTTCCTGGGCAAGCACCTCGGTCACACTCCCACGTGCCACGAGTGGGACGTGCTGGAGGCCGCCTTCAGCGTGATCATCCGCAATGCGCTCGAACAGCCGCGCCGGTTCGTGCATCGCGACTATCACAGCCGCAACCTGCTCATCGTCGACGACAACAATCCGGGCATCATCGATTTTCAGGGGGCACTCTCCGGCCCCATCACCTACGACCTCGCCTCGCTGCTGCGCGATGCCTACATCGTGTGGCCGCGTGAGCGCGTGGAAGGCTGGGTCGAGTCGTATCGCCAGCGCCTGCTCAAGGCGAACGTGATCGATGAAAAAGTCAGCCGCGAGCGTTTCCTGCGCTGGTTCGACCTCACCGGCCTGCATCGCCACATTCGCGTACTCGGCCAGTTCTATCGCCTGTGGTATCGCGACGGAAAGCCGGGCTATCTCGCGGACGTGCCGCGCGTGTACCACTACGTGGTCTCGGTGGCGGAGCGCTACCCCGAACTCGCGGACTTCGTTGCATTGCTGAAGCGACACGCGGAGGGCCGCGACCTCACCCAGGTGGCCGCCGCATGAGACATGCGCTGATCTTCGCCGCTGGCCTGGGCGAGCGCATGCGGCCGCTCACCAATCACACGGCCAAGCCGCTGCTGGAAGCGGGCGGCAAACGCCTGATCGAATGGCACCTGGAAAAGCTCGCCGCCATCGATGTGCATTACGTGGTGATCAACACATCGCATCTGGCCGAACAGTTTCCTGAGGCGTTGGGCGACGGTTCGCGCTGGGGGCTGCGCATCCGCTACGCCTACGAAGGTCCAACGCCGCTGGAGACCGGTGGCGGCATGCTCAATGCACTGAGCCTGCTCGGCCCCGAACCCTTCATCACCGTCAGCGCCGACGTCTGGACCGATGCGGACCTCGCCGCGCTGCCCGCCGAACCTCGCGGCACGGGACATCTGCTGATGGTGGACAACCCCGCTCACCATCCTGCCGGCGATTTCGGGCTGGACGACCAGGGCTTGATCCACCAGGAAGGCAATGCGCCACGCCTCACCTACAGCGGCATCGGGGTCTTTCGTCGCGGGCTGCTCGATGACTGGCGCCAGGTGATCCACGAAGCGGGCGCCGGGCAGAACCCGCCGCGCTTCAAGCTCCGGCCGCTGTTTGAACGTGCCATCGCGCGCCAGCAGCTCACCGGCAGCCACTATCGGGGCGCATGGACCGACGTCGGCACACCCGAACGATTGCACGAACTCGACCAACGTCTACGCCGCTGAGTTAGCTGCACGAAAGGTTACGGCAGGCAAAATCCTGCGGATTGGATGCGGCCGGGAGCCGGCGGTATCCTGAACTACCCGGTTCTGTAGCGTCCCGCTCCGTTCCCTGCCTGCAGGACCGACACGTTTCAGCGCAAGGTGTCGACGATGTCCGAACTGTGGTCCCATCTGGTCAACGGATTTGCCAACCATGGCGTGCTGCCGGTACTGCAGCTGCTGCATCTGCAAGGCCTGGCCGGTGACCCGCGCGACATCTCGGCCTCGCTGCTTATTGCCACCTTCCAGTTGTGCGTGATCGGCCTGATCTTCCGTCCGCTCGAGAGCATCGTGCCGGCCGAAAAGTGGGAGCACCGCAAACTCACCAAGGTCGATTTCCAATACACGGTGATGATGCTGGTGGGCATCTTCCCGATCTTCAGTTTCCTCATCCTCACACCCATCGCCAACTATTTCGGCGGTCCGGACACCGGCCCCGGCGATGCCAGCGCCTCGCCGCTCGCCATCACGCACTGGGTGCCGTGGCTGAAGCAGCATCCGTGGCTGCTGTTCGGTTGCTACTACGTGGTCTACGACCTGGTGTACTACTGGATGCATCGCCTGCAGCACGCGCTGCCGTGGTGGTGGGCGCTGCACAGCATGCATCACAGCACGCGCCAGATGAGCTGCTGGACCAACGATCGCGGCAGCCTGATCGACGGCTTCATCCAGTCGATGATCCTCGCCAGCGTAGGCATCGTGATGGGCGTGGAGCCCGAACAATTCGCCTGGTTGGTACTGGTGGGCGAACTGGTGCAGAACTTCTCGCACGCCAACGTGCGCATCGCCTTCGGCCCGCTATTCAACCGCGTGTTCGTGTCACCGAAGTTCCACCGCCTGCACCACATGCTGGTCGACCCCACCCGT
>Ga0070689_100000333_pt1 | contig 27476 bp, 24 predicted proteins | sample KBSS23HmetaG_FD_64669 | JGI IMG/M metagenome (GOLD analysis project Ga0070689, IMG submission 64669) | Switchgrass rhizosphere microbial communities from Kellogg Biological Station, Michigan, USA - KBS S2-3H metaG | ecosystem: Host-associated > Plants > Roots > Rhizosphere ...
AATTACGGCGATGCAGTTTGGCGCCGCCTTCACCGGATGAACCCACGAGCGCCACGGCAAAGCGCGGTTCGAACGCGAGCGTCACCAGAGCGGCCTTACCGTAACGCGACACGCCTTCGATGCCGACCTTCTTCGCATCCACGGTTGAATCCGTTTCCAGATAATCAAGCCCGCGCGCTGCACCCCAGGCCCATGCGCGCAACGAACCCCAGTCATCGGGCTTGCGGGCCTGGCCTTTATTTACGAGACCGATAATGCCGCGAATCAGGCCGGCTCCGTTGTCGGGCTGAATGCTGTTGGGACTGATGGTGGCGTATCCCCAGCCAGCGGCGATCAGTTGCTCGGTGGAGGAAGGACCGGCGTTCGTGCCGCCGCCAAATGCGCCGAAGCGATTGGTAGGTGGGGGCTCGCCCGGCCGGCGCGGAAAACCACCACCGCCGAAGCCACCGAACATCATCAACACCGGCACGGGACCTTTCGCCTTCGCGGGGGTTACCAGCGTCATCTGGATGTCCACCTTGATCGAGGGACAGGCGGAATTGTCCACTTGCCCGGACAATTGTTTCGCCACCACGGGAATCTCGCCGACCACCCGATCCATTGCCTGATTCGTGATGGCCCACGTTACCTTCGGAACATTTTTCGGAACGCGGCCCACGACTTCCCGCTCGAAGTCCTCAACGATTTCCGGGCGGCGCTCCTTCCACCATTGCTCGGCGTTGGTGACCTTCCGTCCGTTCTTCAACGTGAGCGGGTCGGGCAGGTTGGGAAATGGATTGGCCTTCGCCGGTTCGTAGTTGGCTTCGTTGGTTGCGCCGGCACGGCCGCTTGGTCCCGGCCGGAGCCGGGTGATGCCCAATTGCTCCATCATGTTCCGGTGATCCTGTTGGGTCGTCCAGTTGAGCGGTTCGGGGGCGGCGCCGGCGGCCGGAGCGGCTGGTGCCTGGGCGTGCAGTGTCACCGCAGCCAGGTTCGCGAAGAGGAACGCCGCGGTGACCACGGCGTGCCGCCGGACCATGGATTGAATGAGATGTTTCATAGGCAGTGGGGCGTTCGCGATGGCCAATGCATACGCCAAATTCCCCCGGTATCAAGCGTGCGATGAACCCTGTGGGTCATTCGTAGGCAGTTGAGTACCGATCGGGGAGCTTGCCCTCGGAGGCGCTCGCTGATATTTCCGGGCGGAATGTTCAACCGAACCGCTCCGCTCGACGGCCGCCGGGGTATTGAATTCCTCACCGCGCTGCCGAAGTGCGTCAATAAAAGGCCGGCTTCAACTAAACGGGACTGACATGGGTTCCATTGCGCAAACCGCGGTCCCACGGCTCGGCGCATCGTGACGGCCATCGCAAAGCGGGCGGGATTCTGGCTCGCCTTCCTCGCCGCGTCGTTCCTATGGACAGGCTGCTGCGTGATTCGCATGCCACTAAAAAGCCACCGGGGCCCGCTGCCGGCGTTGACGCCGGAGCAGGGCGCATTGGCTGGCTCGCTGCGCCATGATGTGCAAGAGCTCGCGACGGTGATTGGCGAACGGAATGTCTTCAAGCCGGACGGACTTCGTGCCGCGACAGCGTTCGTGGAGGGAGAGTTCGTTCGAGAAGGTTACAAGGTCGTCAGGCAGAGTTATGAAGCTCACGGCGAGCTTTGGCACAATCTCGAAGTGGAAATTCCGGGCAAGACCAGGCCCGGGGAGATCGTGGTGGTCGGCGCGCACTACGATTCCGTGTCCGGATCCGTCGGGGCCAATGACAATGGAAGCGGCGTGGCGGCGGTGCTGGCGCTGGCGCGCGCGTGGTCGGGCCGCGAACCCACCCGCACGCTGCGCTTCGTCGCCTTTGTCAACGAGGAGCCGCCCTTTTTTCAAACAGAAAAGATGGGCAGTCTGGTTTATGCGCGGCACTGCCGGCAGCGGAACGACAACATCATCGCCATGCTGAGTCTCGAGACGATTGGCTGTTATTCCGACCAGCCGGGCAGCCAGAAGTATCCGTTTCCGCTGGGCATGTTTTACCCTTCGCGGGGAGATTTCATCGGCTTCGTGGGCAATAGGGCCAACCGTCGGCTGGTGCGGCAGTGCATCAAGTCGTTTAGGAGGCAGGTCTCGTTTCCGTCCGAAGGCGCGGCGCTGCCGGGATCGTTGCCGGGAATTGGGTGGTCCGATCACTGGGCATTCTGGCAGGTGGATTATCCGGCGCTGATGGTGACCGACACGGCGCCGTTCCGTTACACTTTTTACCACACCACCGAGGACACCGCCGACAAGCTGGATTACGAACGCATGGCACGAGTCGTGGCCGGGATCGATCTGGTTTTGCAGGAGCTGGTGAGCAAATGACCGGTTGGGCGGTTGACGTGCTTGATTTGCCTCATCGTTTCCCGGTGATGATCTCCTCTCCCAAGCCCGTGCGCTCGCTGACAGCCATAGTCACGGAGCTCCCGTCACCGGCGAACGCGAGCTTGAAGCGGTAAAGACTGATGCCCGCGACGCGGTCGAGCTCGAGGAGGAAACTCTCGTCATTCAGCCAGCTGCCTTTGCAGGCGAATGGCAGTTCCACCAGCGTGTCGGTGGAGAAGCGTTCCACGCCGTCGAGTCCCACCGGGCAACGCAATTCCTGGGCGAGCCGGGTCAAGCGGAGCATGGCTTCGGAAGATTGATTGAAGTCAAGAGCGAGCGTGGCGAGATCAAGTTCGTTGGCCGAGAGCGTGAAGGTCTGTCCCGAAATCCGCGCGGCCATGGCGGGAAGTTTGGGCACTGGCTGCGGCGCGGGCGGACGGAGGGCGGCGGCGAGTTTGTCGCGCAACCTGGCGTTCGCTTGCGGATTGGCCGCCAAGGGTTGATCGGATTTCCCGGATTTGACGTTGCTCAACGATTTCAGGATGAATGGCGAGATGTCTCCTGGCTCGAAACCGCCGCCAGTGTAGACGAGCACGAGTTCCTTGTCGGGCCAGACTGTGATGCGCTGGCCGCCGCGGCCGACCGCCTCAAACAAGCCGGGAATCTGGTCACTCACCCACCAGAAATATCCATAGTGGTCCTTGCCGCCGGTATTTTTGACATGGGCGCGGGTCGCGACACGAAGCCAGGCTTCGGGAATGATTTGGCGGCCGGACTGGCGACCCTGCTCGAGAAAAACCTGGCCAAGCTTGGCCATGTCGCGCGGGTGCAACTGGAGGTCGCCCCATCCATAGTTGTTGCCTTGCGGATCGGCGGGCCATGCGCTGTCGCGGATGCCCAGCGGCTCGAAAAGCTCGCGGCGCGCAAAGCCCAGAGCGTTGGTGCCGGTCGCGCGCGTGAGCAGGGCCGAGAGGAGATGACAGTTGGCGTTACAGTAGAGAAACCGCGTGCCCGGCTCGGAAATAATCGGGAGGTTGAGCGCAAATTGAGCCCAGTCACGGCTCCGGCGCATGGCCGCAAGCTGTTTATCCGCGTTAATGGACGGACTGCCAATCGGCACGCCGCAATCCCAGCCCGATTGCATCGTGAGAAGATGTTCGAGCTTCGGCTTGCGCGGAAGGGTGTTGACTCCGGCGATAGTGCTTCCGGGGAAAAATTCGGCCACGGGCTGTTGCATGTCGCGGATGTAACCACGTTCAATGGCCAGGCCGATCAGCGTTGACGTAATGCTCTTGGTGACCGAGGCCACATCGTGCCGCGTCCGACCATCGTAGGGGTAAACGTAAGCATCGAGCACCAGGCGCCCGCGGCGAACGAGCTGAATGCTGTGCACGGGAATATGTCTTTCCCGGATGAAGTCCATTAATTCGACCAGCGGGGCGGAGTCGATGCCGACCTCTTCGGGCGCGGCAGTGCGCCAGGGATCGGCGGAGGAGCCATCGGCTGCGCGGGCCGCTACCGTTGAAGAGGCCAGCGACAGCGCAAACCAGATAAAACGATGTATTAACTTCACTGGAATGGTTCGGGCGAAAAGCCGCCGTTCAATTGAACCCGGCTTTTTCCAATCGTTCCATGGCGGCTTTGACCTGTTGCATGGTCTGAAGGAGCATGGCACAGGTCTCCTCGCTGGGAGGATTCTTGGTGTCTTGCATAATCGTGGCGAGTTCCTGCATCACGCCCGGCGCTCGTTTCTTCAGGCTGGCCACCTGTTTTTCCCAGCCCAGCTTTTTATTGGCGCACTTCAGCAATGCCGTGAGGAAATCAATGTCCTGCTGCGTGGTAGTGCGGACCTGATGAGTTCGATTGGCCGCCTCCAACTCGGATTTTAATTCCGTGATAGTTCTTTCCGCCTTCTCGATGCTGGCGAGGAGCGCCTGGAGTTCCAGTGTCACCTCGTGCTGTTTGGAAACGGATTTGGCGGCCTGCCTGTATTCTTTGCGCGAGGACATGATCGAAAAATCGAAGCATCCAGACGGTAGGAGAATTGACGGTGCGGGCTCAAGTCCATTTGTAGCGCCCGCATCCCTGCAGGCCGGTCACGAAGCCCTTCGACAAGCTCAGGGCAGGCTCCTTCGACAAGCTCAGGGCAGGCTCAGGATAAACTTCCAGCTTCGCTTGCACCTGCATTGTTTCACATCTCCGGTCCACGGGCGGCAGGGATGCCGCCTCACCGGCCCGCAGGGATTCGTGCGCTGCTCCGTCACTGCAAAAGCGTACGATTTTTATGCCATCTTCGGTGCCACACTTTTTAGTGCTTTGCTGCCTTCAGCGACAGGTTCCGCACTCCGTCCTTCAATTCGTAAATGCTGCTTACTTCCGCCGCGGTGAGGGGCCGGTTAAATACTGCAATATCATCCATCCAGCCGATGTAGTTCAGCCCAAGGGTCAGGGCGCTCTTGCTCACATCCCAGTTGAATACGATGGGCCAGTTCTCAAACGCGCCTTGCTCCTTGCCATCGAGGTAAAGGCGGCCGAACCCGTCTTTCCTCCCGGAATTGATATTGCCAAAGCAGAAGACCACATGCGTCCAGCTGGCGTGAGTGAACGTCGGCCGGTAGACCGGCACCATCGGGCGTTCCCTGTCGGGGATCGCCTCCCAGCCGCGATTGTCTGGATTCCACGTTTTTTTCACCGGCAGAATTGCGTAACGGAAATGACGCGGTGTGTGGTCCTTGCTGAACTCAATGAACATGTTGCCTTCGTCCCAGCCCTGCGCGACGAACTGAAGGGGATCACAATAGCCGGGTTTCAGGTCCTGGTCTGGATTGAGTCGCAACCAGAGCGACACGGCTCCGCTCCAGCTGTTCGTATTGTAACCGAGATTCTGTTCGCCGCGGAAGAACACGACCGGGCGCATTTTGGTGGTGAAATGAAGCGCGTCGCCGAAGCGCCCTTCCCCCTTTGCGTGGACGACCAGGTTGCTTTCCGGCAATCCAGGCCTGGCCTGCGAACGATTCCCCGTGGGTGCCGTGTACAGCTTCGGATCTCCTGTGGCGAAGTCCGCGTCCAATCCGTTGTCGAACGATGCGTGGAACAGCAACGCGCGCCCGAGGACGGACGGGGCGCCTTCGTTGGAGGTTTGACAACCCGCGGCGGCGGCAATCAGCGCGACCGCGAGCCAGGTGATGCGGGGGCGATTCATGCGCGGAGAGTAGGAATCCCGGGATGCCGCCGCAAGCGCGACGTAATTTCACCGTAATATTGCCGGATTACGACGATCTCCGTAGCGTTTTTCGGATAGATTGAATGACTTCGTGCGCTCCACATTGAAAGGGCTCCGAAGTCAAATTGAACTGATATGAAAAAAAGCGTCTGGCTCGCCGCGGTTTTTCTCCTCGGCCAAACGGTTTTCGTGTCACTCACCGGGGCGCCACAGCCGCCACAATTAAATATCATTCCCGTCGCCAGCGGCATCTTGATCAGTTGGCCCGCTTCTGCGTCTGGATATGTTTTGGAGACAACTTCAGGATTAGGGACGAATACCTCGTGGTCCGCCCTCAGGAATGACATCACCATCTCCGGCAGCAATTACGTATTATCGGTTTCCGGGGACGCGCCGCGAGCATTCTACCGCTTGCACAACATCGGTGAACCGATTTTGGCGCCCGAACGGACTTGGACGTTCGTGCCCCTTGAAGACGCATTCTCCCTGGAAGGCGAAGCGCTTGGTATGGGCGTCAGTCTCGCCACCAATAGCCATAAGGTTCTGATTTTTCTGACTGGTGGAGGCGCGTGCTGGGACGACTTCACCTGTTACACACTTAACTCGGCAAGCCTCGGGCCTTTCGGCCCAGCGCAATTCGCCGCTTTGACATCAAGCCTGGACCAGGCCTGGGTCTTCAACCGCCAATCGGCGGCCAATCCGTTTAAGGACTACAGCTATGTTTATGTGCCCTACTGCACCGGCGATTTGATGGCGGGGAGCCGAGTGAATGTTTCCAGCACGCACACCAACCGCCATGTTGGCTACCAAAACATGACGGCATTTCTTCGGCGTCTGGTCCCAACCTTTTCCAACGCCGAGCGGATCATCCTCGCTGGCAGCAGTGCCGGCGGCTATGCCGCGACGTTCAACTGGCGGCAGACGCAGGAGGCGTTCGGGGGCGTTCGGGTTGACTTGATCAATGATTCCGGGCCACTCCTCGCGGTAAACTCCCCCACGGGATTTCTGTCACCGACCGCCGTGAACAATTGGGACCTGCCAGCTGCGTTGCCCGAAGAATGCACTTCATGCTCGTCGAATCTAGGCTCGATTTATGGTTACTACGCCGCGGCATACCCTAATCAACGAGCCGCTTTTCTTTCGTTTGAAGCGGACCAGCCACTCGCCTCCTTCTACGGGATATCCCAGAGCCAATTCACCGCCAGCCTGAATGAGTTTTTGGCTTCCCAGATTAATCCCCACCCAAACTTTCGCCATTTCGTCGCGAGCGGGAGCAATCACACCATGTTGACCGGTCCGGTCCCGACAGTAGTTAATGGCGTCTCCATCGCCGATTTTCTGGGCCAAATGCTGACGGACAATCCGGCATGGTCGAGCGTCCGCCCATAAAGTTCCTGCCATTTTACGATGGCTGTCCCTGCCGCGATGGAAAATCCCGGGCAGGCTCATTTCTTACCCCCACGGACTCGTGTCGCTGGTGCCCCAGGGCGTCTCAATCGCGGACAACAATCAATTCCCCTGAATTCACACTCTCAAAGAACGTGACCCGCAGCCGGTAGGTGGCGGTTGCTTTGGCCACCCACTCGAAGGCAGCGAAGTACGCATTTTCATCATCACTGCCGGTCACCGGTGTTCCGTCGGGCGCGAGCAGCACGGCGATGCTATCCCAGTAATCGCGGCTGCTGGTGGTGATCCCCAACGTCTCCCCGGCAACCACTAACACCGGAATCTCGTAGACCCTGCCTGGGGCAAGGGTCAGTTTCACCGAGGTGTTGGGAGCCAGCGGCGCGGTTGGAACAAGTTCCGTAGTCACGAGCTCGAAGTGCCTCAACAGGTGGACGGATGCTGATTCGTCGTCTCCGAACGCATGGTAGGAGGTGGCAAGAATCGCGTGAACGCGCGGAGTGTCCAGGCCCTCGTCGAGCGCAAAGCTCGCTTCCACGAACGCGCGTTCGGGATCGCTCAACCCGTAGGTGTAGGCGTCGGCCACGATGAAGCGCACATCTGCGCTTTGCGACGCCAGCCCCAGGGCGCGTTCAATGTCCGCCACGCCCTTATCTCCAGTCACGCCCTTGAGCAGACGGGATGACCCACGGAAGAGATTGCCAAAAACGTTGTTCGGCTCGACTTCGAGCAAATGATTGAGCAGATGAATTGTCTGCAAATACTCGAAGTCCGACCAGCGGGCGAAGCTTGCTCCCATCAGCGCGGTGATGTCGTCCGGAGCGACCGCGAGCCTGGCTGCATAACCGGAGAGAATCGTGGCGCGGGCGTCTGGATGGACCGGCAACACATTCGCCGTCACGCGGGCATAGTCGCCCAGAGCGTCCGAGTATCGCCCCAGAAGCAGCGCGGCCTCGATTCGACCGCGGTATCCTTCCACGGCGGTTGGATCCTGATCGATGACGCACGTGAACTCGCGGATGGCCTGTTCATAGCGGCCCTGATCGATGTGTCGCTGACCTTGTTCCGCAGTGCATCTTGCTTGCTGCGGCTGGCTGTTTTCCGACGAAACAGGGAAGTTTGCGACAGTGGCGGCAAAGACTGCGGCGACGAATGAAACTGTGAACGTTCTCATGGTGATGACGAGGTGGCGGGGGTTGAACTGCGTTTTTCGCATGCCACCTCGTTAACGTATATTCCCTTCCTCTAACAATACTCCGAAGGGCTACCGGCGGGAGACTTTAGTCGCCCCTCCTACTGCGCATTCGTGCTTCAATGCTCAGGGAGCATGGGGAGGCGGCTCTCGTCTAACTACGCGATGAAAGTCATCGGCTTGATCCTATTGGTTGCACTCGGAATGGCGCAGCAGGTGTTCGCCAAGGCGGCATTTTACGGTCCGGAGTGGATGGTTGCCCACGCAGAATGCGTCGCTATCGTCAACATCACCCGTGTTCAGACTAATTCTGCCGGTGTCCAAGGCCAGTCGTGGACATACCGCGAAACCGCCCAGGCCACGGTTGAACGCGTGCTCAAAGGACAGTTGCCACAGGAAGTCACGCTGTATGGAGGAGAGAATTTTATCTGCGCCCAGGTTCATTATCGACCGGGCCGCCACTTGGTCTTTCTCAAACGCGATGCCCAGCTCCTCACGGTGATTAATTGGCATTTGGGCAATCGGCCGATTGCCGGAGAGCGCATCGAATGGTTCTCTGAGCCCGGGAAAAACGTGTTCAAACTGGCGGCAACTCCGTTGGACGCGGTCATCGCCGAGATTCGTGGCCAGCTCGCCCGCGAACGAGAATGAGCGTCAACGAATCGGCCGGCTCGCGTTCGCTGGACCGTTTGCTTTGGTGCCTCGTTTGCGTTTCAACCTTTTCGGATCACTCAGCGCGAACATGGCCATTCCGACTGCGTCCACACACCAAGCCACGAATGGGTGAGCGAAGATCCAAAGAGGCAGGGCTGTCGGCACGTATCCGCCTCTCGCATCCGTTCGGAAATCGGAATAACTCGCGGGTGCATACGCAATGCATCCAACTCACCGTTCAGCGCGCCTCGCGTTCGACCTGGGCGGCGAGCTTCTCCAAGTCGAGTTCTTCGCCGGCGGACGGGAATTTGTGAGGCAGCAGGTACCAATCCTCCGTGAAACTCACGGTGCCGCCCGGCGGGATGGTCTTGCGCGGCCCATGCGGCTCCAGTTCACAGGCCGGCACCTGTTCGGATTTCGGATACCAAAAGCACAGTGTCAGTCCTGCGATCTCGGGATACACGCCGTCCTTGGGTGATGGGTAACGTTTCACCAACGCCTGGTCGTGCGGCATGACATAAGCGAACCATCCGGCGTTGGAATCAAAACCCAGCTTCGGCCAGCGCGTGGGACCGCGCACCTCAAGAAAGTTTCCGCGCATCCGCACGTTGGGGTCCGTGGGCTGGAGAATGATGGAGTGCTCCGCGCCCTGGTTATACATCACGTAGCCGTTCGGGTATCGTCGCGTGTCTGGCGTTTGCGGAATAACGCCGATCCCTCCATGCACCGCGAAAGTCCGGCTCCAATGCGCCCAGTACTTCGGCTCGGGGGAGACATTCCTGATGACCTGCTCGCAGGCGAGGTGCGTGCCGGCGGGAGACAGGCGGAAATTGCGGATGAGTTGCACGCCGGTTGCCTCGTCGGCCTGACTGGTCAGTCGCACGGCCCGCGGGCCGATGGCTTCAGCCTGCCATTCGCCGGCCCAGAGTTTATCGCGCCTTGGAATGAGATATTCTGGCCCGATGTCAAACCGGCCCGCGCTGGAGGGCGCTTTCGGTCCGCCGGGGGTGCCCCACTTTTCCTCCCGCGGGTCAAGGTAGAGTGCGTTCTTACCCCGGAACGAATATTCCAGCACTCGCCCGCCGACCTGGTGACACAGTGTCACGCGCGCGTCGGCATTGGAGAGTTCGAAGCAATCGGGAAAGTTGAGCACTTTGACACGGCGCACGCCGTCCGGCAGCGCAGCGGCGAAGACGGTGAGTTGGCACGCAAGAAGGGTGACGGCGAGACAGATGAAACGCATATTGTGGCAATTGGTAGCGGGACCTAAGTCATGACGTCGTTATAGAATTCATCGCGAAGTCCCCGGCAGGATCGCAGGAACGAGTCCGTGTTTCGCCATGACAGCTTTCAATTTTTCCATATCCGGCGGGCCGCCGGCGTGCACGATGGCGGCCGCCTCCTTGAAGAAATCCGGGCCGAGGAGCGCGGGCGTAATGATGGCCAGCCCCTTCGCCTCGGTCTGTTTCAGGTTGTTGAAACCATGAACAGCCCCGCGCGGAATAAAACAAGATTCCCCCGGGCTGATGTCCACTAGTTGTCCCTCCACTGTGAACGTGATCACGCCCTCGACTCCATAAATGGTTTCATCGTAATGCTGGTGTGAATGGGGCAGCGGCACCTTTGCCCCAACCGGGACGGTGAATTCAAACATCGCCAGCGCACCGTTCGTGTCGGCAGCTTCTTGTAAGAATTTAATCCCTATTTGCCCGACGCGGATGGTCTCGTTTTTCATAGGCGCTTCACGTCATTGTTTTCCTGGGACAGGTTATCAAGCGCAACCTCGTTCATGGGCCCAGGGATTTCTGCAACTCCGGTAACTTTTCCACCAGCCACGGCAGGAGGGCGAAGGTGGCCGCGTTGAACATGCCGTGGGTGAGGACAGCCGGCCAGATGGACCGATGCAGAACCATGATGACGCCAAGGCCAAAGCCCAGCACCGCCGTCATTGCCACCGCCAGCATTCCCATGCGGAGATGAGCGATTCCGAAAAATATCGCAGCCACACCCGCGGCCACGATTTGGCCGGCGCGAGAGTCGAAACGCCGCGGCCAGAGCGCGCGAAGGCCGGCGAGAAAACCCGCGCGCCAGAGCTCCTCGCGCAATCCGGCGAGGACGAAACTAACGAACGTTATGGAGAGCCAGAAGTAGGCAGGGTCATCGCGCAGGGCGGCCAAGTCCACCAGTGTTTCGACTTGGGGCCGGTTTTCCATGGCGGATTTCTCCATCGCTTCCGGCGTGGCCCCACGGGCCGCCATAAAAACGGCGTAGGGAATCATCACGGCGATGCCGACGGCGAGCCGGAGCGCAATGGAATAGGCAACTGAAAGCGGCAGGGGCCACAGTCCGCCGCGCCAGCGGAGCAGAAGATCGTCCCATGTGGCGCGGGAAAAAACCCAAGCCAGGCCGAAGATGACCGCAAAAAAGAACAGTTGAACGGCGCTGACGACGAGCAGGCCTCGGGTGCTGCGGCCAAGAGCGGGCCCGGTCGATTCCACGCCGGGAATTGTCGACAGCAGCGCGAGCAACGGGAGAAGAGTGAGGATGGAAAGGTGGACCCACCATCGCCAGCGGCTTCGTCCGGGTACCGCGGGCTGCGGGAAGTCCGGCGGCAGCGGCGGAGGGACGGCGGACGGTGCGGGCGAGTCATTCATTGCGGGTGATTAGATAACGAGAGTGCCCCACGGTCACGGTGGAAGTGCCGTGTGTTTTTGGCGGCTGAAGGCGCGCGAACCCGCGGCTGGCTCGGACCGCGGCTCTACGAGCCGCAGCGCGTCCGAACTTCAGGCGTTCCAGGCCAACTCGATCGCGCGCGGCTTGCCGCGCCGAAGCCCCGGGCGAAGGCGGGACGAAGGCGGGAGAGTCGTGCCTGCGGCGGATTACGGGCCGCGTTCCGTTCTACCCCGGGCTTCCCCCCGCATGATTTGACCGCGCGCAAAACTCTGTTATGGTGGGCCCAACTCACCCAATGAAAAATCGCCGTGAAGGGTAATACTCATGCGTAGGGGAGGGATACCCGGCAGGCAAAATTGCGGACGCTTATTCTGGTGGGTCATTTGCGCCCTTGGAATTGCGTTTGGCGCGCAGGCCCAAACGACTTTTCCGCTGCTCCAATTTGGGGATGCGTGGCGATACGGGATATTGGGAACGTTTTCAGTTATCCAAATGGTCCCTGGCTCGAGGTCACTAACGTCTCGAATCCGATGCTTCATCCAACATTGGATTCCCATCGTTGGTTTCGGTTGAAGAAACGGTGAGGGTAGGGCTGATCCTGGGTAGGGCTGGCCCGCTGGGCCGGCCCCGCCGCGTTCCAGCGGCGGAATTCTTTTGATCACCCGCATCCTTTTCCGGGCCAAAGGGCAGACCGCCTATTTCCAGCGAAACGATGAAGACATTGTCCGTGCGGACGCTTGAACAGTGGCGCGACTGGCTCACTGAGCACCATTCATCAGAGTCAGAGGTCTGGCTGATCTTCCACAAGCGACATACTGGCGTTGCGTCAATCGACGGCAAGGACGCGCGGGATGAGGCGCTGTGCTTTGGTTGGGTGGATAGTCTCGTCAAGCGCCTGGATGACCGGCGGTACGCACAGAAGTTCACACCGCGAAGAGCGGACAGCCGATGGTCGGCGGTGAATCGGAAGCGTTACGCCGAACTCAAAGCGGAGGGGCGATTGAAACCGCCAGGAATCGAACGCCCTCCTACCGACCGCGGCTATGGTCCTCGGCCATCCCGGCTTCCACTGCCTTCAAAGCTTCCGACGTACATTCAGGCAGCGCTGAGGAATCACCCGACAGCCTTGCGCCACTTCGAAGCGCTGGCACCCTCGCAACGCCGGCGGTATTTCGCCTGGATCGAGTCCGCCAAGCGCGAGGAAACGAAACTCAGGCGTCTAAAGGAGGCGATTCGCCTCCTGACTAGTGGCGAAGTGCTGGGACTGAAATGACCAGCCGCCCGACAACGATATCTACTCCAAGGCAGACCATCGAACGGTGGCGAGGGAACTGCGAAGCTTTGTGTAAAGAACCGTGACCAGGATAAGCTCGGCGATAATCAGCAAATGAAACCATCCGCCGGACCATGATAGTATCGCGATTCCCGACAGGGCGAACGATATGATCATTACCACAATCATTTGCAGGCCGCGTCCCGCGGATTTTGCAGCTTCATTCGGCAAGGAGAGCGGCACAACCTTGCCGCCAAGGCAGGGAATCAAAGAGGAGAGAGATCATGGTAGCAGTTTTCGGAGTCGCCGCGTGGCTTCTTCCCGGTCCAGCTCGCTGCCGGCCACCGCCATCGTGAGATTCTCCCACTCCGGCCCGTCCGGGAGCGGCTCGATCCGGTTCAAGCGAAGGAACACCAGGCAGGCGCCGAGGGCCGTCCGCTTGTTGCCATCGACGAATGGATGATTCCGGCAAAGGTAGAAAAGATAGGCCGCCGCGATCTCCGCCAGGTCCTGGTAAGGCGACTTGCCGCCGAAGCCCGCTTGGGGCGCGGCCACGGCCGATTCCAACAACGCCATATCGCGCAGACCGTCAGAGCCTCCGAATCGAGCGATGGCCTCGTTGTGGATTTCCCGTACAATATCAACCGTGAGATGAAAACAATTTTCCGGCGTGATGCTCATGCCAGCTTCTTCATTGTCCGGGCGTAGTCCTTCATCGTGGACTTGATGGCCTTGGAGACCTCCTCGCGCGACGCACGCGGCCGAATTGGTGTAAGCGTGATGGTGCCGCCCGCATGCACCTCCACGTTCACCTTGTCGCCCGGCTTGAGATGCGCTAGCTCCATCAACGCCGCGTCAAAGATGACCCCCTGCGAATTGCCCACTTTGGTGATCGTCTTAATCATGATGTAATACTATGTTTTACGATGGTGGGGGTCAAGCGGTAGGATCGAATGGTGATACTGGAATCAACGGTGCAAAAAAGGGTTTCGCCTCCCTGAGGGAGGCCTTGCCGCGCTGCGGCAAGCTTCTGTGTGCACAGGGTGAGTACTGCCCAAGGTTTGGATCACGAAAGGATTCCGCCGCTAGAGGCGGCGGGCTGGCGCAGCCCTTCGACAAAGCTCAGGGGAAGCCGCGCCCACCCCTACCTATTTATATGCAATAGCCGCGCTGGAGGCTCCGGCCAGGTGGAGAACTTCAAAGCGTTTGAATCCCACTTCCCCGCACCACTGGCGAAACTCCGCGCCCGAATAATCGAAGGCGTCGCCAAATTCGATGAGCATGTTCAATGACATCAACAGGCCGAACACGTTCTCCCGGCGCCCGTCGTCAATGAGCGCTTCGATGGCCACCAGCGCGCCTCCGGTCGGCAGGGCGTCGTAGGCCGCGCGGATGAGATGCATCTTCTTCTCCAGGTTCCAATCGTGGAGAATCATGCCCATGGTGATGAGGTCCGCCTTGGGCAGCGGGTCATGGAAGAAGTCGCCCGCAGCCGTGTTGATGCGATGGCTCAATCCGGCCGCAGCGATGTGTTTCCTGGCAATCGGCTCAACCGCCGGCAAATCAAATGAGATGCACTGGAGATGAGGATTCTTTTTGGCCGCTTCAATGCAGAGCAGGCCGGTGGCGCCCCCGATGTCGCAAAGCGTCTTGAACTTTGAGAAATCGAACCGGGCGGCGAACGCCTCGAAGTTGATCCGGGACAGCCCGGTCATCGCGCCCATGAATTGTTCGAGCCGCGGCAGTTCTTCATACAGCTCCTCGAACATTCCCTTCTGGCCGTGCTTGATTTCGTTCTGCGGCTTGCCGGTGCGCAGGGCGTCCGGCAGGTCGTGCCAGAATTTGAACAGCCGCGCATTGAGCATGACCAGGATGCCCCCGACGTAACGCGGGCTGTTGCGATCCAGGTAAAGCGCGCCTTCCGGCGTGTTGGAGTATTTCGCGGAAGTCCCGTCGCCCTCGCGTTCGAGGAACTTCATGGCGACGAGCGCGTCGAAGAAATCCCTGATGCCGCGCGGATGCAACCCCAGCTCCCGGCCGAGCTCATCGCCGGTGGCCCGGCGCTGTCCCAGCTGAGTAAACAAGCCGAACTCGACTGCGGTGAGGAGAACCTTGGAGGACCAGAAAGCAAAGGCTGTCTGCAGAATCTGACCTGGATCGGGCTGCGGGGACGTGTTGGACATGAATCGATTTAACGGAGATGAGGCGCCCGGCGCAAGTCTGGGTAGGGGCTGGCCCGCGCTGGGCCGGCCTGCCGCGCCGAAGCCTTGGGCGAAGGCGGGCCTGTCGCGTCCAGCGCGAACCGTTTCGTGCTCCAAACCTTGGGCAGTGCCCGCATGTGCACACAGAAGCTCGCCGTCTCACCCTACCGGATACACCCAAGGCTCGCGATAGGGGCGGCTCAACAGTTTATTGGCGGCATCATCGTTGGTGATGCGTTCGTTAGCACCATCCCAGTCGATGCTGCGGCCGAGTCGCCAGGAAATCATGCCGAGCAAGGGCAGGACCGAAGCGCGGTGTTCCCAGGTGCAGGTAAACTTTTCAAATTCATAAACCGCCACCTGGTGATCCGGAGCGGCGCTGGTCTTCCGCGAAACGTGTTTCCAATCAATCCGAAAGTTCCGTTCCACGATGTTCACCTTCCCAACGACGAGCGTCGACCTTCCCCTCCAACCAGCTTGCTGCACTCCTGAATCAGCTTCGAACTGTTGGCCACGTGCGCAAACTTCACGGCATCCAAAGGAGTCCTGACGACGGAGTTTGCCAGAACGGCAAAAAAACGAACGCGCCTGCGCTTTCCAATCCGCTTGATCCAAGCGAAACACCTCTGTGCCCGGGCATGGTCACGGATGGAGAAGACCTCGACGTCGCCTTCCCATAGCGGTCTGCCGAGAAAGGTTTCCACCACGTGGACCGTTTCAAGGTGTTGGGAAGAACAGGAGTGAAGCTCGGCAATGACGCGTTGCAGCATGGCGACCCGTGCTGCATCGCCCTGACGCCCCTCGCCCGGTTCACTCCCCGTCCACATAAGGAATTGGCTTTAGGGGATGGGAATTGCGCGCTGACATCCGATCGTTTTTGCAGCCGCGCGACAGCGAACCGGAAAGGTTGCCGGCTGAGCGTTGGGATGTCTTGACAGGACGATGACGTTTAAGCATTTGCGCCATGTGTTTGAGAGCGCGATCCGACGATCCAGTCCGTTCGTTGCTCTAAGTTGTGTGAATCCATTCCGTGGAAGGTGTGATGGGACGAGCGGCTAACATGCCAGCCGTTGGTCAGCGCGAGCCTGAGTGAGCCAGGGGGTTTCCTGACTTCCCTATGCAGCGTGCAACGCTTTTCTGCATGATCGGATGCAAGGTGCAACTGTGGAAATAAGCTTCGCCTAACCGGCGTGCCAAGCCGGGCTTTGGCTCAGCCTTTCTCCATGGGGGATCAGGATCGCCTTGATTTTTGTAGGATGAGAGCCAGTCATGATATCTGAATTTCAAATTGTCACGTGCCAACAGTTCCGTGGTCGCCCTTGGCTAGCAGTGTTTGCGCCATTGAGATTTCACGGCGGCGCCAGCAAAGCCGCATTTCGCCCGCTCCATTGGTTCAGGAGCCACCCGGCAATGCGATGCAGATCCCGAGCTCCCGAATTCCGGCCCAACCGATGACGCTCGGCCATCTGGCGAATTCCCGCCAGCGCCGCATGATAGGCTGCAATCTTCTCCAGGCTCAATTCTCCCCGCTCTTTCATGGCCCGCACCCGGTCCGGGTTGACGATGGGCGCGGGTTGGCACCAGGTCCGATCGTGGAAAAAGACACGCTGCAGTTGCAGCGCATCTTCCACGGCTTCAGCGGTCGTGTCGCGGCCGAAGACGTCCCGTCCCAGGCGGATCTTGAATTCGTCGAAGGGCAAGTCAGGCTGGCGCGAGAATTCGCGGTAGGCTATTCGATTTACCCGCAACGGCAGCTCGTTGAATGGCGTTTCTCCCGGTTTGAGCCAGCCAAAACCGAACGGGACCTGCCTTCTTCCGACAAGATAGCGTTGTCCCTCCTCGGCATGGCTCGCCACAAAGGTGAACGGTTCCAGCGACGGCACCCAACCAGTCACGCCGGCCTCCCGGCCGCGCAGCGCGGCCTTTTGTATTGTCTCCGGCGTTCGCAGCGAAGGTCCATCGTCGGACCACAAGCTCGCGCGAGCCTGTCGGATAAGGCCCGCGTCGAAATGGGCGCTGTGCGGAGTGAAAAAGAGCGTCCAGCGCGGGTCGAATGGATTCCTGGCGGCTGCGACATTAAAGCCCGGCACTTTCGAGCCGGAGAAATAGTGCGGATAAACAACAATGGTCGCATCGCGATTTTTGGCCCATACCTCCCGCGAGATGGCGTCAACGAATTCGAACTCGCGTTGGAAGAAGGTTTCGCGGCACGCGTGGCAATGGCAGATGGCGTAATCGCTCGACTCGATCACCAAGCCGTCCGCTTCGGGATAGAACTCGAAGTACATTTCGCGCACGTATTCGCGCATGAATCGTTGTGACTCGGGCTGTGATGGGCAGAGATTCCAACCCCAACAGTAGATTCCAAACGGGTCGTTCGGCTGGCCGTTCACCTTCAATGCCTTCACCTCCGGATGTTCGAGCGAGTACTGGTTTACGCCGTCGTAGCCAAACGGCGTGAAACCCAGCAATACTCGAATGCCTTTTCTGTGCGCATATGCGATGAGGGATCGTCCGAAGTCGTGACGAATGTTTTCGTGCTCGCTGTTGAACCTCCAAGTGATGGGAAACTTCTTCGAGCGAAATCCACCTCCCATCCACAAGATGAGCAAATTGCCCCCATCCGCTTTGATTCCGTCCAACATCTTCTTCCATTGAGGCAGACCGTAGGTCGGCATTCGCATGAACGTCATGTAGTAACCGCGAACGGCGAACGCCGAACCGGGAACCGGACCGGAGATCGGCACTGTCGTTGCCGCAGCGGAAAGGCCCGGGCGTCCCAACACCAGGGGCGCCAATCCGGCGCTGGCGCTCCGGAGAAACGCCCGCCGCGAAAGGGAGGTGATGGATTTCGCGGGTGCGGGTTTGGAAGGGGCGCCTTCACTCCGGTCGAGGTTCATGGCTGGTTTGGACGAGGTTGAGGATCGGTGATTCAGTCATGTTTCGTGTCCCAGTAAGGTGACTGAGACGTGTTCCACCTGGAACATGTTTAGTGTCCCCCGCAAGGTGCCTGGGGACTTGACCTCGGTCGGCAAAAATCTTCACTCTCGCGACTCAATTGAACACGTCGTCCCGGCACTTGATTTTTTGCTCGGTCATATTCGCCCTGGTCGGGAGCCCCGGGCTTTCAAGTGTTGCCCAAGCTCCATCCCGCACTCCGAGCCTGGATGCTTATCGCAAGCACGCGCAAACCCGTGAGGGAGACGTCACGCGCGGCGCCAGGCTTTTTGCCGACGAGCAAAGGCTGGCCTGCTCGAAATGCCATTCGGTGGATGGCCGCGCTACCAAGGCCGGCCCTGACCTGTTTGCCGCGGGTGATGCGTTCGGACGACGCGACCTGGTGGAGTCGGTTCTCGTGCCTTCGGCCACGATTTCGCCAGGTTATGGCACCGTTATCGTGGAAACAAAGGCGGGAGACGAATTTCAGGGCGTTCTCAAACAGGCGACCGACGCGGGTCTGCAGTTGATGGGCGCAGACGGGAAATTGGTGTCGATTGCCACGGCTGACATTCAGGAGCGTCGGGGCAGCACGCTTTCCCTGATGCCGGAGGGATTGCAAACCGGGCTTTCGCCCCAGGAATTTACGGATCTCATCGAGTACCTGACAACCTTGCGCCAGCCGGAGTCTGCGTTGGTCACTCATCACGGCGTGCCCGACGTCATACCCCAACTGGCGAAGCCGGTGGCCGTCCGCCCGTTCCTGTCGCAGGACCTCAAACTGCCGCGCGGGAAAGTTCAAACCGGGCTGACGTCATTCCATCAAGTGCCGGGCTTCAGCAACGTTTTCCTCGTCCTGCATCAGAAGGGATTGATCTGGAAGATCGAAAAGACCGCGACGGGCGAGGAAAAATCTGTGTTCACTGATCTTACCGGGGAGGTTTTCTACGAGCGCGGACCGAACGGCCTGCTGGACGTGGCGTTTCATCCGAGGTTTCGCGAAAACCGAAAGTATTATCTCAAGTATCAGGTGTTCGAGGAAGGGACAGTCGCCACGATTGTCGTCGAGAAGACATTCGCGGCTGATTTCAAGAGCGATTCCGGACAGCCGCCGCGTCGCCTGCTGAAGATAGTGAGCGTGGCGGAAGACCACAGCGGTGGCTGCCTGCAGTTCGGGCCGGATGGCTTCCTCTATATTGTCATGGGCGATACCGGCCCGCATAACGATCCCAATGGACACGCCCAGAATTTGCGGTTGCTGCTCGGCAAGCTGATGCGGATCGATGTTGACCGCACGGAAGGCAGCCTGGGCTACGCGATTCCCGCCGATAATCCGTTTCGTGGCCGTCCGGATGCCCGGCCGGAGATCTGGGCCTACGGCTTTCGCAATCCATGGCGTTTCAGTTTTGATCGCCTCACGGGCGATCTTTGGCTGGCGGATGTCGGGCAGGATCGGGAGGAGGAGGTGGTCATTGTCCGCCGCGGCGAGAATCATGGATGGAATGTTTACGAGGGGTTCGAACCGTTCTCGAACCAGTACCGCCAGGAAGGTCGGAGCTTCGTCGCGCCCGTCTTTGCTTACAAGCGGAAGTACGGCAATTCAATCACGGGCGGTTTCGTTTATCGCGGCGACAAACAATCGTCGTTCTACGGCGTTTACTTGTGCGGGGACTACACCTCGAAACGCATTTTTGGGGTGACGCAGGAAAACGGCGTGCTGAAGGCCGTTCGCCAAATCGGCACTGTGCCGCAACAACTCGTCTCCTTTGGCACTGATGACGCGGGCCGCATTTACGCTGTGGGCTACGAAGGTATGATCTACCAGTTGGATTTTACTGAGACGCGGTTTGATTAGGTAGATGGCCCGCCTTCGCCCGAGGTTCGGCGCGGCAGGCCGGCCCAGCGGGCCAGCCCTACCCCAGGGCTCGCAAATCACAAACCGAAAATGGATTGGCGCTATACGCTGGGGCAGGGTAGGAACGAACTCATGCAAATCTCCTTTTGGCGACTCATGGTCATCTCGTTGTTTGCTTTCGCTTTCCCGACCCTGATCCAGGCACAAAATCCCAAACGGGTCGAACAGGCTGATTTCGGGACAACTCAGGATGGTGCGGCGGTGAAGCTGATCACTCTCCGAAATTCCAAAGGCATGACCGCGCAGATCATTTCCTATGGTGCCATCATCAAAGATCTGCAGGTCCCGGATCGGAACGGTCATTTCACGAACGTTGTGCTTACGACGGACACGCTGGAAAAGTTTCAACGAGGATTTAACGGTGCGGCCGCCGTCATTGGCCGCGTGGCCAACCGGATCGCCGGCGCGCAGTTTGAGCTGAATGGAACCACCTACAAGCTGGCGGCCAATAACGGGAAGAACACGATTCATGGCGGGCGCAAAGGATTTGCCCAGGCGGTGTGGTCCGTGGCGACGACCCGCGTGAAGGATGGCGAGTCGTCGGTGACGCTGGTCTACGTGAGCAAGGACGGCGAGGAAGGATTTCCCGGGAACCTGAAGACCTCGGTGACCTATTCCTTGACCGACAACAACGAGCTGCGAATTGATTACGAGGCCGAGACCGACAAGCCGACGATTGTCAATCTCACCAATCATGCATACTGGAACCTGGCCGGCGGCGGGAGCTGTCTGGATAACATCCTGTGGATATCCGCGGAGAAGTACACGCCGGCCGGTGCCGACCTCATCCCGACGGGTGAGATAGTGTCCCTCAAGGGCACGCTGATGGACTTCAGCCAGCCGACCCGAATCGGCGATCGCATCGAGCAGCTGAAGCCGAAGATGAATGGCTATGATCACAATTTCATCCTGGGCGAGGGCAAAGCCATGAAGCTGGCGGCCCGGCTCGTTGAACTGAAGAGCGGCCGGACGATGGAAGTGCGAACCACGCAGCCCGCCGTGCAACTCTACACAGCCAACCATTTGGGGCACACCGCGGTTTGTTTGGAGACGCAGCATTATCCCGACTCGATCCATCACGACAATTTTCCGTCCATCGTAGTCCGGCCAAAGGAGCCGTTGAAGGAGACGACGCTGTTCACTTTCCTGGCGAAGTAGACGGAGCGGCCCGACTTCGCCTCGGGGATTCACCGCGGCAGGCCGGGCGCGATCGAGAAGGACGATCGCGGCCTGACATTCGGACGCGCAGCGAGTCACAGACCCCCGGTCCGGTCTGCCACCGCAGTTCGGGGAAGGCTTGTCTCGTCACGCCCGCTGAGTACTCTCCCGCCATGAAATTTCCGCATCTCTTGTTTTCGTCCCTTGTTGCCCTCACCTTTAGTGCGCGGGCCGCGGACACGGATCTCATTGCGGCCGGAGCGAAAGTTGAAGTGCTGGGGGAGGGCTATTCCTTCACGGAAGGGCCCGCCGTGGATCGTGAAGGCAATGTGTTTTTCACTGATCAGCCGAACGATCGCATCGTGAAATACAACGCTGCGGATGGTTCATTTTCCGACTGGCTCAAGCCGTCGGGGCGCGCCAACGGAACCTATTTCGACAAGGCCGGAAATCTTCTCGCGTGCGCGGATGAAAAGAACGAACTCTGGTCCATCTCGCCCGACAAGAAGGTTTCAGTGCTCCTCGGCGAATTCGGCGGCAAGCTGCTGAACGGGCCAAACGATCTTTGGATTCGTCCCGACGGCAATCTCTATTTCACGGATCCTCTTTATCCGCGGAATTACTGGAAGCGCGACAAGGCCACGCAGCAACCGGGTCAGCACGTTTATTTCTTCGACCTGAAATCGAAGAAGGCGACCGCGGTGGCAACAGATTTGAAACAGCCGAACGGAATCATCGGCACGCCGGATGGAAAGACGCTCTACGTTGCGGACCTCGGCGCCCGAAAGACCTATTCGTATTCTGTCAAACCCGATGGCGGCCTCGAGAACAAAGCGCTCTTTTGCGAGATGGGTTCGGACGGAATGACGATCGACGACGAGGGAAATGTTTATCTAACGGGCCGGGGCGTAACCGTGTTCGACAAGACTGGAAAGAAGCTGACGAACATCCCGAACTCCGAGCCGTGGACGGGCAACGTGACGTTCGCGGGCGAGGACCGTCATTTGCTTTTCATCACGGCTAGTACGAAGGTTTTCGGCATTAAGATGCGGGTGAAGGGCGCTTACTAGCGGCCCGCGAGTCTTGTGACCCGCCGCGGGTGGGATGGTCCGGGCGCAATCGAGTTGGCCCAGGTCAAACCGGCGGACTCAAGATGAAGGGGTGAATGCTATGGAAGCTTCTGCGTTGGCGAGCTTCGCGTGCATGGTTCAATCGAAATAAAAGTGCAGCCCGATGGCCCAATATTCTATCCGGCGTTCGAAGAACTGTCCGTTGGGCGAACTTCCCCTGTAGTACTCAACCATAAGCTGCAGCTTGCGGTCGCGCAGCTTCTCACTTTCAAACTGGAGTCCGGCGCGCGCTGACCAATCCAGGTCCCAATCGGACTCTTCCCGCGTCTGGACGTCGAGCCCGGCCACGGGCCGAAAATGTTTGCCGAGGAAGGCCCATGGCGAACTGAGCTCCACGCCGGCCTGACCCGATTTTCTATCCAGGTTGTCTGGTTCCTTGCGCAGGATGTAACCCACGCCTCCATAAAGACGGACAATTTTTTTAAAGAGATCATAAGACAGCCGGAGCTCGATCCCTTCGTAGCTGACGTTCACGCGGTTGGTTCGGCTGCGTAACAAATATTCATCTCCCAGGTGGGAACTTTGGTGGTAAAGCCGAAGCATGGAAGAGAAGTTCTTCCAGCGGGTACTGAAGGGAAGTCCCAGCCAATAGTCCGCGTTGACCAGGTCGGACGAGGGCGCATCCAGATCGAAAATTGCGAACACCGCTCCTTCAATCCCGGCCTGCCATCGTCCTCCTCCAAAAAGATTCCCTTCGTAGATCCCAATGGGCGTGCCGAGGCTGATCGCGGCGACGTTTTCGAGCTCCAAGTCGTTCACATAGTCTTGATAGGCAACTGAGAAGTGAGGAGTTCGAGGGTCTGCGATCAACGGATCGAAAAGGTGTCCGGAAGGCAGGAACTCTCCCTTCTTGGGCGTGGTTTCCCCAAGGGCCACGCCGGAGGTTTTTTCGGTGGAGACAGCCGTGGGCGTCGGAACACTTGCCGGCACGTCGACGATGTCCACCCTCACCACGCCGTTTATCTTCTGCAGTGCTTCCTTGATCTTGTCATGATCCGGCGCGGGCACGTCCTTGGCCTGAATCAGGATCACCCCATCTTTAACCTGGAGCGAGCCCACCTGCACTTTGAACTGCTGTTCCAAAAGCGCAGTGGCATATCCCAGGATGTAACGGTCCTGCTGGACGTCGGCGTCCGCCGTGGCGACAAACGCCGATATCAAGCCGGTGACAAGAAGACACCGGAGTCCAGTGGAGGTGAAAGTCCTGCCTAACATAACCCTTTATGCTTCACGTTCTGCGTGAAAACAATGGGGTGTACTACTACCGCCCGGGTCGGAGCGCGGCTCTGTGAGCCGCAGCACGCCCGAACCTCAGACCGTTTTAGGCCACCGATCGCGCCCGGCCTGCCGCGCCCCGCTGCGGGTCACAGACGTCACAGACCCGCGCTCCGTCCTGCGGGGCTAACGGAGGAAGTCGCGCCAATCCCGGTCCGCCTCCTCCAGGCTGGCCGCGTGCAGAATCCTCAAAGTGCCGTTGTCCGTGATGATCGCCAGCGCATTGCCGTCGGGCGAAAAGGCGACGAGGCGAACATGGGCTTCATACTTGAAGCTGGCCGTTTCCCGTCGCGTGGCGAGATTCCAGAGCTTGACGCTATCGTCTTCGCTGCCGCTCGCCAGCGTCTTGTCATCCGCCGAAAACGCCAGGGTCCGGATCACAGACGAATGAAGACTGATGGAGAAGGTTGATCCGGAGGAGACATCGGCCAGGTTCCAAAGCTTGATCGTGGCGGAACCGCAGCCGGAGGCGAGGGTTCTGCCATTGGGCGAAATGGCCACGCCGAATACCGCTCCTTTGTGCTCGGGACACACGCCCAGGCCTTTTTGTGAAGGGACATCCCAGACCATCACAGTTTTGTCGCTGCCGCCGCTGGCCAGTTTATCGCCGCGCGGTGAGAAGGCGACGGAAAGCACGTTGCCTTGGTGGGCCCGCAAGGGCTGACCGATCGTCTGGCCAGATGTGATGTCAAGGATGCGAATTTCGCCATCGGAAAGGCCCAGTGCCGCGGTGCGGCGATTGGGTGAAAGATCGACCGAGATGACCTGACCGAGTACTCCGGAATAGCCGGGAATTGTTCGAACGGATTTCGTCTGGAAATTCCACCATTGCGGATTTCCTTCCTTGGTGGCGGTGAGGAGTTCATCACCCTGGGGTGAGAATGCGACGACATAGCTGGCTTTAGGCAAAACTCCCTGGAGTCGCAAGGTCGCAACCTCCCACACCTTCACCGTATTGTCGGCACAACCGCCGGCCATCCACTGGCCATCCTGCGAGAAACAAAAGTTCCCATAGTCATCTGCGTGCAGGCGATCGAGGACCTTCTCCCCAACGGCATTCTCCTGCAGGTTCCAAAACCGGATTGGATTGTCGCGGCTGCCGCTGGCCAACTGCGTGCCCTCCGGAGAAAAGGCCAGCGACCAGACGTCTCCCACCTGCCCGGTGAAATTCCGGGGCATCGGTTCGCCACCAGGGACTTTCCAAAGCCGGACTTTCTGTTTGTCGTTGCTGCCAGTAGCCAGCAATTCGCCATTGGGTGAAAACGCCAGGCTCAGCACCGGGCCGGCGTGGGCTGAAAACTCGGTGAATTGGTGCGTTGCCAATTTCCAAAGCCGGACCGCCCCACTGCCGTCGCCGACCGCGAGCACGGCGCCGTCGGGTGAAAATTTCATGCAGCGCAGCTGCCGATTCTCCGGCAACGCGGAATGTTCACGACCTGATTCAAGGTGCCAGACGCGAATACGCGAGCTCGCGCGCACGTTCCGGGCGCTGGGCTGGATCATCGCCAGCCACTTGCCGTCCGGCGACATGGAGACTGGATAGTCCCAGCCAAAATCGAATTTGTGACGGACGACACCCGGGACGGACAGTCGTGGCGAAGGTTCTGAGAGATGGAATACCCTGAGGCTCCCGTCAGGGGTGAGCGTGGCTGCGAGTTGCGCCGTCGGCGAAAACGCCGCGAGTTCTCCTGCGTTGGGCAATACGCGATTGGTCAATCCGGTTTGAGCGTCGAGGATTTGCAAGGAATGGTCGACCCGCCCGATCAGCAGGCTCCGGCCGTCCGCGGTAAACCCACCCAAGTTGCTCACGCCCGCCGTGGTCACGAGGTTGCGTCGCAGATCACGCTGCCAGACCCGCAAGGTTCCGTCCCAGGCAAAAGTGGCGAGGAGCCGCCCGTCGGGCGAGAAATCCATTGTGCCGACGACCTGTCGATGCTTTGGCAACCACTGGGAGTAATCTCCGCGGCAAAGCTTCCAGAGATAGCGCCACTCGAAGGCGCGAAGGTCTGGTTTCCCATTCCCGGAAATATGTTGCTTCAACAACTCGAAGGCCTGGGCGCTGTTGCCCTCCTGCCAGGAACGCAACGCGACGTTCATGTCCTGCACGTAGAGATTGAGACTGAGTTCGCGATTCATCCGCTGGATGTGGACGGCCGTCCATCCCGAAGCGACGGCCACCGCAGCCAGGGCAAGAACCGCCACGGCCCGGGCCGGATGGCGCACGGACCACTTGAGCACCCGCGCCACCGGCCCGGCCCGGCGTGCCTGGATCGGCTCGCCATTGAGGAATCGTTGAAGGTCATCCGCCAGGGCCTTCGCCCCGGGGTAACGTCGATCCGCTCGCTTGGTGAGGCATTTCAGGCAGATGGTCTCCAGGTCGCGCGGCACGCTGGCGTTCAGGAGGCGCGGCGGAGGTGGCTCTTCATTCAGCAGTTGAAGGAGGATTTCCTCGATCCCCTCCGCTTGAAAGGGCGGCCGCCCGGTCAGGAGGTGAAAAAGAATGGCGCCCAACGAATAGACGTCGCTCGCCGGACCCACGTTGCCGCGCTGGGCCGAGGCCTGTTCCGGCGCCATGTAATTTGGCGAACCGATAATCTGTCCTGGCAGCGTCAGTTTCGGCGCCAGGGGGTAAGGAGAAGGATCATCGGCACTGCCCTCCGGCCGGGATGCAACGTCCGTTTTCAGCCCGCCTCGAGTTCCAAGTCTGGTGGACAAGCCGAAGTCGGTGACGCGCGGCTGGTCTGCCGCATCGATCAGGATGTTCGACGGCTTCAGGTCGCGGTGCAGAATGCCTTGCTCGTGCGCATAGTGAATCGCTTCGGCAATTGCTTTGACGTAGGCGGCGGCGCGCCGGCTCGCGAGTGGTTTCCCGTGGGCCAATGCGCCAAGGTTCGGTCCGTCCACGTAATCCATGGAGAAGTAGGGCCTGCCCTCGTATTCACCGGTGTCGTGGATGCGAACGATGTTTGGGTGTTGCAGCCGTGCCACCGACTCGGCTTCGGCCCGAAAACGCTGCGCCTGTTCCGGGCTGGCGAATTGTCCGGCCAGGATCATCTTGACCGCCACGATGCGATTGAGTTTGCGTTGGCGGGCGCGGTAGATGACGCCCATGCCGCCGCGGGCGATTTCCTCCAGCAGTTCGTAATCGCCGATGATACGATTCGGGAGGTGAGGATCGAACGCCGGGGCGGCTGGGGAATCGGGAAGAAAACTCGGCGCGGCGTCGTGAGCCCGCAGGAGCGATTCGAGCCGCTCGCGCAGGGCCACGTTCTCGCCGCAGACGCGATCGAGATACGCCGCCCGCTCCTGGCCTTCCAACTCCAGAGCGGCACTGAAAATGGTCTCGGCCGGCGAGCTGTTTTTTTCAGTGGCGTCGTTGTTCATCACGAAATCAAACATTCCGGCGTGAATTGCGCCGGCACCGAGTGCCACCGTCCTGCGTCCTAGTCTTGCGTGCGCGTCAATTCGTCATACAGCCAGGCCCGGGTAAAGGCCCAATGACGTTTGGCCGTCGTCTCGGAAAGACCGAGGGCTTCCGCCGCCTGTTTGATATTTAATCCGGCGAAGTAACGGAGCTTCACCAGTTGGGCCTTCTGCGTGTCCTCGGCCGCCAGTTTCTCCAGAGCCTCGTCCACGCGCAACAAAGTTTCATCGCTGGTTGCGATGGCGAGGTCCAGTTCATCGAGTTCCACCCGGAACAGGCCCTTGCCATGACGAACGCGATTCCGGCGCCTGGCCCTGTCGATGAGGATGCGCCGCATCGCTTCGGCGACCGCACCGAAGAAATGGTGGCGGTTGTTCCAGCTCTGGCGGTCGCTCCCGGCCAGCCGCAGCCAGGCCTCATGGACCAGGGCGGTGGGTTGAAGCGTCTGGCCGGGCACTTCCTGGGCCAGCTTTTGCGCGGCGAGTCGACGCAATTCATCGTAGACCAGGGGGAGCAATTGTTCGGCGGCCCTGGTGTCACCTGGTTGAATTCGTTCCAGGATGCGAGAGACTTCGCTCACGCTGAGCTTTCTAGCAGACGTTAGGCTAAGGAAGCAGCAACAAAAAGAGATGGGGACTTGGCTTCATCTCCCTAGAGTGGCTCCTTTTCGGGGCGAATCGGT
>Ga0070689_100000336_pt1 | contig 27398 bp, 19 predicted proteins | sample KBSS23HmetaG_FD_64669 | JGI IMG/M metagenome (GOLD analysis project Ga0070689, IMG submission 64669) | Switchgrass rhizosphere microbial communities from Kellogg Biological Station, Michigan, USA - KBS S2-3H metaG | ecosystem: Host-associated > Plants > Roots > Rhizosphere ...
GTTAGGCTACTATAAGTGGCCATGATCTTCATCCTTTCGTTAGAAGGTTGAGGTTCAAGGGTCGGCGTTGTGTTCCTGCACAAGTCGGCCCGCTTCTTTTGGTGGGATCACGCCACTCTAGCGCGTAGATTTTCGCTTGTCATCAAATTAATTTGACCTTCACTGGCGGGGCGAATATGGACAGTAGAAGCGGAATTGTTCTTCAGTTGTGCGCTTCCTTTGTCCAGATACCAGGAACAGGCTGAAGTCCCATTGTTGACGCAGTCAATGTGTTGGCTTTCTATGTGGAAAACTTCTGTCTGAAACCTACCTAATACCTATTGACAGCATGAAATCACAGGAATAAAGTGAGGGCTCCCGTCAACAACCTGCCGCCCGCTTTAAGATCCTCTTTTTGCTGCGGCTTTGAGTGGGTTCAGTGAACAGCGCTATACCCACCTCACTTCTAGCCAAGGAGTAACCTCATGAAAAACCTCAAATTTACCTTATTCGTTCCAACTCTAATCCTTCTTTCGTTCTTAATGGTCGTCTTCGCTCGGCACAACGATCATTCAAAAACAAACCACCGACTGGCCTTAGAAATCGGGCTGAGCAAACCGTGGACGGTGAACGCTGCCATGGAAGGAAATACGCTTCGGGCTTTCGTACGAGTTCCTGCTAACAGTCAGTCACCCTTCTCCGCCATTAAGCTGGAGCCCAAAATGGTAGGTGACAAACTCGAGGTAACTATCACTGGCCTTACGGGCGATACGAGCGCAGTCAAATCCTGCAAAGATTGGGCTGCGTTAGGGCAAACGCCCATCACCTCTTATGTACTAAAGGAAGGGCAGGAGGCTACGGTTTCCCAACTTTCTAATTTAGGCTCAAACTTCAAAAATGGAATGCTGAGCTTTAAGGCTGTCGCATTTGTGGCGCCCCCGGACACTGAGGCCGTTGAAGGCGCCGGAGAGAGTAGTCCCTGTGGGTGCGGTAGATGCGACCGGCTATACTGTTGCCCAAATAAGGGAGCGTGCCTCGGTTGCGGCACCTGCGGAGATGTCTGCTGCGGGAATTGATACTGGGTTGGTATTCTGGAGCGATCACCGCTGAGCCTTGAACACCTCGCGGTGATCGCGTCTCCAGTTCAATGGCGTCCTAATCTCAACGTTGTGCAAAGTATGCGACTTCACGGAGGCTAAAATGGCTCACAGGATTCTCACTTCTGTCGTTGTCTTTTGTGGCGTTATCTCAATTGGCCTTACCGCAAGTGCTCAGTCATCCGGTAGTAAACAAACGACCGTAAGTAAGCACAAAGGTGTGGAAGCAGGATCGAGTGTCGAAAGCGACACTGTTCGGTTGCAGGAGGCCCGTGTTGCATTTGCCATCCAGGTAGTTTCTTCTCTTGCTGATGAAGCGCGTCTCTACAAAGATGAGTCATTAAGTGTCAGGTTTCAGGCAAGAGCCGCAGATATTTTGTGGAGCGCCGACCGGGAACGAGCTCGCGCGCTGTTTGTGCGAGCGTGGGACACCGCGCAGACTGTTGATAAAGAGGGACAGCGCCGAAGCAAAGAGGAACGCGAGCGTTTTCTTTCGAAACGAGGAGGAACAGGTTTCATTCCTGCTCCTCCAAATCTACGTGCCGAAGTGCTACGTCTCGCGTACGTTCATGAGCCAACTCTGGCGGAAAGCTTCCTGGTCAAAATGGAGGAGGAGGATACGCGAGAGGAACAAAATGCCGCGACGGCAAGGCGATGGGATCCGACTGAACCGCCCGCTGCGATAGCCAGGCGCCTCCAGTTGGCTCGACAACTGCTTGAAAGCGGCGACACTGAGAAGGCCATTCGAGTTGCGCAAGCAGGACTTAATCGAGTCACTGCGCAAGGTGTCATCTTTCTCGTCCTTTTACGACAGAAAAACGCAGGCTTTGCTGATCAGATCTTCAACTCATTACTTGATAGGAGTAGTGATGATCCAGCGGCGGATGCTACTTCTGTATCCCTTCTTTCAACGTATGTTTTCACGCCTTCCGTATTCGTGACCTCGACGAGAAACGGCCTGTTAATGAATCCATGGACTGAAGAATTACCTCCGCCGCAGTTATCGCCCGAGTTGCGCGCGAAGTTTTTTTCGGTAGCCGGTCAAATCCTATTACGCCCGCTGGATCCTGCGGCGTTGGAACAAACCTCTGCGGGCCTTGCCGGCACTTACTTTACTATTAAACGATTATTGACTCTCTTCGAACAGAATGATGCGAGCATAGCATTGGCTCTGCAAAGCAGGCTGAACACACTTGCCCCAGGGTCCGAGGATTTAATACCTGCCTCGCAGCGCGAGTTTGTAAATGCTGGATTTAAATCAAATCAGCAAAAGGAAGACGATCCTGAGGATGCATTAAGCCGCCTTGACGGCGCTAGCACAAAGCAACGAAATCACCTTTATGCCATGGCTGCACGAGGCGCAGCGATGAAAAACGATCCGAGAGGACGCGAGTTCGCAGCCAAAATTGAAGACACCGACTTAAAGAAGAATGTCAGCACTTTCGTTGATTTTATTCTGGTAAGTAAGGCACTAGAGGCGAAGCACTTTGAGAAAGCTTTACAATTGGCTCGAACAGGTGAGCTATCACATCTGCAACGAGCTTGGGCATACTCGGAGATAGCGGCGCTTTTGAAGTCATCTGCGCCGGACGATTCAATGACTCTAATCCTTGAAGCAGGAAGGGAGGCAGAACGTATAGAGGTGACGAGTCCTGAGTGTGCCGAGGCATGGGTTGCTGTTGCCAGGCGAGCGGTGGAAATTGATCCAACCGGAAAGTGGTACAAAGCTTTGGAGGCCATTAAGGCGGTAAATAGAGCATCGGAATATACCGGGGAAGAAAGTGAAATATCGGTCGGATTTCAAAGCCAAAACAATATTATAAAGATGCAGGTTGCCGCTCCCACTATCAGCTTGTCGGCTTTGGTTACAAAGTTGGCAGAGGATGATATATACCGCGCCGTAGCCACGGCTAAAAACGTTACTAGTGAATCGCCACGAGCACTAGCGATCCTTGCTGGTGCTCGAGTCGCATTTGAGAAAGGAGTTGCCACTAAAAAGCGCTAGCCATCCGCAGGAGAAGATGTACAAGAGTCACCCTGAAATCCTTTTCTACAGCAACCGAAACAAGGCTACATGAGATCTCGCGCCTTCTGTCTTTCTCGTTGCTGTACAATAAGGAAGTAGCTGATTCACTCATCAACCTCTCACCAAGGAGACCCCCAATGACTCAGTTTCCAACCCGTGGCGGCGATAGCGGCCAGACGATCTTGTTAAGCGATAAGCAGGGATTTGACCGGCGCTGGTTTGCGCCGAATCTGAACGCCGTCTACGCACCAACCCAGCCGGAACAGGTGGCCCAATGCGTGACCGATGCCCTCGCTACTTATGGCAAGGATGTGAAGATCACTTCCGGCCGTCACTGCTACGAAAATTTTGTCTACAACGACAGCACACGCGCCGTGATCGATATGTCCGGCGTCAATCAGATCGGATTCAATAGCGCTCGCAATGCTTATTTCGTGGATGCCGGTTGTGAGAACTGGACCGTTTACCGCACCCTGCTCAATACCCACGGCAAAACGTTGCCTGCCGGTTCGTGTTATTCAGTGGGCGCCGGAGGCCACATAACAGGTGGCGGTTATGGCCTGTTATCGCGCATGCATGGTTTGACGATCGATTATCTTACTGCCGTGGACATCGTGACTTGGGACGCCGCCAGTAAACAGGCGACACTGCGTCACGTGTCGAACGAAAGTGACAGCCAGCATGAACGCGATTTGTATTGGGCATTGACCGGCGCGGGCGGCGGCAATTTCGGCGTGATCGTGCGCTACTACTTTGAGCAGTTGCCCGATGCGCCTAACTACGCCACGCTGTTTACCTTGGCTTGGGATTGGAGCCAGGTCACTCAAGAACAATTTACTGATCTGCTGGATCTCTATGCCGAGTTGGTGCCGCTGTTGCCCGAAAACGAATTCACGCTCTTGAAACTCTTTCACGTAGCCGCCGGTCAAATTGTTCTGATTCTGCAAGTGGCTTCACTGCCCGCTATGTCGTACGACGCTCATTGCCAACATGCCGCCAGCAGGGCACAAACCGTGAAACAACATCTCGAACAGGTTTTGCCGGCGGTACACCTGCGCCAACCGGTGGGTGGTCACCCCGGTTATATGAGCTCCACCAGCAGTAGCTTGACCGAGCAACATTTGACCTACCTGGAAGCAGTGCAGACCCTCAACGGTTCCGGACCGAACCAGTTTGGTAAATACAAATCGGCCTATATGAAAAAGGGATTTCCCGCGGATCAGATTGCGACCATTTACAAGTATCTGAATATCACGCCGGATGGGCTGAACATGTCGCAGTGCCTGCTGCAAGTCGATAGCTATGGTGGGACCATCAATCGCGTCGCGCCCACGGCCACGGCAGTCCCGCAGCGCAGTTCGATCATGAAGCTGCAGTATCAAGCGTATTGGAATAATGCCGCCAGGCCGGGCCAGAGCCATGAATCACCTTATCGTGAGATGGCCCAGGGTTATCTGGACTGGATCAATAAGTTCTATGCCGAAGTGTACGCTGCGATGGGTGGTACGCCTGACCCGTCCAAAGATCCCAGCGGCACTGTTGATGGCTGTTACTACAACTATCCCGATAATGTGCTTGGCACACATGCCGACCAGAGAATCGATGAGGCAATGTGGTTGTATTTCTTAGACAACTTCCGCAACAATCAACCTAATCTGGTTGACATCAAACGCTACTGGGATCCGGAAAACTATTTTCACCATCCGCAATCCATTCCATTGAGTTGATCCACAGATTACAAAGAAGGAAGACACTGATGGCTAAACTCCCTCAAAAATTCTCAACGCACTCCATTTGACAAGAAATCCGATCAAGGGTACGGTGTGGTGCTCCCAAAAATTTCGTTAGCGCGTCACCTCGACGTAAAAAAACGCGTCAACGAACGGTCTGAAATCACCACAATACGTTGTCCAGTACACTGCTAAACAACGGTTTAGCAGAATAGTCTTTTGTAGCGTTAGCTCGACGTGTGCCCAGCCGCAAAAGGCTGCTGATCTCACGATGAGTTTTAGCGCAGACAACAATTCCCCCGGCATTAATCATTAAGGAGTAAGAAGTAAAAATGCAGCGTTTCAAGAATTTTGCAATCTCACTGGTCGTCGTCGCACTTCTAGTGTTTCCATTAACTACGTCAAGTCATAACCAGGAACCCCCACGAAAAGCCCCGGCCAAATTTATGAAAGCTCAAAGGCCAATTCCCAACCGCTATATCGTCGTACTGGAGGACGATGTTGTTCCGGGCAACGTTCCGCTCGACGTGCGGCGCGCGCGAGTGGCCGCGATAGCCAACGGCCACGCACAAACTCACGGCGGCAAAGTTGATTTCATTTATGAAACCGCGTTGAAAGGATACGCAATTGAACTTCCTAACGAAGCTGCGGCTCGTGCCATCAGCAACTTGCCGCAGGTCAGGTGGGTCGAAGAAGACGGCGTTGGTGAATGGGACCAGGCTCCAGCATCCCCGCAACCAAGTCCGCCATGGGGACTCGATTCCTTGGACAGCGGTATTCCGGCGCCATCACCTGATCCTACAACGGGGCTAACGAATGGATCTTACGGTTTCAATGCAAACGGCACCGGCGTGAATGCCTATGTTCTTGATTCGGGTATCAATACGTTGCATACACAGTTCATGACGCCATTCGTTTCGCGGGCCAGTATTGCGGCTGACTGTTTCAACTTTGTGAATTGCGTTTCGGGAACGCAAACGAGTTTCTTTAACCAGCAAGCCTGTGCCACTGGACTGCCGACCCCAAGCAATAACGACTGTTACGGGCATGGCACACACGTCGCAGGTACCATCGGCGGTAATACGTATGGTGTCGCAAAGAATGTAAACCTTCTGTCGGTGAAAGTCGGCAGTTCTAATGGCCCTGTAACCAGCGCTGTTATTGCAGGCGTGAATTGGGTTACCGGCAACCATCAGGCAAGTTCTTCCACACCGGCAGTCGCCAACATGAGCCTTCAAGTCCCGACCAGTCAAGGGCTGGAGTCGGTAGTACAAAATGCCATCAACCAGGGTGTTACGATTGTGGCAGCCGCAGGCAACAACAACGCCAATGCTAATGTTTCGTCTCCTGCGAATGTCGCGGACGTCCTAACTGTTGGGGCAGTTGATTGGACCGGTACCCGGCCATCATTCTCAAACTGGGGTCCGCTCGTGGATCTTTTTGCGCCTGGCGTGCAGGTTATGTCTGCAACTTCAGGTGGTGGGATATGTTTTTCGAATGGCACAAACAGCGCGACTTGTTTCCTGTCGGGAACTTCGCAAGCCGCTCCTCATGTAACTGGAGCAGTGGCGCAGTATCTACAGGGACGACCCGGTCAAGTTAACTGTAACGTGAACCCAATTCAGGGAGGTTCGCCATTCAGCGGCAATATCTCGGCCTGTCCTGATAGGGTGAGCCGCTTCATGATTGCCAATGCAAGGATGAACGTGCTGACAAGCAGTATCAACGGTACCCTTCCGTCAGCAAACCGGTATCTCGCAACGAACGCCCTTCCCGGCCCGACGAACCCGATTGAAAATAACCAGTTCTTTGTCTGGACGCAGTACATCGATTTTCTTAATCGCGAGCCGGATTCAGTAGGCTTTAGTAATTGGGTCAGCAACCTGAATTCGTGCGGCGGCACCTGGCCGTGCATCAATAACGAGCGCATCCATGCCGTGCGAGGAATGATCGAGTCAACCGAATTCAGAACGGGCAAACCTGCACTCTCAAACCCCAGCTCGACTAATGAATACAATACCGAGTACGTGCGGCAGCTTTATCTCTGTCTTCTGCACAGAGAGCCGGACTCGGGCGGCTGGGCAACATACGTGAGCGAGCTCAACAGCACAGGCGACTATGATCACACGGTCCATGGCTTCATCAACGGAAGCGAATACCGTTTCCGGTTCGGCCCGAACTGACGGTGAGCGTGAGGAACTTTTAGTACAGCTTAAAGAGGAGGCCACCCGCAGCGGTGGCCTCTCGTTTGTCTTCTCTTGAACGTAAACTCTTGATCGTTAACTATTACCGAGTATAATCCCCTTAGCTCAGCGCTTAACAAAAGCCTCATCTGACCAAGTGGCTCAAGATTTGAGAGCGACGAAGTCACTAAACGCCGCCTTGACCTCGCGCCGCTAATATCGCCAGAGTCGCTTTACTTTGTATTTCTGTCTACCTCAATAGAACCCCGGCCTAGAGTGGTTCTCTAATCCGTCGTTCATAGGTCTCAACGAGTTGGTTCGCACCTCGAGAGATATGCGGGCCAGTCTCCCATACGCTCGAAGGAGGACCAATGAAAAAGAAAACTTTAGCGCTCGCAGTGTTTATTTTGCTCGGTGCAGTGACACTCATTACGGTAGTGCTAAGCGCACCAACACCAATCCCCGCAGCCGCGGTACCAATGACAACTGTTTTTGGGCCAAAGCAATACACTCGCACAACCGGTCAGCCCCAAACTTTTACTGAAACATTTCAACATTGTGGAACCGGCCAGTGCCAGATCGTTGTGACAAACGGAAATGGCGACAAGTCTAAACGCGTTAGTAGTGCGTCCATTGCACTCAACGGTCAGCAGGTTTTCAGCCCACGCGATGTCAATCAGCAGGTAGCGTCGATCGTCAAGCCCATTACGCTGCGCGATCAGAATCAACTCACCATCACACTTTCATCCAGCCCCGGCTCCACGTTGACAGTATCTGTCCAATGTGTCGCGCCCGCTGCTGTACTGGAGGGCCGCGCCCCTGGAGCAAGTCTGGTGAATCCGACAACATTGGCTTCCGCATTCCAAATCGCCAACACCGGAACTGCGACTGCGGAGAATGTTCAGATCACGTCTTTCTCACTTCCTGGTGGAACGCTGACATCGCCCACTCTTCCAAACAATCTGGGAGCGATTCCCGCCGGCGGCTTAACGAATGCCGATGCAACTTTTACCGGTGGTCCTTTCCTCCCGAATGCAACTCTTGCGCTGACGGTAAACGGAACATATCAGGTTGGCGGATCAACCTTTTGCTTTACCTTCAATCTTACGTTGCGTATTCCGCCAAACGCGCCCGGCGACGCGCCACTCAACTCAGTGACTGCGGGATCGAACTTCGTGACCGGCGCTCCGTTTCCAACGCAGCCGCCCGAGTTTGAGGGTGATGAAAACGGCAACCTATGGACTCCACCAATAGGACCATTCGTGCCCGGAACTCCAACTGCCACGACTACGAACGTGCAAACGGCGCCGCCGTTGGCCCAATTGAAGGCCGAGCCGTTAATTTTCATAAACGCGCCGGGTCCGATCAATTTTGTTCAGAATGCAAACTTCGGCACGAACGTCAACAACATCGCAGAACCAAGCGGTGCTACCGGCGGTGGCGTCGTTTTCGTCACGGCAAATTCGTTGGCAGCGTATTCGACGAATAACGGCGACAGCTTCACACAGTTGAATCCAACCAACATCTTTCCCGCGGACGCGATTGGCTTCTGTTGCGATCAAATTGTCCAGTACGTGCCGAGCATCGATCGCTTCATCTGGCTGCTACAAGGAAACGGATTCAGACTCGCCATGGCCAGTCCGGCACAGATTATCAGCAGTGGCGGCACGGCCTGGACGTACTGGAATCTGCCTTCAAATATTTTCGGACAGCCCGTGGGAACGGGCGTCGATTATCCCGATCTTTCAGTAGGGAACAATTCACTTTATCTGAGTTGGGATGTGGGCTGGCCCACTTGTCCCTCAGGGTGCAACAGCGGAGTACAGGTTTCCCGGATATCACTGGCTGGTATTCAGGCGGGCGGTACGATCACGATTGGGTATACGAATCCACCGGATTCGAGCATGGTCTGGGGCGGTCACCTGATGCAGAACACGCTCGATGAAATCTTCTGGGCCGGACACAGGAGCAACAGCCAGATGAGAGTGTTCTCGTTGGCAGAAGGCTCAAACCGCTACTTCTGGCGCGATGTCAACATTTCCTCATGGGCCAGGGTCGCCTTATCTTCGCTAACGCCGGACAATCAGAACTGGCTTGGTCAATGTGGCGGCGGCTTTCCGGGCACTGCCATCATCGGCTCGACGCGCGTTGGCAATCAGCTTTGGTTTGCCTGGAGCGCCGGGAACGATAGTAACTTTCAACAGCCTCACGTTGAGATGGTGACGCTTGATAGAAACAACAACTTCAGCAGGATCCAACAAGTGCAGATCTGGAACAACAGTTACGCCTTCGGCTATCCGGCCCTGGCGACCAACGCCTGCACCGGAGAAGTCGGACTTTCGCTGGAGTATGGTGGCAACGGAAATTACGAAAACCATGTGGTGGGATTCTGGGGCGACTTTGTTGTATACATCACGACCGGGAGCAATATCGGCACGTGCCGTTTCGGAGACTACGTGACTATCAGGCAGGCACCGCCCACGACTGAGAATCCCGGAAACCTGTTCGCGGCTTTTGGCTATGGACTTAATGCTATTTCACCGCCGGGATCAGGCGCGCGCAGCGATGTTCGGTACGTCTTGTTCGGGCGTCCGTCGTCGTCGTGTAACATTATTGGTGAGTGATCGGCAACGAATCGGTCTTCTCTGCGTCTGTGCGGTTCTTGCAAAGACGCAGAGAGACCGGAATTTCGGTGGTTACTCCAGGTGTATGTGGTCGATAGTCGTTTCGCCTGTCTCGACCCGTTGGACCACTTGAACAAGATCCGGATCTTTTATTTCCAAAGCATAACGGATCAGCGATCGGGTTTTAGCTGGTATTGAGCTGTTGGTTATGAGTAATCGAGCGCGTCGTTTAAGTGAGGCGTCGATGGTGTGAGATTTTTCTTTGCGCAGCGTTAGGCTACTATAAGTGGCCATGATCTTCATCCTTTCTTCAGAAGGTTGAGGTTCAAGGGTCGGCTTCGTGTTGTGTGCACAAGTCGGCCCACTTCTTGTCGGTGGGATCACGCCACTCTAGCGCGTAGATTTTCGCTTGTCATCAGATTAATTCAAATTGAACAATCAAAGTGTGATCACGTTATAGTTCGAGTCCTACCTGAGGAGCAGTTATCCAATGAAAGGTTGGTGGGAGTTACGAAGAGTGTTCAGTGTTGGCTGCCACGGTTACACGTTGCACTCTTAGACGTTAACGTGCCAATGCTCACGACTCGGAGTGAGTGGCAGATTATGGCGCTTCTCGCACTTGTCGCAAGAAACTGAGCATTTCCGCCGTGGGCGTCAAAGAAAAAGTTGCGAAGATTGTCCACTGTGGGGCGTTGTTTGCTTTGTACAGACCGCTCAGAGAAGCGACGCGAACTCAGCGCGGCATCGCGCCGCTTCTTTCAGGCGGATCTAACTACTAACTAAACAGCGGTTCGGATTGCTTAAACCGTGATGCTAATTGGGCCAGGGTTGAATAACAGACCGTCCCCCTCATTCTGCAACGGCAGCGTTTTCGGTGTGCCGCCGTTGACACTGACCGTGAACTGCGCTGGCCCTCCCCAGTCAATGCCAAGCAGCAAAATGCTGTAAGTGCCCGATGAGAGGGTTTGGGTAATTGTCTGGCTGAGATTCTGATCCACACCATTCAACACTATGGTACCTTGATAGGCACCCGAATTTATGTTGAGTGTTACGTTGACAGTGTGATTGTTGCCACTCAGGATTCGGCATAGCTCGAAACTTGCTCCCCATTGGTATGCCAGTACGATGAGCTCGTTATCGCATGCTGTGACAGTTATTGTGTTTGCCATTTCGTTCTCCTTTCAAAGTTGTAAGGTCAGATTGGTGAGAGCTAATTCTTCGGTAGCACCATGTCATACGGTCGAAGCAATACGGATACCAACGGCTAAACGTAGCTACCTACTAGCGATTTAGAAGAAGCTCCTTGTTGAGCCTCAGTCTGTTCGATCCTCTAGCTATTAACGCGAGAACTGCTTCGGAAAACCACCATCGCAGGATTTGAACGCAGGCCCTACTATGTCAAATGCCAGCCACGGAGTGTGCCAACGGTGGAACTCACACCTGTTGGAAGAAACTAAGGATTTCTATCGTTGGCATCAGAAACAAGTTGCGAAGGTTGTCCACTGTGGGGAGAATTATTCCTTAGTAGTCGAACAAGAGGCCACCCGCGAAACCATGGATGAAAAGAATCGAATTCTGGACCTGGATCGTGAATGGAACGAGGCGTATCCGAGGCTTGATTGTGCGGCCCTTGACCGTATCATCGCTGATGATTGGGTGTGTATTGACGGCGCCGGGCTGGTGATCACGAAGAGGGAATTACTTACCAGAGTAGCGTCTAGTGCTAGTTTCCTCGACTCATATAAGTTTGATGAGATTGCCTTACGCATCTTTGGGGAAGTCGCAATCTTAACCGGGCGCTTGTCTGGTCAGATACAAGAGAGCGATGGCATTCATGACATAAACCAACGTTATATGCGGGTGTATGTAAAGCGAAATGAGCGCTGGCAGGCTGTAGCAACGCAGGTGACTAAGATCAAAGAAACTGTACTGAGCTAAGCTGTAACCGTACCGCGATTAAATCCGCTCTCCTTCCAATTTCACTCCAGCCGAAAGTATGAGCAATTTTGTTGTTGGCATCGGAAACAAGGCTTGAGAATCAAGTAACTGGACGACTCGCGGAGCCGACTTAATGAACTAAGACGTTTGAGTCTGGCTACCCGTCTAAACCGAGACTGTTATCGTTCCCGAGAGGTATCCCTCATATTTTGTGGAACCACTAACAAACACCTTCCCATAGTTCGGCTTCACGTCGAAGTGTGCCTCGCCGTGAGAATCAGTCCATTTGCCATGCGTGACACCGCCGGAGAGCAACGCATCAATTCCAAGTGCAACCTTCTTGTCCTTGATCGGTTTTCCTGAACTCCTGGAAATCACTCTTACAGTGATCATTTCCTTCTCCCTAATCCAATGGTTTATTTACAAGTTTGGTCCACCTGCAAGAATCACTCTTAATGTTTCGTAACCCAAAACGTTACATCGTAATGGAATAGCGCTTTTCTCATTACCATTGAGATTGAGTGCCACTCGCTCTGGTAATCGAAATTTCGACGGATATTTAAAGGCGGTTACCCTCGATCAGATTCCTGTTATCGAAGCGCCAGGCTCTTAACTTGAGTTGTCAAATGCGTCTTAAGGTATCGTTGAAAGGAGATTAAGTGACCTATACAGTCGTTCCATTCACCGCCAACATTGTCAGAGGCCAAGGTGCCGCTGAGGCGGCCGACCAACTGTCCAAAATGATTAATCACTATGCAGGCCAAGGTTTGGAGTACGTGAGGCTGGAGAGTGTTGAGACGATTATCACAACCCCCGCTAACGCCGGATGTTTTGGTATTGGGGCCACTCCAGCGTCCTACGAACCAGTAAACCTCTATATGGTCGTATTCAAGTCACAATAGGTATTCTCGATGAAATGGTTGCTGGTAGCAGTCATCAACATTTATAGACGGCTACCCGATCGGATCAAGCGACAGTGCCTCTTCAAGGAGACGTGTTCTTCATTCGTAGCACGGGTAACACTCGAATCCGGTTTTTGCCACGGCTTGCGAACCTTGAAGACTCGCGTTTCGCAATGTCGGCCCGGGTATTTGGTTTATTTTGACGCCGAAGTTGAGGGCTGGCAGGTTCGTTTCGCAAATGGTTCTGTCTCGAACGGTTCGGACCTAACTGATTTCGTCCTGAGCCCGTACCGAGATTTGCCTGTGCGAAGGTGGACTACTTCCGAAGTTCTCTCTACGGACTCTACCACCGCAAATACTACGGATCTTCTAATCTCAACCTCGGAGGCTCACACAAATATGTCCAACTACGAGAAGTTTAGTGACTGCCCAAACTGTGGCGCAGAATCGACTTTACTCACATTTCGCAACATCTATCAATGTTTTGATTGCGGCAAGCATTACTGCGATAAGTGTTGTGCGAGCAATTACAATTGCCCTCACTGCTATTCCAGTAATTTTAAGAAGATTGGCGAGGCGCATTAAGCTACGAAATGCCTCTCACGTTTCCCTCGATCCGGCGCTGAACGCCGTTTTCACTGCCACTCGCGGCGGAGGAGGCCGTAGAAGAAGGCGTCCTGGATTTCGCCGTTAACGTGCCAACGCTCGCGCAAAAATCCTTCACGCTGAAAGCCCAACTTCTCGAGCACGCGAATTGAGGCGGCGTTGCGTGGATCGACGTCCGCTTCGAGCCGGCGCAAATCCATTACTTCAAAGGCGTGTGACACCAGGGCGTTCAGCGCTTCGTTCATGTAGCCTTTGCCCCAGTGCGCGTGGCTCATCGCGTAACCGAGCTCGGCGCGTCCGTTATCGAGATTGAGGTTGAAGAGCGTCGTGGTGCCGATGACGGTGTTGGAGTCGCGCAAAGCGAGTCCCCACTTGAACATCGTCTCGTTCTCATTGCCGCCGGCGATCTCGCGCTGCAAGTCTGCCGCGGCCTCTCGATCGGGGAGTGGTTCACTGCACCAATAGCGCATCACGTGGCGGTTGGAAAAGATCTCGTAGAGGCTGTCGATGTCGTCTTCGGAAATCCAACGCAGCATTATGCGTGGCGTGGTAATGATCGGGAGTGTCTTTGAATTCATGGGGCGGAATTATAACGTGGGCGCCTCCATGGAGGCGCCCCTGATTCGACTTACTTATCGTCGTCGGGTGGGATGACGAGCTGCTGGCCGACCTGGATCTTGTCCGGGTCATTCAACTTGTCACGATTCGCGTAGAAGATTCTCATGTACTCGTTCGCATCGCCGTAGAACTGTTTGCTGATCTTCGAGAGGTTGTCACCACTCTTCACTTCGTACGTTTGGCCGCCGGCGCCTGAGCCGCCGCCTGCGGCTGCGCCCATCGCGCGGCTGGTATCGACAGAAATGTCGGCGGTGACGTCATCCTGGTTTGGGCTGACGAGCTTGATCTGATCCCAGAATTTATTCTTCGCCTCTTCCGACGGCGCAACCGCGCGGATGAAGAGTTTATTGTCTTGCACGTGCAGGTTCTGAAATTGGATCCGTTCATTATCGGCTGTGGTGAGAACGGTCTGATATTTTTGTTTGAGCTCGTTGAAACGCTGTTGTGCGCCTTGCTGCTGCTCGGCTTCCGAGGCGCCGCGTCCAAACATTTTGTCAAAGAGTCCCATAATAATTTCCTTTCGATGTTGTTGGTAATTAAGCCGCAGGGGAATATCGAGGGGAACTTACGCAGGGGATGAGAATAATACTACTGGGTTCTTTACAAAAATATGTGTTCTTTGCTCCCGTAAGAGCAAAGAACACACATATTCCTATGAGCACCAGAACCCGCTCGCCAGTGTCGACGAACTGATCTGGTTGCACTTGCCGGGTCCGGGGTTACCAGTCGTTCCGCAGTCGCGGCAGATCCAGTGATTGCCCTGCTGATCGACGAAGATATCGCGGCAGGTGCCGGCGGAGAACTGCGTCCAGCAGCCCTCAAACGTCCAATTGGCCGCCGGCGCGGCGGACGCTTCGATCGTAATCGTGGCACTCCGGACGTCATTACCTGTAGGCTGTGCCACACCAGAGGTGAGAAAAAGAGTGAAGAGAATTAGCGCAACGGCTAAGAGTTGAATTCTGTGCAAAGTCATCAGACACATCTCCTTCCTGGTCACGTTGAAAGTTTAACGAACGCCAGCGATCAGGCGCGGCGAGTAATCGTCGGCCCGTCTGGACACGCAGGACGGCTGATTGTTGGGAGTTAGGTTTCGGGGCAGTGGAACACTATGCTAACTACCGTGACCTGTCAACATTTCCGAGATTAATCGATCGACGTGAATGCGCGTGGTGTCGAGGAGTTTGATGCCGTTGTGTTCTTCGGTGCGAAGTAACAGCGGTATTTCGGTGCCGCCGAGAATCACTGCCTCGACGCCGTCACGCGCTTTCATTTCATCTGCGATGTGCAGAAATTGTGCGCGCGTCTCGGGCAGGAAGACGTCTTTCAGCAGCTCGCCGAAATATTTCTCGTGAATGTAGTTCTGTTCTTCTTCTGTTGGCGTGACCAGCTTGACGTCAGTGCGCGCAAACACTTTCGGATAGAACGGCGCCTGCATTGTGTAACGCGTGCCGAATAGTCCGACACTCTTGAGGCCGAGCGACTGGGCGCGGTCGCAGGCTGCTTCGACGATGCTGATTAGCGGTAACGTGGTGCGCTGCTGTAGTTCATCGAAGACGATGTGAGGCGTGTTTGCTGTGAGTGCTGCAAAGTCGACACCAGCTCTTTGGAGCTTTTCTAATTCTGCTACGAGGTAATCAGTTACTCTGTCGAGCTCACCGGCATTCATCCAGCCGATCATTCGTTTAAGATCGACGCTGTTGATGATGACTGGTGGCGAGGCGCCATCCGCCTTCTCGCGATATTGCGCGGTCAGCAAGCGATAGTAGTCGATAGTCGACTCAGGCCCGGTGCCGCCGATGAGACCAAGTGTTTTCATAAGAAATCTCAACCACAAAGGCACTAAGGCACAAAGTTTTTTCTGAATTTGTGACTTAGTGCCTTTGTGGTTAAAAAATCATTGTTGTGTCGTTGTGCTCCTGGATGGTTCGCCGATGTCGTACTCCGGTTTGGGGACGCCCATGATCCACTTATCAAACCAGCCGACGATGTGTTGCAGTCGCTCGATGCGATGCCACGGCTGTCCCGAACGCGACAACTCGTGCGATTCGTTCGGGAAGCGCACCATCACCGTCGGAATCCGACGATACTTCAACGCGCGAAACATTGCTTCCCCACCGGGACCAGTCGGCGTGCGCCAGTCTACCTCGCCGAGAATCAACATCAACGGCGTTTGGATCTTGTTAACGTAAGTGATCGGCGAGCGTCGCGTGTAGTCTTCCGGATCTTCAAACGGTGGTGCCTTGAACCATGAAGGTTGGAAGAGCGTGAAATCGGCGGTGTACCACCAGTCAGTCCAGCTCGCGATATCGCGTTGCGAAACCGCGGCAGCGAAGCGCGTTGTCTGCCCGATGGTCCAGTTCGTCAACAATCCGCCACCACTGCCACCGGTCACAGCCAGCTTCTTGTCATCAATGTAGCCACGCTTTATCAACTCGTCGACACCGGCCATCAGGTCCTTATAGTCGTCGCCGGGATAGTTGTGCTGGATGATGTTTCCAAACTCCTGTCCGTAGCTGGTGCTGCCGCGCGGATTCGGATAGAGCACGACGTAACCCTTCGCGGCCATCCATTGAAACTCGTGATCGAAGACGAAACCGTAAGCAGCGTGTGGTCCACCGTGGATATTCAGAACCAACGGATACTTCTTGTTCGGATTGAAATCGGGTGGCTTCTGCACCCATGCCTGGATCTTCTTACCGTCAAAGCTCGAGTGCCAGATTTCTTCGGGCTCGGTGAGATTCAGTTTTGAAAACAGCTCATCGTTGATATGCGTCAGTTGTTTCGGCTGACCGCCGGGTTTGTCGAGCCAGTAAAGATCGCCAACGCGAGTCGGAGTCGAGATCAGCAGCACAAACTTTGAAGCATCGGGCAAAGCGCGGAAGTTAACGACAGCTTGATTGCCGGTTGTGACATCCGACTGCCGGCCAGTCGTAACATCAAACGAACCGACGTTCGCCTTTCCTTCTTTGACGTAAAGCATCTTGATGCTGCGTCCATCCGCGGACCACACAGGTATATTGGCGCCGCCGCCTCTTGGCGCAACGTTGTCGCCGGTCAAACCGCCGCCGACGTCGAAATCAAAATCAGCGGTGAGGTTCCGCGGCTTGGCGTTGTTCGCGAGATCCATCACCCACAGATCTGGTTGCGAGTAAGAGCGCACTGGCTGGGCCACTGAACCGATGAATGCGACCCGCTTTCCGTCAGGACTCACAACGAAACCAGCCGCGGCCATATCAAACGAAGTGAGTTTCGCAGGCTCGCCGCCGGTCGCCGCAATTGAGTAAATATCGGTGCGCGGCAGTTCGTAATAAGGTTCGTCAGTAAAGTCCGATTCGAAGTAGAGTCGAGCACTGTCTTTGGCCCACAGTGCGTTGGTATCCTCAAAGCGTCCGTGAGTTAACTGTTTCGGAGTGACTTTCTCGTCGCCAGTCTTCGGCGCATTGACGACCCACAGGTGCTGCGGATGTTTGAAGTCGAGATAGCCGGCGCCGTTCGCGCGATAGACTGCGCGATTGATCACGCGCACGTCGCTTTCGCGCTCCGCTGGTGTCGGACTCGCGGCCGGCGATGGTGATGGTTGTGCGGCGCTTTTTGCCGCCTTCGCGAGTTCTTCGGCGGTGGCGCCGTTGTAGAAGGCGATCATCTTGCCGTCAGGAGACCACTGCGGGCCGTTTGCACCACGCGGCAGGGTTGTGAACTGAAACGGCTCGCCACCTGACATCGCCAACATGAACAACTGCGCCGGTTCGACGCGACCACTCACCTCAGGAGCACGCATAAACACGAGGTACTTTCCATCGGGCGACCAGCGCGGCGTGGTATCGCGTGGGCCATTCGTTAGCTGGCGTGTTTCGCCGTTGGCGGTGGAGACGATCCATAGCGCGGTGTTGTAGCCATCCTTCTTGTCGTTCACCGTCACGCGCACGAAGACGACGCTGGCGCCATCTGGCGCGACTTGCGGATCGCCGATCCAGACGAAGTTGAAGAGATCCTTTTCAGTGATGTTGCGTTTCTGCGCCAGCGCGGGCGCGACAAAAGAGACGACGATAATCAGGAGCAGCGAGACACGAAGGCGCATTGACAATTTCCTTTCGGATGAACGGTGTGGCAGCGCGGGTATTCTACTAGAAGCCTGCTAAGCAGGCGAAGGGTAAGCTATCCTTGATGTCAGCGCGAGACTGGCCCGATTCATCGATTGTTGCAACAATAAGTCCATGTCTGAGAAGAGAGCAAAGTATTTTTGGAGTTTGGCAATAGCGGTAGTGTTCGTCCTCTGCACCGGCACAGCGGCTTCCTGGCAGAACCCCAAAACAGCCGAGGAATTCAACAACCGAGGACTTGAGCGACAGAATCGCGGCGATCTTGACGGTGCAATTGCAGACTACACGCAGGCACTCACTCTGAAAGCAAAACCTGCAATCCAGGCGACAATCTACAACAATCGCGCGAATGCCTTGATGGCAAAAAACGATCTCGCCGCGGCCATCGCCGATTACAGTAGTGCCATCCAGCTGCAACCCGCTGAATTCGAAAACCACTTCAATCGTGGCATTGCTTTGTACAACAAGCGCGAATATGACGCAGCCATCGCTGATTACAACAAAGTCATCGAGCTCGAACCGAAATTCGCACGGGCTTACAACGAACGTGGGAATGCACGAAGCGATAAAGGTGACGTCGAGGGAGCTATCGCTGATTATTCGACAGCGATCGGGCTAACACCGAAGGATGCAGTTTTCTACTACAACCGCGGCGTCGCACTGCAAAGTCGAGGACAAACCGACGCCGCCATTAAGGACTTTTCGGAAGTGTTGGCGCTAATCCCTGAATTCCCCAAAGCTAACAGTAATCGCGCCGTTGCACTCTTCGAAAAAGGCGACATCGACGGAGCTATCGCAGACTATACGCGTGCCCTGGAGTTGGAATCAAATGACGCGTCGATTTATTTCGGCCGCGGTGCGGCAAGACAAAAGAAGAACGATCTGGAAGGCGCTCTAGCCGATTACAGTAAAGCAATCGAGCTCGACCCATCGCATGCATTAGCTCATGCAAGCCGGGGCGTGGTTAAGGTGCTACTGAAGAAGTCAGACTATGCAGCGGATTTCGAAACCGCCTTCCGGCTCGTTCCATCGCTGCGAGCAAAATACAGCCAGTTCTACGAATACCGTCGAAAACCGTGATTAGCGCTTTGTATTGTTCGATTTGGCTTTGCTTTCACAACGTAATCCATCGTCCCTTTTTGATGGTAGGTACTTGATGCTAACTACTATTTCGTCACCTTCACGCCCTCGATTCGATTGGGTTCGGATAATGATTCCATTGGAACTGTCGATGTAAGTCCAAATTTTGGGCGCATCGTTGATCTCAGGATAAGGAGTGATCTCCTCTCGCTTATATCGCGTTGAGTCCAAGTAAAGTTCTTTCAGAAGAAAACTGGGATTCGGATTCACCACCAGTTCGATAAGCGTTCCAGCAGCAACGTTCCAGTCCGAACCCTGTGTGTCGCATCTACCATCCGAGTATTTCGCAATTACACTCTCATAATCAGTGTTATATGTTACCAGCGTGTGCTGACTTGGGCTTCGAGTCCCTAATAATCTTTCTACATCTCGTCGATTGGAATGCAATGGCATTAGACCACGCCACGAATTTCGATTTCTCTGAGCGCGCTTGGCGATTATTTCCTCACAGTCTTCGAGGGACGGGTAATAGGTTATGTGCTTAATCTCATCGTCAACTTCATCAACGGTGTAGACTATGCCTTCTGTCGGGTTGTAATACTCGAATGTGTGAGGAAAGGGGTTAATAGGAGTCTTTTTGAACGTTTTAACGTCAAGTTTCAAGGCCGAGGCCCGACGCTTAATTAGAGGCTCCACTAAGATCGACATTACTGCCTCTTCATCCGCCAAACATTTGCAATTGTCAGCTCCCAATGACAGATAAGGGCCTTTACACGGATCGTTTCTATAGTCGAAGCTCACTCGTTCGTCTTTGAGATCGTAGCCTCCCCATTTGTCTGGTTTACCAAAACGACGCTCAATATCAACCCGTGTTGACTTTAGCGGTACGATGCCTCGCCATGCTTTGGACCATGCCGTCTGTGGTAATAAGACAAGCGCGAGTGTGCAGAACAACATCGCGAGTCTTAGCGAAGATTTCTCCTTACGGACCATTACGGTATGTGCCTCCTTGTACTGGAGTCCCACAATACTGCATTGCGATAGCGTGGAAGTAAGTACTATAGCCGTCGGCTGGCGACCACCCTGCTGGGAAGTATCGGCTATCGAAAATATTTGCCGTTCCATCAGGAAAAACTTCAGCTGCCTTTTTCGCATATTCCGTCTTGTGAAGTGTTTTCGCCAGTTGTTCGTCGGAATAATCCCCAAACCCACGGCCCGCAAAATGAAATAGTTCCTGTATTACATTTCCAGCGTCAGTTGCCGCTTGGGATGTCGGATCTTTCCGTGTAAGGAACATTGTGGCAGTTGAGTTTTTCAGGTGGCCAATCGCTGTGGCCTCACCTCGACTACCGGTGGGCGCTGTGCGAGTAAACAGATCATGCTTTTGATCAAAGAACGCATTGAACACATCAACTAGAGTCGGGCCTTTGCCCCTCGAGAGCATATCGAGAATAGTTGCTGCGAATTTAACGCAATCATCCTGAGTTATCAGCGCATCAACCAGTTTTGTGATACCAGGCAGATCAAACTCATTCTGCGTCCTCTCAGAATTGAAATCTGTCGGTAGATCTGATTGGTCTCCAGAACCTCTGCCTCCACCGATTGGAGCTCCACCAAGTATACTGCTGATGATGCACCAATCTGCCGGACCGCATTCTTCAAGTCCTGTCGGATCCGTTAAAGTCACTGGATCGTTCTGCACATACGCGTAGCGATTGAACGACTGGGGATTGGTTAAGTTGTAGCTGCCGTCGTAAGGATCGGGTTGCTCGAAGCGGGTGGACCAGCGGTTGTAGCGGCGATGCATGGCGTCGTCGCTGCCAATCGCATCACGCTCGTAAGTAGTGAACTTATGTGGTTGAAAGGCTTCGCTGCTGCTGCGATTCGTTTCGCCGCCCCAGGGATCCAGCTCAACTGTGCTGACGACGTTCCCAAGCGCGTTAGTTACTCTCTTGCTCTTCACCAGTGGATCTTGATGTACCCAGAAAACGCCGCCCTGCTGTACTGCTAACAACTCCCCACCTAAGTAAACGTAGCCACGCGCCCAATCTCCATTAGGAGCTATTTCCGCCACTACCTGACCGCCCAGCACAGTACTGCGCAAGTAATAAGTCGTAACGCCGTATTCCGTCTTCTTGCCTCGCAGCCGATCGCCGTCGTAGACGTTCACCACATTGCCAATCGCGCTGGTGGCTTGTTGGCCAGTGGCGTCATAGGTGAAGGTCCAGCCGCCAGCGGTGCCGGTCATATTACCGGCCTGATCATAGACCACCCCATCGATCTTGTTGTTCGTGTACGTGGCGCTGTATTCCGGATTCGTTCCACCCCATCCTTCACGATAAGTGATGTTGCTCCACTTGTCGTACTGATACCCATGCGAATAGGGACCGTTGTAGAGGAGTGGCACTTGCTCGCCTATGGCCAAACGAGCCTCATTACCTGAGCGCGAGACGATTAAACGACCCACGTGATCGTAAGCAAAATAACGATCCAAACTTTCATCATCCAGATTCCGTGCGAACTCCAGTCGGCCACTTAGTTCCCACGTATACGCGTACTGCATGCGAAGCACACCAGGAATACTCCACTGCGTCGGTCGCATCCGGTTGTCGTATTGCACCGAGAGCGTGTGACCGTTGGCGTAGTTCATCTGCTTCAGACCAAAAGCACGGTAAGACAGACTATTGACGTAATTGGAATTGCCGGCGTAACCGGAACCGGAGATACTCGTGGGCCGACCGATAGCGTCGTAGTTATAGACCGCCTGCGCATCCCACTTATTAGTAATGGATTTTAACTCACCGGCCAGATTGTAGGTGTAGCTCAATGCGTATGAACCCGGCACGTTTGTGAACGTGCGCGTCTCGCTCGTCATTCGCGAAAGCTCATCGTAGGCATACGACATCGAACCCAGTCCGTCAGTCATTGACGTGCGATTGCCGGCAGCGTCATAAGCAAAGCTGACGTTTGGTGTCGCCGCAACGTTTCCAGATATACCAAAGTTGATGCCCGTCACCAGATCGCGGCTGTTGTAACTAAAGGTCGTCGTGGCTCCGCGCGCATCGGTGATGGTCTGGACTCGATCGTTGGCAAAATAACTGTAGCTAGTGGCGCCCTGCTCGGGTGTCGTACGAGTCTGAAGACGTCCATGGCCGTCGTAATCAAAGCTTCGTATCTGTCCTGCTTGATTGATCTGGGTGAGTTGATCGCGGACGTTGTAACTGTAAGTCGTTGTCGAGTAGACACTCTGGTCCCAGTTCAGTTCATCAAGCTGTTTCAATCTGCCCAGCACGTCCATCGTGAGCTTCCGGCGACGACCATTTTCGTCTCTGACAGTAGTCACTTCGCCGCCAGCGCAGCCGCAGCCACCGTAAGTACTCAGCCGTGTTACTCCATCAGGTAAGGTCGTCTGCGTGGGCCGTCCCTTCCAGTCATAAGCCTGCACGGCGTAAACCCAGGCCGCGTCGTCGCCGGCCGGCACCCAGGCTGCGGTGATCTCGGTCGGCTTTGATTGCTGAATAGCGCGTCCCATTACATCGTAGGTCGTTAGTTGTCCGATGTAGCCGCCAGTGCTGCCTGGATGATTGGCAGACTGAGCGGTGAGGCGACCGGCGCCGTCGAATAATCGGCCCGAATATGCATTGTCGGCAACACTGTTGACGCTGGAATAATTCAGCACGTAGTTCGGCCCGTAGACGTATCGCGTGTATGCGCCCGTGTTTGTGACCGTCACTCGTTCTATTCGCCCGGCGCCGTCGTAAGTGAAGGTTTGAATCGCGCCCTGAGACTGTCCGGCCGGTGGTGGGCCTTGGGTTCGCGTCACCGCACCAAAGTCAAAGTTGTACTGCATGGTCGATGAAGTGTTACCGGCGTCGGTGACGGTTGTGGGATAGGCAAAGGTGTTGCGGCTGTTGTTACTGTCAGAGAATGAGTCCTGGTAATTGAACACTGTCTGGCACCCCAATTGATCGCGCGTGAAGGCCAGCGACCCGTTCGTGTTGTAAGCGTACTTAACTTCCGTCGCTTTGCCGGCCGTGTTTTCAGGATCGGTGAGATCAAAACGCGAAACAAGCACGAGATTGCCACGGCCCGCGGCGAAATTAATGTCATAACTGCTGTCGTGCTTAACGGCAGCCTGCGGTGTAGACACGAGAAGTCCTGAGTTGGCTGACCAGTCGTAGTCAAACAAGATTTTACTGGCCAGGGTGCCGGCGCCGTCGTAAACCGTGCGCAATGATGGCAGCCCGATTATGCGCCGGTTCATGTATTCAGAATCGAATCGATAATCTGTGTGAGTGCGGCGCAGTACCGTGGTTGTATTGGCTTCATATTCGTAAATGTCGCTCGGCAAATTGCACAACGCACCGCTCGGCAACGTGAATGTCGTGTAAGTAGTGCTTATCTTGCGGTGATTGCCTTCGCTGTCATGAATGATCGTGTCAGTGACGCGCGGATTCTTCTGATAACTCAGTGAGGTATCGTCCTGGGTCCACTCAATCTCAGTCCACTTCTTCTTCACCGTTCCCGACCAGATCTCGATCATGGTCGTGAGTCCTGTTTGCCAGCCTGACGTGGCAAAGAGCTCTTTATAAATCGTGCCATCGGGGGCGGTCTGCTGCGACCATGAGCCATCAGCAGCGACGCTGTAGTTGGTCGTGGCTTCTTCGCTCAGCACCGGAATACCATCGTTATCGCCGTTCCAGTTCTTCGCCCAATCGCGTCGCGCAGTAACTCTCGGACACTCCGTCTGACCAGCGGCGGTGCTCAGGTTGTAATAGATGTAATTGAGAAGCGTGCTGTCCGGCGCATAGTGTTTGATCTGTGCGATCTGTGCGAACGCGGCGTTGTAATCGAATACAAAGTATGAGCCGTCGTGCAGGTTTACCTGCGTCAGTACGGTCATGTAATTGTTATTGGGACCATTAACTTGTAAACCGCCACCAAAAGCGGGTGCTACATAGACCTGACCGTAGCTGAACGTTGCCCAATCGTGATTGCTACCGCCCCATGTTTGTCGGATGGCCTGGAGGTTATTGCCGGCGCCGTAAACAAACGTGATTACACGGCCAAGCGTATCCGTGATCGTAAGCAAGTGGCCGGTAGGGGAGTCATAGGTGGCGGAAATGTAGTTGCCGTTGCGGTCTTTGATCTTCGTGCAACGAAACTCGCCGTTAATCTGCACGGGTTCGAAAGTGAATTGGGTGCCGTCGGTCGTGCGCAGCAACAACTCATTTTGATCGCTCACATCGAGTTGCGTGTAGCTGCTGTCCTGCGACTCATAAATGTTCGAATTGCCAATCTGCCGTAACTCAACATGTCCCCCTGACGGCGTGACCAGCATGTGCGCATAGATCCCTGTCTGTGAGTTCTGAAATCGTTGTTGCAACGTAGGCAGACCGAGACGAAAACCTGGCGCAGGTGTTCCCAGATCCGCGTTGAACTTCATAAACGAACCGTCTCTGGTCCAAACGAGTGAGTTGTAAGTAAGACTGAGATTCACGTCCAGACCAGCCCGCCCAGGAAGAGAAACGAGCGGAAGACTCCAGTTGAAGTTACGCGAACCAAGATCGACACCTTGCTGTCCCGTTTCGTTGACGGGCAGGCCACGTGACGTGGAGAAGTTTGGATCACCAACAGGGTAGTTGCCGGAGACACCGCCTCCTCCGTACGGATCGCAGTCTGCGCATGGGAGGTTGGCTTGAATCGGAGCAGAGGCTTTGGGCTGTTGCGGCGGTGTATTCCGGAGCTGGTCCAGGTTTGGCAACTTCGCATCTGGTGTGCCACTGAACGTGGGTGGAGGCGTGGTTGAGAAGCTTCCGCCAGGTCCGTTACCGCCGCTGCCGATGCCACGCGGTGGTTGGTTTGCCGGGCCGTGGAGTTTTGCAAGTGCTCCGGCGGCGCTTGCTACGCCACCGCTCGCTACTTTTCCAGAAAGTGACGGAACTTTTCGTGCGCCGTTCGAAATTGCTTTCGCGATGAGAGATGCATTGACCGCCGAATGCGAGGTCTTAAGTAATCCTGCTATGCCACTAACCAACGGCGCCGCGGCTGACGTACCGGTGACGCTCCAATAGCCACCACCGCGTTGGGTTGTCAAAATATCTGTTCCTGGAGCAGCAACAGTAACCTTGCCGGCACCCCAGTTGGACCATGTGGCTGGCTGATCCCGATTGTCAGTCGCACCTACAGTGATTAGATCCTTTAAGCCGTACGCCGCAGGATAGTAAGGACTGGTATCCAGATCCTGGCCGCTGTTTCCAGCAGAGCAGACGACGGTCACATCACGTCGCAAGGCGCGTTCAAGCGCCTGTTTCAGTGCCAACGACTGGGCTGCTGTGCCCCACGAGAGATTGATCACCTGGGCGCCGTGAGCCACTGCGTAATCAATTGCCTCAACTGCATTAGCGACGTCGCCGGTGCCCGTGTTGTCCAAAACTCGCAGGCTCATCAGTCCCGCGCGCCACATGACGCCTGTTACACCCAGTGAGTTGTTACCCTCGGCGGCGATGATGCCTGCCACCGCTGTACCATGTCCTTGTTCGTCTTGAATTGTCGGGCTGTTGGTAACAAAGTCCCAGCCATGCAGATCGCGATTGTTCGCAAGGTCGGGATGAGAGAAGTCAATGCCACTGTCGATCACTGCGATCACAGTTGAGCGCGATCCGGTAGTTGTATTCCACGCGGCAACAGCATTGATATCTGAATCCACTTGGCCGTTGTTCTGGCCCGTGTTGCGTAGCGCCCATTGCTCGTTGAAACGAACGTCGTTTGGAATTACATCGTCCCTGGCGATCAGAAAGTTGGGTTCGGCAAACTCAACTTGCGGATCGAGCAACATCTCCAGCGCCACGGTCCGCACGTCCCGACCTGTTACTTTCAGTTTGCCAATGCCTGATTCTCCACGCAGTTCGTTCTTCTTTTGAGCACCGTGTTTGGCAATAATCGTCTCTTGATCGCGCTGAGAAACGCCCGCGCGAAATCGTATCAGCAGCTCGCCTTCGCGATAACGAGGTGCTGGTTGTTGCATTCGGCTGGGATTGATTGTGTCTATCTGCGCAGAGCCGATGAAGGGAACATGCGTCAGTATGACTAGGTAGGTTAGAAATGCGGCTGCGACTACACGTGAGTTCGAAGAGCGCATGGTAAGGTGCTCCTTTAATCAAGTTCATGAGCAAACTGCGAGGAGTGCGTTGCGAGCGTCGCACGCACGAGCGCAACGCGTAGATCTATAACAGCTAATTGCTAATCCGGAAAGTGCCGGAATTGCTGGACCGGCCTTGGGCTCGCACTTCTACAATGCTCTCATACCATCCGGTTAGCGTTGTAGAAGCAATTTGGCTCCAGGGGGGCCAAATTGCCAAATCGCGACGCTTTCACGCAAGCTTCTTGTACACGTAATATACGACGCCGCTGTAGTCGTCAGTCACTAGAAACGCATCTTTGCCGAAACTGAAGACATCGGCGGGGCGACCATTGATCTGGCCCAACTCGAAAAAGCCGGTCATGAAGTCGGTTGACGCACCGCCGGGCCGGATTCTTACGACTTTATAACCGCGCCGCAGGCTCTTTTTTGTCGAGCCATGTAACGCAACCAGGAACGATTCCGACAGATCGGTAGCATTATTCGAGTCAAAATATTCCAGGCCGAGTGGGGAACTGTGAGCGGGAAATGGCGTGAGCGCCGCAGGTACCTGGGTGCAATCGAACTTTGTGCCGCCAGGATTGTATTTTAGATCAGCATAGACTTTCGCGCCGGCCTGAAAACAGTAGGGCCAGCCGTAGTTCTTGCCGTCTTCGATGGCGTAAAACGTGTCGGCCGGACGATTGTCGCCGAGATGATCTGAGCCCATGTTGGTTGCGTATAGCTTGCGTTCGATCCAGCGAAGACCGACGGCATTGCGCAGTCCGCGCGCGATGTAACGCTGGTTCGTGCCGTCCGGATTCATCTCGAGGATGGAGGCGCGAACTTCTTCCTTTTCCTCGCACGCGTTGCAGCTGCTGCCGACTGAGACGTAAATCTTTCCGTTGCCGCCGGCGATCACCGTGCGCGTTAAGTGCCAGCCGCCGTATTTGTAGCCCAGTCCGTAATCGGGGAAGGTTGCAAGTACCTGCGGCTCGCCGGAAGGCGCGTCCTTTCCTGCTTCATAGCGATAACGAACGAGACGATCGGTCAAGGCGAGATAGAACCAGTCTGTGCCGGATCGATCCGTGTAGAACGCGACGCTGTTTGGATTGCGCAGACCAGTCATGTACTTCGTCACTTTTTTGAACTGGCGCGTGGTGCGATCGAACTGATCGAGGATATAGACCACGCCACGACGATTGTCGGCGAGGTTGAACATGTCGGTGACGAAGAGCCGGTTGTCAGGGCTGAGCGTCATGAACCGAACGCGTTTAAGACCTTGCGCCGCGACACTAATCTCGTAGCCGTCGGGCAGGTTCAGTTCAAATGACCTTCCGTTTGCTAACGTGATTGGATGTGGAATTAATTTTTGGGCTGCGACTGTTGAAACGG
>Ga0070689_100000341_pt1 | contig 27296 bp, 22 predicted proteins | sample KBSS23HmetaG_FD_64669 | JGI IMG/M metagenome (GOLD analysis project Ga0070689, IMG submission 64669) | Switchgrass rhizosphere microbial communities from Kellogg Biological Station, Michigan, USA - KBS S2-3H metaG | ecosystem: Host-associated > Plants > Roots > Rhizosphere ...
GCGGACAGGAGCTCCCTCAGCGTCACGCCCGGCACGTACTCCATCGAGATGAACGGCACGCCCTCGAGCTGCCCGAAGTCGTGCACGCGCACGACGTGACGGTGGGTGATGCGCCGCGCGAGACGCAGCTCCGCTTTCAACCGTTCGAGGCTGGCGTCGTCGGCGCCCGTGACGCGGAGCGTCTTGAGCGCCACCGTGTCGCGCAGCTCGCGGTCGTGCGCGCGGTACACGACGCCCATGCCCCCGGCGCCGAGCACCGACAGCACCTCGAAGCGGTCGCCGACCACCGCCCCCGCGGCGAGCGCGCCTTCGGGCAGCCGCGCCCGGGGCGCATCGGTGGCGGAGCGCGACCGCGCCGCCAGGAACGCCGCCATCTCGCGCTCGCCGCGGAGATCCGCGAGCAGCGAGCGGAACGCGACCGCGAGCCGGGACACCTCGTCGCGGCCCTGGGCCTCGATGGGCACATCGAGGCGACCGGCCCGTGCCGCTTCCGCCGCGGCGGCAAGCCGCTCGAGCGGGCGGGAGAGCCGTCGCGTCGCCGCCCAGGACGCCAACAGCGCCGCGAGCAGTCCCAGGACTCCGACCAGCATCAGCATGCGCACGATGCTGCGGAACGGGGCCAGGGCGGAATCGAGTGAGGCCAGCGTCACCACGGCGCCGACCGGAGCGCCGGCGGCGTCTCGCAGCGGCTCGATGCGGGCGCCCCACGCGCGGTGCCCGAGCCAGACGCGTTCGATCAGCGAGCCGTCGCCGGCGAGCGCTCGCTGCAGCGCCGGGTCCAGCCCGGCGACGAGCGATTCGTTCCCGGAGCCGAGCGTGGACGCGACGATGCGCATGCCCGGTGCGCTCCCGCCCACGAACAACACCTCGGTGCCGGTCATCCGCTTCAACTCGAGCGCCACGGCGTCGTCGAGCACGAAACCCGCCACGAAGACTCCCTCCACGGTCTGTCCGCCGGAGAGCAGCGTGGCCGCCGCCGCCGTGTAGAGCTTGTCTCCGTCCCGCCACGTGCCCGACGCCGTGCCGTCGCGCAGCGCCTGGGTCACGAGCAGGTCCTGGGCGAGGTCCGCGCCGGAGACTCCCGGGCGCGCGGTGTGCGCGATGAGATGACCGGTGCGATCGAGCACCAGCGCGAAGTCACAGCCGAGGCCCTGTCGCCGCTCGTTCAGGAGGTCCGCCGTGGACGGCGCATGGCCCTCGGCCACGTACGCCACGAACGCCGGGTCACTCGCCACCAGGCGCGCGATCAACTCCGACTGGCGGGCGCGCATCTGGTCGAACTGGACGCGCGTGGCCTGCGCCGCCTCGAGCGCGTCGCGGACGGATTGCGCCGCCACCTCCTGCGCGCGCCACGTGGTGATGCCGATCGCCAGCGCGAGCGGGATGCCGATGAGGCCGGTCGCGAGGAGTAGCAGGCGCGTGGCGAGCGGCAGCGACGGGCCTCGGCCGTCGCCGCGTGTGCGCGGCGAAGCGGATTCCGAGACGGCCACCGCCGGCGCGTCCACGGGAGATCCGGCCGGCGGTTGAGCCGGGACCGTCTCCATCGTCTCCGTCGTCTGGGTGACCGTCTTATCGGTACTCGTCATTGCCCTTGCTCTCGCGGTAGGGCCGGCCGTTCTTGTCGAGGTGCTCGATCGCGCCCGCCGCGCGCAGCTCGAGCGTCACCGCCAGCGCCGCCTCGTGCGGCAGCGTGACCGCGCGGCTCAGCAGGTTCGCGCGCTCGTGCCACACGAACAGCGTCCCCTCGCCGGGAGGGAGACCGTCGAGCACGAATCGACCGTCGGGTCCGGGACGCGCCACGTACGGCGTGTCCAGCGCCAGCACGAACGCGGACATGGCCTGGTGCACGTTGCAGTACACGCGCACGAGCCCGGCCTTCGCGATGTGAGCCGACTTGCCGGGGCCCATGCGGTAGAGCCCGAGGTCGAACCGATTGCCGGCGGAGACCGAGAACACGTTGTGCAGGATGGGGTCCCCGTTCGGAAACCAGATGTTGCTGCCCACGGGCACCACCGTGACCCTCGGGGTGAAGCGGCGCTCGCGCGTCATGATCTCGGCGCGCACGGGCGCCGGGGGCGCCGCCCCCGTGGCCGGGACGTACCACACCACCGCGTCGGCGGCCTCGTTCACCGCCACGCCGCGCTCGACCAGGTCGAGCGTGCCGGCGAGCGTGGAGCCCGCTGCGTCTGCTGTCGCCAGGGACACGGGCCACGCGAGCATCAGCGCCAGCGCCGGGAATACGAGGGGAAGGCGTCGCATCGGGTCAGGCAGCGTAAGCGCACTCCGATGCGCGAGCCAGCGCCGAATTCCGGTTCGTCCGCGCCGCCGGGGCGCCGGCCCCCGTGCGCCGCGCGCCCATCCGTTCTACGCTCTCCATCATGGCCGCCCCACTCGACCCCCGCCGCACGGTCGCGGAGCTGAAGGAGCTTCGCCAGCTCACCTCCGACGAGCACGGCGCGCAGCGCGTCGCGTTCACGCCCATGTGGGTGAAGACACGCGCGTGGCTGCGCGACAAGCTGGCCGCGCTGCCGGTCGAGACGCACGTGGATGCCGCCGGCAACCTGTGGAACACGCTCAAGGGCCGCTCGAAGAAGGAGCTGTTGATCGGCGGCCACATGGACTCGGTGCCGAACGGCGGCTGGCTCGACGGCTGCCTGAACGTGCTCGCCGGCCTCGAGGTGATGCGACGCATCCACGCGCAGTACGGCGCCGATGCGCCGATGACGGTGAGGCTCGTGGATTGGGCGGACGAGGAGGGCGCGCGCTTCGGGCGCAGCCTGTTCGGCTCGTCGGCGTGCTCGGGCCACCTCGACCTCGACGAGGCGCGCCGGCTCGTGGACAAGGACGGCGTCAGGCTTCCCGATGCACTCGCGGCGGTGGGGGTCGAGTTCGAGAAGGTGATGGACAGTGGCCGGGAACTTGCGAATGCCGCGGCCTACCTCGAGCTGCACATCGAGCAGGGGCCGGTGCTGCTCGACCTCGACCTGCCGCTCGGCGTGGTGCTGGGCACGTACGGCGTCGAGCGCCACGCGATCCACTTCCACGGCCAGGCGGCGCACTCGGGCAGCACGCCGATGAATCGCCGCCGCGACGCGTTCCTCGCCGCGGCGCGGATGAGCCCCGAGACCTACGCCATCACCCAGCGGCACGGGGGAGTGGGCACGATCGGCTCGTGCACGACCAAGCCCGGCATCGTCACCAGCGTGGTCGAGGACTGTCGCATCACGCTCGACCAGCGCCACCTCGACGCGGCGGCGCTCGCAACGTCACTCGCGGAGGCAAAGGCCGCGAGCGAGCGCTTCGCGAAGGAGGGCAACGTCGAGGTGAGGTGGGAGCGGATCTGGAACATCGAGCCCGTGTTGTTCGACGCGAGGCTCCTCCAGTTCTGCGAACAGGCCATCGCCGAGACCAGTGGCCGCGTGCACCAGCTGCCCTCGGGTCCGCTGCACGATGCCGCGGAGGTGGCGCGCGCCGGCGTGCCCACGGTGATGATGTTCGTCCAGAGCCTGCACGGCATCAGTCACAACAAGATCGAGGACACGCGCGAGGAGCACCTCGAGCTCTGCGTGCAGGCGTTCGACCGGCTCGCGGAGAAGACGCTGCGCGCGTTCGCGTGAGCGGTGCGGCGTCGAAGCCGCCGCTAGGGTAGCGGTCGAGGCGGCGCTCCCCGGGAGCCAGCTCCGATCCCGCGTTCGTGCAGCCACGCGTCGATCGTCGCCACGTAGCGCTGCGGATCCACATTCGCTGACTCCACGTGGCCCGCGCCCGCGAACGCACGGAACGTGACCAGCCCGGGCAGCGCCGCCGCGAATCTCTCGCTCACGGCGATCGGCACCACGTCGTCGGCCTCGCCGTGAACGACGAGCATCGGGGTCGAGAACGCCGACGCGTGCGCGGCCAGGTCGAGCTCGCTGAAGCTGAGCCCGCTCCGCAGCGACGCGACCCACTTGCCCAGCGCGGTGATCGCTCCCGGCACCTGGTGCTTCTGCGCCGCGCGCGCGAGCACGGCGTTCCAGTCGAGCGCCGGCGCATCGAGGACGGCTGCGCGCACGAAGCTCCGATCCGAGGATCGCCGCAGGAACTGCGCGACGATGCCGCCCCCCATGCTGCAGCCCACGAGCACGACGTCGCGCGCCCCTCGCGTCCTCGCATAGCGCACGGCGTCCTCGAGGTCCTCCCATTCGGTCGCGCCCAGGCGGTAGCGGCCGCTGTCCACGAGCGGCGCGCCGGTGTCGTTCCGGTAGGAGAGGATCAGGCACGGCAGGTCGAGCGCCCGGTAGGCCGGGAGCATGCGCAACACCTCCGCGCGCGTCGCGGCGCGTCCGTGGACGAACAGCACCCACGTCGAGTCACGGCCTGGGTTCCACCACGCGGGCAGCGGGCCGATGCGTGCGGGTATTGTGACGTTCTCGAACTCGATCCCGAGCCAGGTGCGCGGATCGGCATCCGGAGCGAAGCCGGCGAGCCGCGACGTGGTCTCGGGGGGCGAGCCGGAGGCGATCTCGAACCGCGTGATCACGCGGCCGGAGTCGCTCGCGATCAACGGGCCGATCCTGCCGAAGCCGCCCGGCCACGAGATCGCCCAGTGGCCCGGACGGCGAGCCTTCGGTGTCGAGGCCAGCGTGATCGTCGAGTCCGTGTGGGCGAGGACACGCTGGCCCGTTTTCCCGGGCGGCCTGTCGGGACCGAGGATCTGGTCGGAGGAGATCCAGCCGACGGCCCCGAGCCCGATGAGGATCGCGGCGACGAGCGCCAGGGCCCAGAGGCGTCTCATGCCGGTCTACAGCGGCCGATCCATCGTTCGCTTCCCCTCCGATGGCCTCGCGGATCGCGTGGCAACCACGCAACCCCCGCGGTTCGCACATCGTACTTCAGATTCCTGTCTTCCCTGGAGGTGTTCAACGTTGAGCATCGAGCCGGATCGTTGCTGGCCTGCCGTGGCGCTCGCGCTGCTCCTGGTGGCCTCCGGGGCTCACGGCGTCGGGCGGAAGCCCGGCGCCACTCGCATCATGGTCGACGAAACCTGGGCGCCTCGCTCGTGGGCCGAGCTTGCCGCCGCGCCGCGGCGCGAGGCGAGCCGCTACGCCGATTCGAGCTCGTACGAGGCGGCCCGCGGCGACCCGGCATACGAGGCACGGCGCTGGCGCTATCTCATCGATTCGGCCGAGGTGGTGGCACTCGTGTTCCGCCCGCGCGCTGCGGGGCGACGACCGGCGATCGTCTACTGCCGGGGTTCGTACATCCAGAGCGGGCTCGAAGAAGCCTTCCTGCCGCAGCTCCATCGCTTCGCCCGGGCGGGCTACTTCGTGGTGGCACCGCAGTATCGGGGAAGCGAGGGCGGGTCGGGCCGTGACGAGATGGGGGGCGCGGACGTCGAGGACGTGCACGCAGCGGTCAGGCTGGTCGCGGCGCGGTCCGACGTCGACCGGAACGCCATCTACCTCTACGGCGAGTCGCGTGGCGGCATGATGGTCCTCCAGGCGATACGCGACGGTGTCCCGGTCCGCGCCGCCGTCACCGTGGGCGCGTTCACCGACCTGGATTCGCTGTTCCAGTCCGACGCGCGTTCCGCCGCCATGGCGACGAAGATCTGGCCCGACTACGAAACACGCCGCGAGGAGATCGCGCTCCGGCGCTCGGCGCTGCGGTGGGCCAACCGCATCCGCGTGCCACTCCTCATCCTTCACGGTGGGAGCGATTCCGGGGTTCCGCCGCGGCAATCCGAGCAGCTCGACGCCGCGCTCACGCGCGCCGGAACACCCCACGCGCTGCGCATCGTCCCCGGGGGCAGCCACACGCTGGGTGAGCATGCGGCGCTACGCGATTCGCTGGTCGTGAGCTGGTTCGGCGCCCACGCGCCGTGACGGACGCGAGCGAACGCCCCGCCTAGCCCAGGTCGTACTTCAGCGTGAACGGGTGCTCGAGCCCGTGCCCGACCGCTGAGCTGCCGTCGCCGCGCAGGCCCGCAAGCTCGCCGGTGCCGGATCCCGGGACGACGGAATAGCTCTCCCTCGCCTGCCCGTCCTCGAACACGCCGGCGCGCTGGAGCACGAAGCTGCCCGTCTTCCCGCCGAGCCGTCCGACCACGCGCTCGAGGCCGACGAACGTCGCCGAACCGTCGCCGCGATACACCATCACGTACTCGACCAGCCCATCCCCTTCGAGATCGCCGGTGAATGACTTCACCACGCTCGCACGCGTCATCTTGGGCAGCTGCTCGGCCTCACCACAGGGCTTCTCGTCCCACGTCTTGATGGCGAAGCGGGCGTTGGCAGTTCTCATGGCGACGCTCCGGGCACGGGGTTGCGCAAGCATGTCGGTCGTGGACGACCGGAGCAATATTGGTCTCAGCGGGGCGCGCGCCACAAGGGCCTCGAACCGCGGCTCGGTCGGGGCGAGCGTCACCTCGCCCCCCGGCCTCGCGGTCGCGCGGAGGAGTCGATCCGCGCGACCGCCTTGCGGACTACTTCACGCGCATGACCTTCTGGATCCGCGATTCACCGCCGGACTCGAGCTCGGCGAAGTAGACGCCCGCGCCCACCGGGTTACCGCGCTCGTCGCGCAGGTCCCACACCACGACGTGCTCGCCGGCGGCCTCGGAGCCCGAGACGAGCTGGCGCACGCGGCGGCCAGAAGGATCGAAGACGGCGAGGGTCACGCCGGCCTCGCGCGCAAGCGCGTAGCGAAGCGTGAGGGGGTCCCTCGCCGGATTGGGATGCGGGCGGGCGAAGCGGAGCGCGGTCGCGCCGGGATCGCGCACGTCCAGCGTCGCGGTGGCGAGCACCTGGATCGCGTAGATGTCCGGTCCGCTGGTCGCAGCGTCACGCCCGTCCGTCCAGGTCACGATCGCCCCGTTCGGACCGGCCGCGACGATCGCGTGATCCCCCTGGCCGCCGTTCGGGTCGGCGAGAGGAAGGCCGCCCGCCGGGTAGGCGGGATCGAACGTCGAGTTCGCGCGCACGTGCTGGGCGACGACGCGCGGACCGTCCTGCCAGGCCACGATCGCGCCGCCCGCGCCATCGGACGCCAGCTCGGCCGTGGTCTGGAGCTGCGTGGCGTCGGTGAGCGCGAGCCCGGCGGCGGGCCAGAGAGGATCCAGGACCCCGTTCGACTTGACGTGTTGCGCGTACATGTTGAGCTGCGTCGTGAACCCCTGCCAGCCCACGATCGCGCCGCCCGCGCCGTCGCTCACGGCGCGCGGGCGCGATTCGAGCACGGCGGCGTTCGAGAGCCGCCGGCCGTTCACGGGCCAGGCGGGGTCGACCGTGCCCGCGATGAGCACGTGCTCGGCGAAGATATGGTCGGTGCCGAGCACGCGACCGTCCGTCCAGACCACGATCGCACCGGTCGCGCCGTCCGACGTGATCGTCGGGCGGCCCTGGTCGCCGGTCGCGGTGCACACACCGATGCCGTCGACGTGCCAGACGGGATCCACGACGCCCGAGACGAGGACGTGCTGCGCGAAGACGTTGAATCCGCTCGGCAGGCCACGGTCGTCCTGCCACGCGATGATCGCGCCGCCGGCGCCGTCGGAGCTGATCACCGGCTCCTCCTGCCTCCCGGCCGCCGCGCTCACGACGAGGCCGTTCACCGGCCAGCGCGGATCGACCACGCCCGAGGCGAGAACGTGCTGAGCGTAGAGATCGATCTCGGTCGTGCCGGCGCGCCGGTCCATCCACGTGACGATCGCGCCGCCGGCGCCGTCCGCCACCATCGCCGGTCCGTCCTGGACGCCGTCGATCACGGCCAGCGCCGCGCCGTTCACGGGCCAGGTGTCGTCCACGCGGCCGTTCGCGAGCAGGTGCGTCGCGAAGATGTCCGTCTCGGTGTCGGGGCTGCGGCCGTCCTCCCACGCGACGATGGCGCCGCCGGCGCCGTCGGGGACGATCACCGGGTTCGACTGCCCGTCGACCGCCGACGCGTTCAGGATGGGGTCCGTCACCACGCTGCGGCCGAAGTGAGCCCAGTTGGCATCGAGCGCGCCCGAGGCGAGCACGTGGTTCACGGCGATCTCGGGCAGCCCGGCGCGGAAGTCCTGCCAGGCGATGATCGCGCCCTCCGCGCCGTCCGATGTGACCACCGGGTGCAGCTGCGCGGCGAGGGTGTTGGTGATCGCGCGTCCGAAGAGCGGCCAGTCCGCCGACGCGGTCGGCGCCCCCAGTGCGAGCATCACGGCGGCGATCGTCGCCGCCACCAGCCTCGGGCCCGCGGCCGTCGCCGGCGCCACGCGCGCGGCGGGCGCGCGGCGTGCGGGCGAATCATGAAGGGTTCGCATCTCGGCCTCCTTGCGGGCGCGCACTCAGTTGCTCGTGACGGTGTGCACGACACCGGAGTTGTTGGTCCACGTGACGGTGCCGCCGGGCTTGACGGAGGCGGCAGGGAACGCCATGACGCTGCTCGTGATGTTGACGGCCGCCGTCGTGCCGGGCGCGTCGTCCCTCACCTGGACGGTGCCGGTCATGGGGGAGTGGTGGATGCAGTGGTAGGCGTACGTGCCGGCCACGGCGAAGGTGTGCGAGAACGTGCCGCCCTGCCCGAAGTCGCCGGAGTTCAGCTCGCGCGCGGTGGGCATCGGGTTCGTGGTCGAGCTGCCGTACCCGCCGCCCTTGCACGAGGACGCGGTCGCGAGGACCGCCGAGACGAGGATCGCCGCCATCCAGCGGCCAGTGCGCGTGATCATGTTCGAGGCCTCCACGGGAATGAGAGTTGTGCGTTCGCGGCTCGCCGGGGTCCTCTGCAAGCACGGGGCCAATCGCGGGAATGCACGCGCGATCCGCACCCGGAGCGGCTCTCGACGCGGTCGGCAGCGAACGTTTGGAGCCTTGCGGGCTCCGAAGCGCGCGCCGCGCTCGTCGGAGCTGCGTACGCGCTCGGGACCCAGTTCGCTCAGAAACACACATCCTGCGCACCGCCGGCCTCGGTGGCGGCATCAACAATCGCGCCAGTTCTTCGCTCTTGGGGCGTTCAGCGATCGATTCGGCGCGTGGCTCGTGGCTTGCGTCTGGGGCGCGTCATGAGCCAGAAGAGCGTGGAGATCGTGATCGGCAAGCTCGCTACGGACGAGGCGCTGCGCGCGCGGTTCGTCGCGGAACCGAGAATCACATTGGATCGGCTCGAGGAGCAGGGCCTCGAGCTCAATCCGGCGGAGACGGAAGCCCTGCTGGCGATCCCGAAGGGGGGCTGGATCGTGATATCCCGCTGGATCCATCCGCGGTTGCAGAAGATCGCGCTGAACGGCGATCGGCCGAAGTCGTGAGCGACCGCCACGCCGCGGCCGCTGCGGCGGCGCCGCCGTTCGCACACCGCGCCGGCGCGTCCCCGCCGCGACTCCACGTGACGCCCGGCGCGCCGCCCGCCCGCGCGGGCGCGACCGCGTTCGACGCGCTCGGGGCGGTCGCCCGCGCGATCGGCGAGAGTCTCGATCTCCACCAGGTGTTCGCGCGCGTGGTCGCCGCGGCACGCATGGCGCTGCCGTTCGACCGCATGCGCATCATGCGGATCGAGGGCGAAGGCCTCCGCATGTACGCGACCGAGCAGGACGGGGTGGCCGGCGTGGAGGACGGAAAGCTCGTGCCGATCGCCGACCTCTCGCCGGGGTTCTGGCGCGATTTCGTGGTCGAGCGTGTCGACCTTCAGCACGAGCTCGATCCGGCCTACGCCTGGGATCGCCAGACGCTGGATGCCGGGTTCCGCTCCATCATCCGCGCGGCCCTGCGCAGCGGCGGGCGCCGGGTCGGCGTGCTGGGCTTCGCCTCGCGCACGGCCGACGCGTTCACCGCCGAGCACGAGAACGTGGTGCTGGCCCTGGCCGAGCTGCTGGCGGCGGCGCTCGAGCACGAGCGCCTGTGGAGCGACGAGCACCGCCGCCGCCAGCGGAGCGACGCGCTCGAGAGCCTGCTGCCGACGCTGGCGCGCTCGCTCGACATCCGGGAGACGTTCCAGCAGCTCTCGCGTGTCTCGCAGGAGGTGATCCCGCACGACTTCGTGGGGCTCGGGTTCCTGAGCGCGGACCGGAAGAGCTTCCCCGTCTACGCGATCTCCGCGGGCGACGTCCGGAGCCTGCCGGCGCCGCCGGCGATCCCCGACCGCATGCGCTCGATCGAGCGCGGCTACCTGATCGTCCAGGACATCTCGATCGTGGACCGCGCCAGCCGCCGCGTGCGCCAGTCCACGCTGTCGCCCGACCGCGGCTTCACGCCGCCCTACGAAGAGGAGATCGATCCGACGCGCTTCTGGCTCGTCGCCGAGCGGGGCATCCGCTCGTGGGTCACGGTGCCGGTGCGTTCGCAGGGCGAGGTGGTGGGCGCGATGATGTTCTGCTCCAAGCGGCCGAACGCCTACGACCCGGACGACGCGGACCTCGCGCGCCGTGTCGCCGATCACGTGGCACTGGCGCGCGCCTATCACCACATGGCCGAGGAGTCCCAGCGGGCGGCCGAAGCGCGCGACCGTGCGGCTTCGCTCGAGACGCACGTCCAGTCGCTGACCCGCAAGATCGACGCGATCAGTGGCTACGGCCGCGTCGTGGGCAAGTCCCCGGCGTGGAGGCGCGTGCTCCAGCTCGCGACGCAGGTGGCCGCGACGGACACCACCGTGCTGCTGCAGGGCGAGTCGGGGACGGGCAAGGAGGTGATCGCGCGCTTCCTTCACCGCGCCTCGCCGCGCGCCGGTCGCCCGTACGTGGCCCTGAACTGCGCCGCGCTCCCGGAGCAACTGCTCGAATCCGAACTGTTCGGCTACGAGCGCGGGGCGTTCACGAGCGCCGCGCACGCGAAGCCGGGACAGATTGAGATGGCGGCCGGGGGCGTGTTGTTCCTCGACGAGGTCGCCGAGATGAGCCTGAGCTCGCAGGCCAAGTTCCTGCGCGTGCTCCAGGAACGCGAGTACCAGCGCCTCGGCGGCACCAAGCTGCTTGCTGCCGACATCCGCGTGATCGCGGCCACGAACCGCGACCTGCGCGCCTGCATCGAGCGCGGGACGTTCCGCGAGGACCTCTACTACCGGCTGCAGGTGTTCGAGATCCGGCTGCCACCGCTTCGCGAGCGGCCGGAGGACCTGATCCCGCTGACCGAGGCGTTCCTCGCCGACCTGAGCCAGGGCTTTGCCCGCCCGCCGGCGGGCGTGTCGCGCGAGGCGCGCGAGCGGCTGCTGGAATACGCGTGGCCGGGCAACGTGCGCGAGCTGCGCAACGTGCTCGAGCGGGCGGCGATCCTGTGCGACGGCGGCCTGATCGGCGCCGAGCACCTGACGTTGCCGGCGCCACGTGTCGCGAGTCCGGACAGGGCCCCGGTTGCGACGAGCACCGCAGCGTCGCCCGCGAGGTCGCACACCGACCTCGCGGGCGCCGAGCGCGAGATGGTGGAGCGGGCGCTCGTGGAGGCGCGCTACAACAAGTCCAAGGCCGCGCGCTCCCTGGGTCTCACGCGCACCCAGTTCTACGTGAGGCTAAGGCGGCACGGGCTCGAGTGACGCGGCCCGCTATCTGCCTCGTTCCACCCACGAGTACTGCCACGCCGCGGAGAAGATGGTGTAGTCGCCACCGAAGCGTGCGTAGGCTCCATCCGCGAAACCGAGCTTGATCGACTGGTGCGTGGTCAACGGCACCGACGCGGTCACGCCGACTCGCGAGCTCTTTTGCAGCGTGTTCGGGTTCTCGACGCCGGCCACCGTGGTTTTCCCGCCGTACCAGAAGTTGCCGTCTACCGACACCCAGAGTCGCGGCCGGACGTCGTAGCTCACGTGCATCTCGACGATCCCGATCGGTGCCTGCGTCTGGCCCCGCGTTCCCGAAAAATACTGGTTGTGTGAAAAGAACTCCGGGTTCTTGGTGAAGAACCAGCCCGCGCCGTACGCGTCGAGGATCCAGTGGGCGAGCCGGTGCGAGAGCCCGAGCTCGGGCTTGAACGCCCAGCGGTTCGAGCCCAGGTTGATGAGCTTCGTGGGGTCGTATTGGCCGACCGGGATCACCACTTTGAGGCTCGCGCCGAGCAGCGTCTTCTGCTGCCACTTCACCCACGCGGCGGGCGCCATCGCCGGGCCGCCGAGCAGGTTCACGGCGAAGCGGACAGGGATGTCGAACAGGCCGGCGCGATGCGTCGTGAACGGCGAGCCGAGCACGATGCCGTCGAACGTCCCGTTCCCGTACGGAAGGACGACGTTCACGTTCGCGGACCGGCCGAGGAACCCCATGGAGCGGTAATACCCGACCGCGACGCCGTTGATCCTGCCCGTGGCATCCTCGATCGGGACGGTGCCCTCGAAGTTGAGATCGCCGTCGTTGTAGACGTCGGTCACGAGGATCACGTTGGAGCGAAGCGGCGTGACGATGTACGCGCGCGGCGTCAGATCCTGGGCGTGGACGGCAGGCGACGCGAGCGCCATCCCCAGCCACAGGGCCACGGCAGGAACGAGGGCAGCGCGGAGAGTCGGCCGCGCCGGCGGACCCACGGCGAGGTGCAGCGGCCTTTCACGCATGGTCGAAGCGTACGACTTCGGGAGAACGGTGTCGCACCGGGCGTTGCCTTCCCCGCGCTCAGCGCTGGGGACGCGTTTCGGTGCACCGGTCGATCTGCCCCCGTAGCCCGTTCATGTCTGCCGCACGATCCGCGGCCATCACGGCAAGCATCCCGTCGTCTCCCGGTCACGTCCTGATGCGAGGCACCGAACGTGCGTTCGTTCCTGTTCGTCGCACTGCTCGTCGCACCTCTGTTGGCCACGACGCCGGCCGCGGGCGCACCCGCGGCGCCCTCTGGCATCGCCGCGTGGCGCTCCGATCTGGCGTTGTTGAGGCGCGAGCTTCCGACCCGCCACCCGGCGCCGTTCCTGAACGTCACCCGCGCGCGCTGGGACTCGGCGGCGGCGGCGCTCGACCGGAGGCTGCCGTCGTTGAGCCGCGACCTGGCGCTGGTCGAGTTCATGCGCTTGGTGGCGTTGCTCGGTGACGCCCATACCAGCCTCGATCCCGGGCCCGCGCTCGGGCTGCGGTTCTATCCGCTGGAGCTGTACGCGTTCGATGACGGCCTGTTCATCCGGCGCGCCGATTCGACGCACGCAGGCCTCGTCGGGGCAAAGGTGCTGCGGATCGGCCGCGCGACCGCCGACGAGGCGATCGAGCGCGTCGCGCCGCTCATCCCGCACGAGAACGAGTGGTGGGTGCGCGCGTGGGCGCCGTTCATGCTCACGATCCCGGAGGTGCTCGCCGGGTCGGGTCTGGCCGGCGACGTCGAGCGACTTCCGCTCGTGATCGAGCGTGATGGCCGCGTGGACACGGTGCGGGTCGCGCCCGCCGGGCGGATCGCGGACCAGCACGGTCACGGGCCGACGCCCATCGACATGAGCGGCTGGACGTCGCTCCGCTCCGGGCCCGCGCCGTGGTGGGAGCAGCGACCGGGCGAACCGCTGTGGTGGACGTTCGACGCGCCGACGCGGACGCTCTACGCGTGCATGCGCGCCGTGGCGCCGTCACCGGGGTCGGCCACGAACCGCGCGCAGTGGGATCGCATGTTCGCGCTCGCCGATTCGGTGACGCCGGCCCGCCTCGTGGTCGACATCCGCGAGAACGGCGGCGGCAACGGCGCGCTCAATCGCTACCCGATCCAGCAGCTGCTGCGCCGGCCCGCGCTCGACCGCCCGGACCGCCTGTTCGTGATCATCGGTCGGCGGACGTTCTCCGCGGCGCAGCAGTTCGCGAACCTGCTCGAAGCCTGGACGCAGGCGACGTTCGTGGGCGAGCCGACGGGGCAGCGGCCGAGCCAGTACGGCGATCATCGCCCGCTCGCGCTGCCCGCGAGCGGCATGACCGTGCAGATCTCGACCGTGTTCCATCAGGCGCCGAACGAGTTCGACCAGCGGTTGTTCGTTGCCCCGCGCCTCTACACGCCGCTCGACTCCAGGTCGTATCGCAGCGGCAGCGATCCGGCACTGGCGGCGATCCTGTCGCCGGACACGACCGCGCCGGTGATGGACGTGATGACCCGCGCGCTGGCCGCGGGGGACACGGCCGCCGCGGAGCGCGCGCTCGCCGCGGCCCGCGAGCGGATCGTGAACCGGTTCCGCAGCTTCGAGCGCGAGGTCAACGATCTCGGCTATCGACTGGCGGCGAACGGCCAGCCCGAGCACGCGATCCAGGTGTTTCGCATCAACGCCCGCGCCTATCCCGGGTCCGCGAACACGCACGACAGCCTGGGCGAGGCGCTCCTGAACTCCGGCTACCGTGATGCGGCGATCGCCGCCTACCGCCGGGCGCTCGAGGCGGAACCCGGCTTCCCGCCGTCGGTCCAGGCGTTGCAGCGACTTGGCGTGCGCTGAGGCGGAGTCCCTTGGGGCGCAGGCCGGCGGCGCCGGACCGCGGATCCGGCCCTTCGATCCGATTTAGTTGACTAGTCATCTAATAATGGGTAGGGTCATCGACGTGAGCCCGCCCGCGACACGCAAACCCAGCGCGATCCAGCGCGAGATCCGGCAGACAAAGGCTTTCGCCAACCCGGCCGAGGAGGCCGCGGTGGCGTTGTTCCGCACCGTCGACGTGATCCGCGCGGACCTCGAGCGGGCGCTCGCCGGGCACGGCATCACGGCCCAGCAGTACAACGTGCTCCGCATCCTGCGCGGCAGCCACCCCGAGCCGCTGCCCACGCTCGAGATCGCCGAGCGCATGATCGAGCGCTCGCCGGGGATCACCCGGCTCCTGGACCGGCTGGAGGCGGCGGGGCTCGTGACCCGCAGCCGTTGCCCCGAGGACCGCCGCGTCGTGCACTGCGCGATCACGCGCGCGGGCCTCGCCACGTTGGCGGCCACGGACCAGCCCGTGCGCGCGGTCGAAAGCGGGCGCACGGGCCGGCTCTCGAAGGCGGAGTTGTCGAAGCTCCTGGAGATCCTGGACCGCCTGCGGGAGGAGGGGACGTGAACCCCGCTGCCCGTGGTCGCATCCAATAGTTCACTGGTCAACTAATGACTGGTCACTAATAACCGACGACGCGAGTCAGTCCGAGGAGGGACCTCATGAGCACCGCCATTCACACGCCGATCACCGCCCCGGAGCCGGGCACGCAGACGTTCGCCATCGACGCCGACCACTCCGACGTGGGCTTCAGTGTGCGCCACATGTTGAGCCGCACGCGCGGCCGCTTTGCGCGCTTCTCGGGACAGATCGAGCTCGACCGCGAGCACCCGGAGCGTTCGAGCATCACGTTCGAGGTGGACCCCGCGAGCATCGACACCCGCCAGCCGGACCGCGACGCCCACCTGAGAAGCGGCGACTTCTTCGACGTCGAGCGCTTCCCGCAGGTCCGGTTCACGAGCAACCGCGTCGAGAAGCTCGCCGCCGACCGGTTCCGCGTCCATGGCACGCTGGACCTGCGCGGGATCCTGAAGCCCATGGCCCTCGAGGTCACGTACCACGGCGTCGCGAAGGACCCATGGGGCAACGAGCGCGCCGGCTTCTCCACAGAGGCGGTGATCAACCGCAAGGAGTTCGGCATGGTGTGGAACGCCGCACTCGACAACGGCGGCCTGATCCTCGGCGACGATGTCACGCTCGCGATCGACCTGGAGACGGTGCGGAAGAGCTGACGCAAGCATGTGGGCGCCGCCGGCATCGGATCGTGCCGGCGGCGCTTCAGCGTCCCGGCTTCCGCAGCCGCTCCCTCATCTCGGCGAGCGCCCGGTCGCCCGGACGGTGCTCGAGCCCGCGTTCCACGGCCGCGAACGCCTCGCGCGTGCGGCCCGCGTCCTCGAGGCCCATCGCATACGCGAGCGAGAAGCGGGCCTCGTCGGGAGCGAGCGACGCGGCGCGGCCGAGCTCGTCGAGCGCGTCGCCCCGGCGCTGCTGCCGGACGAGGCAGAGCCCGAGCGCGTAGTGGAGCGCGGCCGCGTTCGGCTGGCGTGCGAGCCCTGCGCGCAGCACGACCTCGCCCTCGGGATCGCGGTTCGTCGCCCGCAACAGGTCGGCGAGGTTCGCCGCCGCGGGGATCCAGTCGGGATCGATCTCGAGGGCGTCGCGCAGCGCGCGCTCGGCGCCCGCGACGTCGCCCTCGGCGAGGCGGAAGTTCCCGAGGTTGACGAGGCCGAACGGTTGATCCGAGTTCTCGTTCTGCCCGGACACGTACTCGGCCTTGGCGCGCTCGAGCGCGTTGCGGTCGGTCGCGGAGAACCGATCGAGCGGCGCGCCCGCGAGCGCACCGCCCGCGAGCGCACGCAGCACGCGGACCGTGTCGTGGAGCGTCGGGGCGAGCAGACCCGTGCGCACCTCGGGCGGCAGGTCGACGGCCGCCTGCACGCCGCCCAGCCGAACGAGCGGGTCGGGATCGCCGAGCGCGTCACGGATGGACGCGACCGCGCCGGGATCGGGCCAGGCGCCGAGCGCGGCCGTCGCGGTGGCGCGGCCGAGCGCCGGCTGGCCGCGATCCGCCGCCAGCGCGAGCAGCCGCGCTCGCGCGTCCTCGCCGCCGCGCCGTGCCGCGGCCAGCGCGCCGGCGAAGCGCTGGAAGCCCTCCGGAGCGTGGCCGTACCAGGCCTGGAGCTGCGCGAGCGCCCACCGCGCGGGCTTGGCAGCGTGGCACGAGCCGCACACGTCCGGCGTCCCCAGCGAGTCGGCGAGGTCCGGGCGCGGCACGCGGAAGCTGTGGTCGTGTCGGGGATCCACGACCATGAACGTCTTCGCCGGCATGTGACAGGTCACGCACCGTGACGCGGCGGAGCCGTTCGCGTGGTGGTGATGGGTGACGGCGTCGTAGCGCGCGCCGTCGTGACACTGCAGGCACAGCGCGTTCCCCTCGGCGCGCAGCGTGAGCCGGTGCGGATCGTGGCAATCGGAGCAGGTCACGCCCTCGTGGTACATCCGGCTCTGGAGGAACGAGCCGTATTCGTAAGCCTCGCCCTCGAGCTGCCCGTCGGCGTGATAGCTGCCCTCGACGAGCAGCGCGGGCAGGTGCGCGGCGAGGAGCAGCGAGCCCGGCGGATCGTCGTCGAACATCCGCGTGCGGCTCGCATGGCAGCGCGCGCACGCCTCGGTCTCGGCGTCGGTGGCGCGGGGACGGCTGCGACGGGGGAGACCGGTGGCCGCGTCGCGCGCCCAGGTCACGCCGCGGCGCTCATCGAGGCCCACGAGCAGTCCCATCGCCGCGGCGCCGCCCGTGTCGCGTGCGCGCCGCGCGCGCCCGCCCCGCGCCCGCGCCGCCCACTCGACGTGACGCGAGCCCGGGCCGTGGCAGGCCTCGCAGGACACGTTCACGTCGGACCACCGCGTCGCGTAGGTCTTCGTCCCGGGCGAATAGTTCTTGTGCAGGTCGGTGGAGTGGCAGGCCGCGCACTGCAGGTTCCAGTTCTGCGCCGCGCGCGTCCAGTGCAGCTCGTCGTCGTGCTTCACGCGCTCGCCCGGGTAGAGGTGGAACCAGCGCTGGCCACCCTCGGCGCGTGGCCGCGAGTCCCATGCGACCCCCAGCGCCTGGAAGCGTCCGCCCGGGAACTCCACCAGGTACTGCTGGAGCGGCGTCACGCCGAACGTGTACTTGATCTCGAAGTCCGCGAGCTTCCCGTCCGCGCCGTCGGTGCGGACCATGAACGCGGCGCCGCGGCGGAAGAAGCGGGTCTCCACGCCGGCGTGGGAGAACGCGGCGTCGCGGAAATCGCCGAGCACGGTGGAGTCCGTGGCCGGTTGCATCGCGAGCTGGTGATGCGAGCCGCGCCATGCGAGCGCCTCGTCGGCGTGGCACGACACGCACGCCGCGCCGCCCACGTACGTGGCGGGCGCGGCGCCACGCGATGGGGCGCGCGCGCAGCCTGCCGCCAACAGGAGTCCGAGCCACCAGCCTGCCCGGCCGCGGTCCCCGATACCCCGGCGGCCGCCACCGACGTGGCCGGCCGCGCTCACCGCTTCACGCCGGGCCGGAGAGCCGGCGCAGCTGCTGGCTCCCCGGCTCGGCGTCCGTCACTGGCTCGAGAGCCCACGCCTCAGCGCATCCACCGCCTGGTCGATGCTGAACGTCGCCGCCCGCTGGCTGGGCGGGAACTCCTTGAACGTGTCGAGGAACTGCGACGTGTACGCCACGGCGCCGTACATGACGTAGGCGTGGTCCATGAGCCAGTCGTAGTACGTGTTCGAGGTGATGTCCGCGCGCTCGTACGGATCCGCGTGCAGGTCGAAGAACTTGGCGACGCGCAGCGGCGTGAACGGCTCGGCCCAGACCCGCAACGTGCCGGGAGCGCGCTGCTCCATGAACACGATCTTCCAGTTCTCGTAGCGGAGCGCCACCAGGTCGCCGTCGTCGTTGAAGTAGAAGAAGCTGTTGCGCGCGCCCTTCTTCTGTTGCCCGGTCAGGTACGGCAGCTGGTTGTAACCGTCCAAGTGCAGTTTCGACTTCTTGGCGCCCACCGTCATGCCCTTGAGCAGCTGTTCCTTCACGTTCGGGTCGCCCGCCGCGGCGAGCAGCGTCGGCATCCAGTCGAGGCCGCTCACGATGTCGTTCGAGACGCTCCCGGCGGCGATGTGCCCGGGCCAACGGATCATGCACGGCACGCGGAAAGCACCCTCCCAATTCGTGTTCTTCTCGCTGCGGAACGGCGTCATCGCGGCGTCGGGCCACGAGTTCATGTGCGGGCCGTTGTCGGTCGAGTAGATCACGATGGTGTTGTTCGCGACGCCCATGTCATCGAGCGATTGCAGGAGTTTCCCGACCATCCCGTCGTGCTCGACCATGCCATCCTGGTACTCGTTGAGCGCGGTGAGGCCCGGTGGGCTCCGCCGCTCGGGCGCCACGTGTGTGCGGAAGTGCATGCGCGTGGCGTTCATCCAGCAGAAGAACGGCTTGCCGGCCGCGGTCTGGCGCTTCATGAAATCGATCGCGGCGTCCGACGTCTCGTCGTCGATGTGCTCCATGCGCTTGCGCGTGAGCGGCCCGGTGTCCTCGATCGTCTGCCGGCCGACCCGGCCCCAGCGCGGCTGCACCGTGGCATCGTCCTTCGCCGAAGCCTTGCACTTGAGCACGCCGCGCGGGCCGAACATCTCGCGGAATTTTGGATCCGTCGGGTAGTTCCGGTCCTCGGGCTCCTCCTCGGCGTTCAGGTGATAGAGGTTGCCGAAGAACTCGTCGAAGCCGTGCACCGTGGGCAGGTACTCGTTCTTGTCACCCAGGTGGTTCTTGCCGAACTGGCCCGTGGCGTATCCGCGCGGCTTCAACAGCTCGGCGATGGTCACGTCGCGCTGCTGCAGCCCCACGGGCGCGGCGGGGATGCCCACCTTGGAGAGCCCGGTGCGGAACGTGCACTGGCCGGTGAGGAACGACGACCGCCCGGCAGTACAGCTCTGCTCCGCGTAGTAGTCGGTGAAGATCATGCCTTCCCTGGCGATGCGGTCGATGTTGGGCGTGCGGTAGCCCATCAGGCCCATCGTGTAGGCGCTGACGTTCGACTGGCCGATGTCGTCGCCGAAGATGACGAGGATGTTCGGCTTCTGTTGCGCGCCCGCGGACGTGGCGATCAGCAGCGGGACCAACGCGTTCAGTACGCGCGCGCTCAGGGATGGCACGTTCGAACCTCCTTCGACGCTCGACGGGGCATTCCATCCCTGGGGGCGAAGCAGGCACCGGCCGTCCGTGGAACCTGTTGCGCGGCCGGACTCTATTGCAGTCGACTCCCGCTTCTCAACCGGAGATGGGAATGGGAGCGGGGCGTGGGCGCCGCTTCTCCTAGTGGAGATTGAACAGGTAGGAGACGAAGAAGCGCCCGGCGAGCGAGTGCGTCGAGGTCGAAGGCACGGCCAGCGGCGAACCGTTGAACGTGACGGTGCCGCCGCCGTTCGTGTTCGTCAGCCCGTACCCAAAGCGGCCATCGAGCGCCCAGCGGTTCTCGCCCGCCGGGAAGCTGATGCCGGTGCCCAACTCAAGCGTCACGTCGACCGGGTTGAACACGTCGCTCAGGTCCACGGTCGCCCGGTCCTGGCCCTGCGTCAGCTCCACTTCCTGGTTGACGGCGAAGTTGAACCCGAACCCGCCCAGGACATAGGGATTGCGCTTGTCGTTGGTGCCGAAGTCGTAGTGCGCCAGGACCGGGATGCCGATGTAGTCGAGCTTGAACTCGGCGCCGTCCATCGTGCCCCAGTAGGCATTGCGGTGGGTCGCGTCGCCGCCGCTGCGCAGGTACATGGGTTCGATGCGGACGCCGAATCGACCCTTGAGCCCGAGATCGAGGACACCGCCGACCGCGAACGCCGACCGGGCGTCGATCCCGCTCTGGCCCTCGATCGTGAGCGTGGAAAAGTTGAAGCCGCCGATGACGCCGACCTGCTTCGTGAGCGCCGCCGCGGGAGCCGCGCTCGCCAGCGCGAGCGCCGCGACGAGCGCGAGCGCACGAAACCGTACCCATGCCATGGAAGGGATCCTCCTCGTTCGCCTGCTCCGGTCGATCACGGGGAGCGCATCCTGCGGTCGGCTGATCGACGTGTCAACGCGTCGCACCGCAGCCGACGCGGTGCATTGGCAAGCGCTCCCGGACCGGGCGTAGACTCCGCCGCGTTTCACACCGAGGCATTCACATCCCAACCCCCGGAGCCGCCCCATGTCCAGTCTCAACGTTCGCATGAGCGCCGCCGCGACGGTGCTCGCCCTCGTGACGGCGATGACGATCCCCGGAGCGAGCGTTGCTCGCGCAGCCGATGACTTCGCGGACGTCAAAAAGGAGATCGCGGCGCGGCACGACGAGGCGGTGAAGCGACTACGGGACTGGATCGCGCTGCCGTCGATCGCGGCCGAGAGCTTGAACTCCGCGGCGGGCGCCGAATACATGGCGCAGCTCGCTCGCGACGCCGGCTTCCAGAAGGTGACGATCATCCCCACCGACGGGAAGCCCGGCGTGTTTGCCACGCTCGACGTGGGCGCGAAGCAGACCGTCGGCCTCTACTTCATGTACGACGTCAAGCACTTCGATCCCACGGAGTGGACGTCGCCGCCGCTCGAGGCGCGGATCGTGGACAAGCCCGGCCTGGGCAAGGTGATGGTGGGCCGCGGCGCGGTGAACCAGAAGGGCCCCGAGGCCGCATTCCTCGCCGCGCTGCACGCGATCCGCGGCGCCAAGCGCAAGCTGCCCGTGAACCTCGTCATGGTCGCCGAGGGCGAGGAGGAGATCGGCTCGCCGCACATCGGCCAGCTCGTCCACCGGCCCGACGTCGATGCGGCGCTGCGCACGTGCGTCGGCGTGTTCATGCCGTCCGCCTCCCAGGACCCCGACGGTGTCGTGACCGTGAGCCTGGGGGCCAAGGGCGTCGTCGAGCTGGAGTTGGTCTCGACCGGGGAGAAGTGGGGCAGGGGCCCGGGCAAGGACATCCACTCGTCGCTCAAGGCGATGGTCGACAGCCCCGCCTGGCATCTCATCAAGGCGCTGAACACGCTCGTCTCCGAGGACGGCAACACGATCACCATCGACAATTATCCCAAGCCGCGCCCGATCTCCGACGAGGAGCGCGCGATGGTCGTCACCGCGTCGGAGCGGCGAAGCGAGGAGCGCTCGAAACAGTCGAACTCGGTCAAGCGCTGGATCGACGACCTGCCCTGGCAGCAGGCGAACGAGCGTCTCGTATCGCAGCCGACCGTGAACATCGAGGGGCTGGTCGGCGGCTACACCGGCCCCGGCGGGAAGACGGTCCTCCCGCACCGCGCGGTGGCGAAGATCGACATGCGTCTCGTGCCCGACATGAAGAAGGACGCCGCCGTCGCGGCGCTCAAGGCGCACCTCGCCGCGCACGGCTTCGGCGACATCGAGGTGAACGTCTCCGGTGGCTACGACCCCACGTACACCGCGGCGTCGACGCGGCTCATCCAGGCACAGGTCGCGTTGTTGAAGCGGGACGGGATCGACCCGGTGATGTGGCCGCGGAACGCGGGCTCCTACCCCGGCTACGTATTCACCGGCGAGCCGTTGAAGCTCGCGTCGGGTCACTTCGGACTCGGCCACGGCAGCGGCGCACACGCGCCGGACGAGTACTACGTGATCGAGTCGAGCACTCCGAAGATGCAGGGCTTCGACGGCGCCGTGCTGTCGTTCGTCGAGTACCTCTACGAGTTGGCGAAGTAGCCGGGGCCCGGGGCCGCCTCACGGCTCAAGCCCGGCGCGGGCAGGGCCGAGAACCCCGCCATGGCGGGAAAGATCACGGTGAACGGCGTCGACTACGACGGCATCGAGGCGATGCCGCCGGAGGCGAGGAAGCTGTACGAGCAGGCGCTGGCCCGCGTGCCCTTGCTCGCCGACCGCGACGGGGACGGGGTTCCGGACGTCATCGCGACAAACGCCATGGCGCTTCACGGCGGGCAGGTGGTCCAGAAGACGATCGTCGTGAACGGTGTCCACTACGACGACGAGCGGACCATGCCGCCCGATGTGCTCGAGGTGTACGAGCGCGCGATGCGGTTCGCTGCCATGGCGGGCCCATCGGCTCACAAAGACTCGATCCAGATGTCGTTCCATCTCAAGGGTCCGCACCTCGACTTCCGGCTCGGCCACGAAACGCCGCTCGCGACGGGCGACGCGTCACTCCCGCCCTCGCTGGCCCATGCCCTTCGGGCGCCGGGCGCCGTCACCGGCGGACGGGCGAAGCCGATCGAGCCGTCCTCGGGAGGGGCGGGCGTTCGCGTCGCGCTCGTGCTCGCGGCCTGCCTCGCGACGGGGCTTGCGCTCTGGCTCTGGCTGAGGGCCCACTAGGCCCGGCTTCAGCGCACCCGGAACACCAGCTTCCCGCGCAGGTGGCGGCCTTCGCTCACGCGATGCGCCGCCGCCGCGTCCGCGAGCGCGTACGTCGTGATCTCGGGCACGCGCACGGCACCGCTCGTCACCAGCGCGACGATGCGCTCGAGGTGGGCGCGGTCGCGGCGGACGTCCGGTCGGAGCGACGAAACGTCCGCCCGCGGGGGCGGCGGCAGGACGTACCCCGAGGCGATGAACGCCGCGCGGCCGCCGGGTCGCAGGACCTCGAACGAGCGCTTAGCGACGTCGCCGCCGACCGTGTCGAACACCGCGTCGCAATTCGAGACGAGCTTCGTGAAGTCCTGCGTCGCGTAGTCGATCACCTGGTCGGCGCCGAGGCCACGCAGGTAGTCGTGGTTCGCCGCACTCGCGGTGGTGATGACGCGCGCGCCGATGTGCCTGGCGAGCTGGATCGCAATGCTCGCCACGCCCCCCGCACCGCCCTGGACGAGGATCGTCTCGCCGGGTTTCAACCGCAGCGTGTCCTCGATCGAGACCAGCGCCGTGAGGCCCGTGAGCGCGATCGCGGCGCACTGCTCGTGCGACAGGCCCGCCGGCCGGCGCGCGACGATCGACGCCGCGATGGCGACCTGCTCGGCGTAGGCGCCTTCCCGGCCCACCTCGCAGACCCCGAACACCTCGTCACCGGCCGCGAACTCGCGCACGCCCTGACCCAGGGCGCTCACCACGCCCGAGAAGTCGCGCCCGGGGATCCAAGGGAACGTGGCGATCGGTGAGTACCGGCCCGAGCGCACCTTCCAGTCGGCGCCGTTCACGCTCGCGGCGTGCACGTCGACGAGCACCTCGCCCTCGCTGGCCACCGGGGCGGGAACGTCGCCATACTCCAGCACCTCGGGGCCACCGTGCTTCATGAAATAGGCTGCCTTCACGAGCCCTCCGCGAGGGCTCAGTCTAGCGGAGCGTGCGGCATCCCGCCGCGAGCGAGCGAGGCATCGCAGACATGGGCGTTCGAGCGTGAGCACCTCTGACCTGTTCGGCGATCGCGCGGCGGAGTACGCGCGCCACCGACCCACGTATCCGGACCAGCTCTTCGATCACCTTGAAGCGTGCGTGACGCGCCGCGAGCTCGCCTGGGACTGCGGCGCCGGGAGCGGGCAGACGGCGCGCAGTCTCGGTCGCCGCTTCGCGACGGTCGTCGCGACCGACGCCAGCCTGAGGCAGCTCGCGAACGCCCACACGCAGCCGCGCGTGCACTTCGCCGCCGCCGCCGCCGAAGCGGCCCCGCTCCGCGGCCACTGCGCCGATCTCATCACCGTCTCCGCGGCGCTTCACTGGTTCGACCGACCGCGGTTCTATGCCGAGGTCCGCCGTGTCGCCCGTCCGGGTGCGATCCTTGCCGCGTGGTCCTACTACAACAGCCGGATCGAGCCCGCGATCGACGCGGTGCTCCTCCGCTACGCCGAGGAGGTCGTCGGCGCGCTGTGGGCTCCGGGCATGCAGCTGAACCAGGACGGCTACCGCGATCTCGACTTCCCGTTCGAGCGCCTGCCCTGGCCGGAGGTGTACGCCGAGGCGCGGATGACGCTCGCGGGCGTGTTCGAGTACATGCGGACGTGGTCCGCGAGCCAGGCCTGGGAGCGCACGCGCGGCACCGATCCGGTCGAGCGGGTGAGCGAGGACCTCGCGCACGCCTGGGGCGAGGCGGGGAGGGAGCGCCTCGTCCGCTGGCCGCTGCACGGCCTCATCGGACGCGTCGGGTGAGTCGAGGAGGAGTCGGATCGGCGTCAACCACCATCCACCAGGAGGCCACCCATGCACCATGGAGCCGTCAGTCCGGAGATCGCCCAGGGGCTGTTGGCGCTCAAGAAGCGTATCGACGCCGCGAGCGTCCCGCCCTCCAAACTGGACGAGACCATCAACGTCGCGATCTGGAACATCCGTGAGTTCGGCAAGGTCCGGCGCACCGAGCCGGCGATTCACTACATCGCCGAGATCCTCGGGCAATTCGACCTGGTGGCGCTGGTCGAACTTCGCGACGACCTCACCGACCTCGGGCGGGTGCGGAACTACCTCGGCACCACCTGGGACGTCGTCTACTCGGACTGGATCGATGACGCGGGCGGGAACAGCGAGCGCACGGCGTTCCTGTTCGACCGCCGCGCCGTCACATTCAATGGACTCGCGGCCGAGGTGGACGCGCCGCGGAAGAAGAAAGGTCAGGAGTACCTCGCTGCGCAGTCGTTCTGGCGCGCGCCCTACATGTGCTCGTTTCGCGCCGGCAACTTCGATTTCATCGCCATCGCGACGCACGCACGATGGGGCGAGGGCACGGCCGGTCGCGAGGCGGAGCTGCAGATGCTCGCGGACTGGATCGACACGCGCTTCAAGGACAAGTTCGCCGAGGACACCGACCTCATCGTGATGGGCGATTTCAACGTCCCGAAGGTGGGCGACAAGCTGTTCAAGGCACTCACGAGCCGCGGACTTCGCGTCCCAGATTCGCTGGCCACGCTCAAGGTCGGCGGTCAGGCCATCGGCGGCTCGAACCTCGGCAAGGATGCACGCTTCGACCAGATCCTCCACCTGCCCACGCTCAAGAAGCGATTCACGAACCTGGGCGGAGCGCTCGACTTCTTCGTCTCCGATGCCCGCATCAAGGAGCTGTTCCCTTCCGGCATGACCCGCGAGAGGTTCAGCTTCCAGATGTCGGACCACCTTCCCGTGTGGGTGCAGATCGACACCGACATCGAAGGACAGCGGCTGAACCAGATCATCCAGGACGCAAGGAAGTAGACGCCCGCGCCTGCGGCGGGACTGGCCTGGAATCGCGTCATGCCCGCCGTGCGGACCGAGCGATTCGCCGAGACCTGGCTCCTCAGCCAGAGCCTGGAGCGCCGTCCCAGCGGCTCCGCTCGCTCAGGCGGGGGGCTCGAGCCAGCGCTCCAGCGTCGCGGCCAGCTCGTCGTAGCGGCGGGCGCCGATCATCACCTCGCGCACGATGCCCTCGCGGTCGATCACCAGCGTGAGCGGCCGGCCGGGCACGTCGAGCCAGCCGGCGTCGGCCGCGTACACGTTCAGCGTCGAGACCGGGTGCTTCTCCGTGAACGACCGGAGCCGATCGCGCTCCTCGGTCGAGAGCGTCACCACCGTGAGCCCGCGCGCACCGAAGTCACGGGCGATCCGGTCCATGTCCGGCAGCTCGTGCAGGCAGGGACCGCACCACGTCGCCCACAGGTTGAGGACGACCACTTGCCCCTTCAACTCGCTGAGGCGGTGCGGCGTGTCGTCGGCGACCGTCCGGAAGTCGAGGTCGCGGGCCTGTTGGTTCGTGATGCTGCTGATGGAGCGAACCTGCGTGAGGATCGGCCGCAGCGGTCCCAGCACCGCGAACAGCGCGAGGCCGCAGACGAGGCTCGCGCACACGAGCAGGAACGAGGCGATCCGCGCCGGCCAGCGCGGCGGGATCAGGAAGCGACCGCCGCGACCGAGCCAGACGACGCCCAGCGCCGCGGCGAGGAGTGAGGATCCGAGCACCCACGCACCCCAGTGCGCGAGGAATGGAAGCAATCTCTCGACCTGCCCCTGTCCCATGCGGCACCCCCGTTGGATGGGTGCAGTACGCGGGACGCGCAACTCGGGTTGCGCGCCGGGCGGGCCGCCGCCGCGAAACGTTGCCGCGAGGCACCCCCAGCGCTAGCCTGCGCGGAGGTTGCTCCCCACGGGCACTCCGCGCGCGAACCGGAGACCCGACCGCCGTCCATCGGGAGGTGTCGCCATCGCCGTCCGCCGCCAGTTCCCGTTCCGCGGCGCCCTCGCGCCGCGTGTGCTGTTCGTGATCGCCGCGTTGCCCGTGCTCGCGGGTTGTGCGTCGTTCAAGGCCTCGCGCCGACTGGACGTCAGCCCGTTCGCCCAGAACACGGTGGGCCTGATCGGCGAGGTGCAGCGGGCGAACAAGCCGCTCGAGTGGGTGTACCTCAAGAAGTACGAGTCGCTGCCGGAGATCCTCGACGCCCGGCGCACGGCCGCGCCCGCGCGCGAGCTGATGCGAGGCGTCGCGACCTACAGCACGCAGATCGTGTCCATCTACGAGTCTCCGCTCCCGGAGTCACGGCGCTCGCAGGAGGTGGCGCGCTACCTCGACGAAACCATCCGGGCACGACTCAAGGACAACCCGCGTGCCGATGCGTTCCTGACGCAGGCCGAGCTGGACAAGGCGGTGCAGGGCGCGCGCTCGGCGCCCACGTTCATGGCGGCGCTCGGCGCCGCACAGCCGGTGGTGTCCGCGGCGCTCGCGTACGGCAACCGGATCTACGACGACATGGACCAGGCGATCGGCAGAGCTGACCAGGAGATCGTCGCCCGCATCGAGGCGGAATTCGCGACGCTCAAGACCGAGAGGGAGAAGCTCGACCGGATGCAGCTCTCGGGGATCACCTCGTATCGCCTGCTCACCGAGTACAGGCTCGGGAACAACGCCGCGCTCGACTCGTTGCGTGCGGCCGACGCGGAGGCGGCCGAGGCGCTGGGGGCGGGAAAGAAGCCCACGGCGGCGGCGCTGGATGCGGCGGAGAAGCAGATCCTGCAGCGCGTCGACACCATCGGCCAGATGC
>Ga0070689_100000342_pt1 | contig 27296 bp, 28 predicted proteins | sample KBSS23HmetaG_FD_64669 | JGI IMG/M metagenome (GOLD analysis project Ga0070689, IMG submission 64669) | Switchgrass rhizosphere microbial communities from Kellogg Biological Station, Michigan, USA - KBS S2-3H metaG | ecosystem: Host-associated > Plants > Roots > Rhizosphere ...
TCCGGTGATTTTGTCGGCAGGGTCACACCCGTTCCCATCCCGAACACGGAAGTTAAGCCTGCTGGAGCCGATGGTACTGCGCGGGAAACTGCGTGGGAGAGTAGGAAGTCGCCGGGATTATTTTAAGAAGCCCGCGAGAGCATTTTGTTCTCGCGGGCTTTTGTTCTATCTGGCAAACTAATCCACAGATTTCACAGATTGATATAATCCACGAATCAGATGAGACGGCTCAATAAGACCCGCATTCTCTTTCTTCTCTGCTTAATTCTTTTCATTGCGGCTCCTCCTTCGTGGGCGCAGAAGCTCGCCTCGCTACCACGCAGCAGTCCTGAGCAACAGGGAATTTCTTCAGCGGATCTGCTCGCGTTCATCGAAGCTGCGGACAAAGACATCGACACGATGAACAGCTTCATGCTCGTTCGACATGGGTATGTGGTGGCGGAAGGCTGGTGGGCTCCTTACGATCGCGAAATACCTCACATACTTTATTCCTTGAGCAAGAGTTTCACCTCTACTGCCGTTGGTCTGGCCATCTCTGAGGGAAAACTCAGCCTCGACGATCCAGTGATTAAGTTTTTCCCGGACGAAACACCCGCCGATCCATCAGCGAACCTCCGGGCCATGCGTGTTCGCGATCTGCTGCGCATGAACACCGGCAATCAGACTGAAGCGCCGATTAGTGTTTTCGATCCAGGCAAAGGCAAACAGACCGATACCTGGGTGAAGACTTTTCTCTCGCACCCCGTCCCATTCAAGCCGGGTACGCACTTTCTCTATAACTCACCTGCGACTTACATGCTGTCGGCTATTGTTCAAAAAGTTACCGGCATGACAGTGCTCGATTACCTGCGACCGCGACTCTTTGACCCACTCGGTATCAAAGACCCGATCTGGATCAGTAGTCCGCAGGGAATTACTGCCGGCGCGTATGGCTTGTCTGTGCGCACGGAGGATATCGCACGTTTCGGCGAACTCTATCTTCGCAAGGGCATGTGGAATGGCAAGCAGTTGCTGCCGGCAGACTGGGTAATGCAGGCGACCTCGATGCAAACATCGAACGGTTCGGCTCCCACGAGCGATTGGGATCAGGGTTATGGTTACCAATTCTGGCGTTCGCGTCACAACTCTTTTCGCGGCGATGGAGCTTTCGGGCAGTATTGCATGGTGATTCCCGAACTCGATGCTGTAGTAGCGATCACCAGCGGCGTACGCAACATGCAGCAAGTAATGAATCTTGTCTGGGACAAATTGCTGCCGGCGATGAAGCCGGAACGTTTGCATGAAAACGCGGCTGCGCGCCGCCAGCTTCAAGCACGACTTGCCAGCCTTGCCGTCAAATTCCCAGGCGGTACGCCATCGTCTCCAACGTTTGCAAGCGTATCTGGAAAGTGGTTTGAGTTTTCTGAAAACGATCGTGGCATCAAGGCAGTGTCATTTGATTTCAACTCAGTCTCGCCGACTCTCACCGTTCGAACAGCGTCGAGTGAAACACAGATGACGATTGGTAGTAATGTGTGGGCCAAAAGCCGCGGCACTTTCGCCAACGGCCTGGACCACTTTCTCAGCGTGCCCGCGAATCCCTTAATTGCAGCAAGCGGCGCGTGGACTGCGACGGATACCTTCACAGTAAAGATTATCCTCTACGAAACACCTTTCTACTCAACACTGAACTTCAAATTTGATGGAGATCGGTTGCTGATCGATTCAGAACAGAACGTTGCCTTTGGCCCTACCAAGCTTTCGCAATTGATTGGACGGACCCGCGCTACTGAGTAGACAATGCAAAGCCCGCGAGAGCGTACCATTCTCGCGGGCTTGGTTTTCTGCAATCGAGGTTTATTACTACGGTACCTGGATCATTCCCTCGAACGAAACAAATGCCGGCGGTGTCTGCCCGTTGCACGGCGTCAGGTTGCTGTAGAGATTGAAGCGACCCGTGCCACTGGCGCCAGCGTGACCTCCGGTTCCGCCTGCAACACGGAAGGGAACTGAATGCGCAGTCGTAGCCGTGCAGTTAACAGGGTCGATCGCCTGCACGAAAGAATCCGCTTCGATCATGACTTGATCGCCACTCCCGACGTAAGTGTCAGTCGCCTTCAGATCAAAGACTTCGTTGGTTGTGGTGTTGGTGCAAGCGGTAAAGACCGCGGTGTTCAGGCCACCCTCGGTATCGATGCCCTGGCCAGTGAAACTCAACTCGATGTTCTCCGGAAAAGCTCCGCAACGAGCCACGTTTGGGCCTGCTCCTGCCAGATTGAAGGCTGAAGCGCCTTTATAATGCGGGTTCACTCTGGTGGAAGGGGCTGCTGCTGCCGAGGTTCCGCTAATGACGTATCCTGCGCCTGTGATTAGTGCGGCCAGTGCCAGCGAGGTCAATATAAGTTTAATTCTCATGGGTAGGTAGTCTCCTTTAAGTTTTGAGGTTAGTATTTGTGAACTTTGCTGTCTCACAACCACTAAGGCGTTGAGGCCGCCGGAAAACTATCATCAGCATTCACAGAAAATTAAAAAGCCCGCTCGAGATTTCCTGAGCGGGCTTCAAATCTGTGTAATCTGTGGATCAGTCGAGGGTAAACGCCAGATAGATCAACTTGCCTTCGCGTTGGAGTTGAAGCGTCACAGGGGCGCCGGGCGGCAGGCTGCGCAATGCGGAGCGCAGCGTGTCGAGAGTAGTCATCGGTTTACCATTCAGATCGCGAATCACATCACCAACCACGAGCGGAACTTCAGTCGTCGCTCCGGCAGCTCGCGCAGCCACGATGATTCCATAGGGACCACGCAGACCTTTTGCCACCGAAAGAACTCGCTCATCGATCTCAATGCCAAGGATTCCGAGCGGTCCAACCAGGTTTCGTTCTGCATCAGTGATCGCCGGCACAGCATCGAATTCACTTTTCACCTCAATCGCCGGGACACTAAAGCTTTGTTGTGTCGTTCCTCTGAGCACCACCAGCTGCACATCTTCCGTCGAATCGCGCAGTCGAAACATGTAATTAACCGTGGGCAAGTTCTCAGCCGGCTGCCCGTCGACAGAAACAAGCACATCGCCTGGCTTCACTCCGCGCGACTCCGCCGGACTCCCGGGCAATACATCAGACACAATCACTCCGTAGTCTCTCGGCAAGCCGAGACCTGAAGCCATCGCCGGCGTGATTGTTTGAATGCCGATACCGATCTCCTGGCGGCGTAACTGTCCGTACTGTTTCAACTGCCTGAAGACCGTGCGCGCGGTTGCGCAAGGTATAGCGAAGTTCAAGCCCTCGCTGCCGCCCGACTGAGAAAGAATGAATGTGTTTACGCCGACGACCTCTCCTTTTGCATTTACTAATGGGCCACCCGAGTTTCCCGGATTGATGGCCGCGTCAGTTTGAATATAGATCAACGGTGAATCGACATCCGTTTGGCGCGCGACCGCGGACACGATTCCTCGCGTGATGGTGTTGCGTAATCCGCCGGGACTACCGAAGGCAAAGACGATCTCTCCTTGTCGCACTTTGGAATACGTCGCCAGTGGCAACGCCGCAACCTTCTGCTCGATCTTCAAAAGCGCCAGATCCATTTCGCTGCTGAACCCAACAACGCGAGCGGGCACAGTTCTGGTCCGCGCGGAAAGGGCAGTCTTCAGACTTCCGTCCGCATCACTGGGAGGAAACACAACCTGAATGCGTTGTGCTCCATTTACCACATGCGCATTCGTCATGATGTAGCCGTCTCCATCGATGACGAATCCAGAGCCGACAGAACGTTGCCGGCCCACAATCACACTCGTTTCTCCGCGATCAGTTTGCTCGCGCGGGCCGTAACTCGTAACAACAATCTGCACCACGCTGGGCCAAACTTTCTTCACTAACGCTTCGACAGAATCGTTGAATTGCTCCAACGGATCTTCAGCCGTAGCTGCGGGTTTGGGTGCGACTGGAGATCTCTGCGCAACTACCGGCAAACAGGTGTTAATGATCACCAGGGCCGCGATCAGGAGTTGCGTTCGAGAATGCTGATAGAAAGTCGTAAAGTTGGAGCTTAGAGGAGTCATCTTCAGGACCTTTTGCTTGCAGAAATGCCCGGAAGCTTAAGTGAAAGGCCGCGCTGTTTGTTACTGGTAATTCTGACAGGATGTGCTACCCGCTTTTCGTGCCGTATTTGCGGTCATACAATCACGCCGCTGAAACGACTAATACTCAGAACGCGTAAGAGCAAGCTGAATGGAGATTTCAGAACTCAAAGCGGAACTCGAAAAGCTTCATCCGGCCAGTTTTGGCTGGGCGTTGAGTTGTTGCAGGCGCAACCATGCTGACGCTGAGGAAGTTCTGCAGACGGTTTATCTGAAGATCCTGCAAGGCAAGGCGATCTATCGCGGGGAGTCGAAACTGCAAACGTGGCTGTTCGCAGTGATTCGCAAGACTGCGATGAGCGAGCGTCGCAAACTGTGGTTACGTACGCTTATTCCGATCCCCGGCACAACATCGGTAGTTCACAATGAGCTCGAATCCGAATCCGAACGATCCCAAATGCAGCAACGATTTCAACAGGCGCTGGCCCAATTGCCGGCTCGCCAGCGCGAGACGTTGCACCTGGTTTTCTATCAGGATTTGAGTTTGAGCGAAGCTGCGGAGGTTATGAATATCTCGGTTGGCAGTGCGCGCCGGCACTACGAACGCGGCAAGAAACGGTTGCGCACGGAATTGGATCGAGAAGGAGTCGAGTATGGAATTGGGTGGAACAGAAAAGAGAATTCAAGCGCTGTTCTCTGAACTGTCGCTCGAAGATCGCACGCACGTACCGCGTTTCGAGCAGCTTTGCACACAGGTCGAGAAGAGGCGTGTCGAGAAGAAGAAGCCTGCACCATTGTTCAGGAGTTCATGGGCGGTGACGGCGGCGGTTATCATTATTGCTGCGGCGAGTTCGCTCGCACTCTGGTCCAGACAGTCCCAAACCGTACTCAACATCGCACCACGCGAGATTCCAACACCCGCATCGCCGCAAGTCGCCTCGCTCGTCGAATCGACACAGCCGACAGAGACGACACGGCCACGCAAAAAGAGAATTGTCCGGCAACGACAATCCGACAACGTTTTCAGCGAAGCAGCGCTGCTTTCGCGATGGCAGTCCCCCACTCAGAACTTCATGCAATCGCCCAGCAGCGTAAGTTTCAACTCACTGCCGCAACTGAATCAGTCAGCCAAAGATCTTGAATCGTTCTTGCCAAAACCAAAGGAGTCGAACCAATGAAAGCAATCATCGCCATCGTATTTGTTGCTGTATTCGTGATCGCAACGGCTTTTGCTCAGCAGCCCGACCGGCCCCCACAGGCGCCGCATCCGCCGAACATGCCGGGCGCCGACAATATGCCCAATCATCCACCGCATCCACCCAATCCGGATCCGTTGGCTCATCTCATGTTTCCGCCGGACATGATCATGTCTCACGCGCGCCAGCTCAATCTCACTGACGAACAAAAAACATTCATGCGCAGTGAGATTCAGAAGACGACGGCGAGCTTTCAAGAACTACAGTGGAAACTCCAGGACCAGATGGAACAGCTGCAGGAGACAATGAAATCGCTATCAGTGAACGAGCCACAGGCGTTGGCGCAACTCGATAAGGTGCTCGATATCGAACGCGAGATCAAACGTTTGCATATTGGCCTGGCAGTGCGTCTGAAGAACCGGCTCACCCCCGAGCAGCAGGAACAACTACACAAAATGCGGATGGACCATCACCCGGGAATGCCGGGAGCCCCTGATAGTCCGCCGCCGATTCAGTGACTTTCATCACGTCACGGCCTTTCGATGAAACTGGCGTAGTCCAACAATCAGCAATAGCGCATCGAAGATCACCAACCCCAGGAACACTACAATCACGGGCAAGTGAGGGAACTGCGGCACGAGCGCTCCACGCAGTCCCTCACTCGCGTACACGAGCGGGTTCACCAGTACAACTTTCTGAAGGATCGGAAAGCTTGCCAGCGCACTCCACGGATAATAAACACAGCCAAAGAAAATCATCGGCGTCAGGACCATGCTGAACATCAATCCGATTTGAGTTTGACCGACGCTGCAGCCGAGTGCCAGGCCGCCAGATGCAGACAAAAGCGCCACCAGCAACGTAACGCCGGCGAACATCACCGGTGAATGCAAGTTCAGATCAACTCCCGGACGCAGCAACAGCCACGCTGCTGGTATAACTGCGAGTCCTGACACCACTGCCTGAGCGGCCCCAAAGCACACCTTTTCGATCGCCAACCAGTGGTTTTCAATGGGCGCTAGCAGCCGATCTTCAATCTCGTGAGTAAACTGAAACTCAGCGATTAAAGGCATCGCAACAGCCCAAACGCCTGTAAAGATCATGCTGATGGCCATGATTCCAGGCAACAAGAGGCTCTTATATTCTGGTCGCATGTAGCCGCTGCTTACCATTACGCGCCCGAAAATAAACACAAACAACATCGGCTGCAGGAAGGTCTGCAGTAGTAGTTGAACGAAACTGCGTCGCGCGACATGAGCATCACGCGCCAGCAGGGCCAGAAAAGTTTTCCAGTTCATTCGCGCAAGCTCCGTCCAGTGTGGTGCAGGAAGAGATTCTCGAGGCTCGGCTCCGAGATGTGTACGTCTGACAACTCGACCGAAGCAGCGGCAGTGATGTTGGCAATTTCAGAAACGAGTGAGCCTCCGCGATCCGCATAAACATCTACGCCGTCGTTCTGAGCACGCACTTCTGTAACGCCCGTCAAGGTTTTAAGTCGTTCGAGTAGTTCCGGAGAATGTGTCGCGAAGCGCAGGCGCAAAAGGAAACCGCCGGGAACGGAAGCCTTCAGTTCCGCGGGCGTGCCTAAAGCTATGTTGCGCCCGTGATCGATGATGGCGAGTCGCTGGCACAGAGCGTCAGCCTCTTCCATGTTGTGGGTCGTTAGCAGGATCGTCTTGCCACTCTGATTGTATTCACGGATGATTTCCCAAAGCAGCAGCCGCGTCTGCGGATCGAGGCCGGCGCTCGGCTCGTCGAGGAAGAGCACCTGGGGATCGTGCATCATCGCGCGCGCAATCGAGAGGCGTTGCATCATTCCACCGGAGAACCCGCGCACCATCTGATTCGCGCGGTCACTTAGTTTGAAACGATCGAGCAACTCGTCGGCACGAGTGGATCGCGTTCGTGAGTCGATACCGAAGTAAGCGCCATGAAAGAGCAGTATCTCGCGTGCGGTGAGCGAGAAGTCGAGATTTGGTCGCTGCGCCACGACGCCGATCAATCGCTTCACTTCCACTTGTTGCGCCCACACGTCGTAATCGCCAATCCACGCTTGCCCATTCGTCGGCCGCACGCGTGTCGTCAGGATGCCGACGGTTGTGGACTTGCCGGCGCCGTTTGGACCAAGCAGTCCGAAGATCTCTCCAGTCCGGACGTCGAGCGACAACCCATCCAGCGCCACGATCTCACGCGCCGGTTGGTCTTTCTTACGACGCACGGCAAACCCTCCACCAGCGGCGAGCGGTGGCGCCGACGTAAAGACCTTGCGCAATTCCCGTGTGCGAATAGCAGGCAGCATCTTTTGTAGGGGTGGCCCTCCGTGGCCACCCCATCGTCAATTCTAACTAAAGGTTGCGCTTCCGCAAGCTTAGAGGCAATTATTATGGTCCAGAGCCTATGAAAACAATTCTTTTAGCCGCGTGCCTTGCAATCTTCGTCGTCAACACTTGCCTTGCACAACAAACAAACCGGAAAGATCCTCTGGCAGCTCGAAAGATCGATCGCATCGTCAATCAGCAGATGATTGCAAACACAATTCCCGGTGTGTCTCTGGCCGTCCAGCGCAAAGGCAAAATCATTCTTCTAAAAAGCTATGGCCTCGCAAATGTCGAACATCGAGTGCCGGTCATACCCTTAACAGTTTTTCAATCGGGTTCGATGGGCAAGCAGTTTACCGCGGCGGCAGTGATGATTCTGGCACAGGAAAACAAACTCTCGCTCGAAGATAAGATCTCGAAATACTTCCCTGACGTTCCTGACACCTGGAAAGACATCACCATCCGGCATTTGCTGACCCACACTTCCGGACTCGGTGATTATCCATCTGAGATCGATCTCAAGCGCGACTACACCGAAGACGAATTGTTCTCCTCCTTCAAAAAGGCACCTCTGGATTTCCAGCCCGGCTCAAGTTGGAATTACAGCAATGTTGGTTATGTGATGTTGGGGATTCTGATCGGAAAGATAACGGGCAAGTTCTATGGTGACTTCATCAAGGAACGAATTTTCCGACCGCTGCAAATGACAACTGCGCGCGTCATTTCCGAAGCTGATATCGTGCCCAACCGAGCGGCGGGATACCGGCTTGTGCAAGGTGAGTTAAAGAATCAGGAGTGGGTGTCGCCGTCAACAAACTCTACGGCGGACGGATCGTTATATTTTTCCATTTTAGATCTGGCGAAGTGGGACGCCGCGCTCTATACGGATGGACCACTCACGCAATCGAGTCGCGACATGATTTGGACACCGGCGAGGCTTAACGATGGTACGACAAAGGATTACGGATTTGGGTGGCACCTCGGAGAATATCACGGGCATCGGTTGGTCTTTCACGGCGGCGCCTGGCAGGGCTTCAAGACCTTCATCATGCGCTTTCTCGATACGGAGTTGACGATCATCTTCCTTGCCAATTCATGGGAGACCAGAGATTTCAAATTCGCTCGCGGACTAGCATCGGCTTTCTATCCGGCCTTTGCGCTTCCCGAGGTGAAAACGATTGCAGATACTGAGCCGAAGACAACGTCAATTGTCCGGCGTGCGTTGATGCAAATCGTGATGCACCGCGATGAAAACAAAGAGGTCGCGCAAAGCTTAAATGCTTTTAGTCTGCCCGCGGCTATTATTCACTCGAGCGAACTGATCGAACGTAAAACTGAAAACGACCTGCGTGTCTATCGCTATCTCTTAACCGACATCGGCCGCTCGGCGATATGCACAGTCAAACTCACACCCGACGACAAGATCGCCTCACTTCAATTGGTCGAACTCTGATCGGCGTTTATTCGCGTCAATCTGCGGCTTCAACCTTTTGACAAGTTGCACAAAAGTAGACAATGCGAGTGCGCTCCTCTTCGTCATTCTGATTCTGCATCGTCTTTTGCCTGAGTTGTCGAATCTTCTCTCCACAACGCAGACACGGCAGGTTAGTGCGGCGAAAAACTAGGTGGCGTGTCCCGTATTCACGGCCCGGTTGATAGACCAGCGACGGATCGCTTGCCATTCGTTTCCGATCCTCATCAGCGGCCGTTGCTCCGCGTTCATATGCGTCTCGTGTCAGTCGCGGAATTGTTATTGATAAACAATTGAGATTTCGTTGAGTGAGTTCGCCGGCGGTGAGCCACGGGTTCAGCTTGCAGTTGAAGAGCAGTTCGGCGCGCAAATAATTTCCGAGTCCGGCGACGATATGCTGGTTTAGTAGTGCGGCTCCAATGGTCTCATCTTTGTGTTCGAGTAGCCGGCGCAGGAACTCTTTACGATCGAATCGACCACGGTACGGCAACGCGTCGGGACCGAGCGTGGCGAGAATCTCAATTTTATCGTAAGGATTACCTTCACCAACGTTGAATATCGGCGCGGAAAGCAGGATCGCAGCGGCGCCCTCCACGACGATGCGCGCGCGTTCGCGACGGTCTTTTTCCGGCACTTTGATTCGTTTGCCCCTGTTTGGCCCAAACGTTTGCCAGCGGCCCCACATCATCAGGTGTGAGTGAAAGAAGAAATCGCCTTCGATGTAACCCAACAGGTGTTTCCCATGTGAGACGACGCGCTCAACTCGTCGACCGCGAAGGCGTTCCTCGTTTTCATGCAGCCACTTTCGCGCCTCTTTTGTTCGTGCTTCGAAAGAGACGATGGCGCGTCCGGTTAGCGCAGCGTCGAGTGCATCTGCAAACTTCCTTACCTCCGGACCTTCTGGCATCTGTGAATTCTGGATTACTCGAACGGGATCGTGGGCTTTGATCCAGGCACTACGACGCCACCTCTACGCCCGGGCGTAATCGAGCCGAATCGTTCCGCGTAAACTTCGGGAAGGGGCCGCGCAGGCCGCGGGGCCAGCCAAAGACGCAACAGGTGACGTTTCCGTTCGGGCTCAGGGTAATCCTCGAACGCGGTGCGATCGTGCAGGATCGTGTGATTGTGCACGAGCTGGATGTCACCAGGTTGCAGCTCCATCATCAGGTTTAGCCTCGGGTCGTTTGCCAGTTCGTCAAATAGATCGAGCGCTTCTATCTGAAGGGGACTGAGCGGTGCGACACCGGGGAAGCGTCGCGCCGACTCGATGTACTGTCGCTGGTAAATCGTCGAGACCAATCGCTCGTGATAATTGAAGACGGGAATGTTGAAATACGGTTTGCTTCCGTCCGGAACTTCACCGCGTCGATCCGTTTCAATCGGCTCCATCAAGACTCTGAGCAGATCCGGCCTGCGACGCCGCATCTCGTTAAAGATTGTGGTGGAGGAAACGAGACTCGACAAGCCACCCGATTTCGCGGTTTGCAAACACATCAGACCTACAACATCGCATGAGTCAGTGTGAAACGTTTGACGTTCACGCGTCTGATAAATCCGCGTATTCGGATCATCGCTCGACCTCCCCAGATCCCTAACGTGTCCCAGCAAATGCCCCTGCGCATTCTGCATCCGCAGATTGCCGAGGTGCGTTCCAATTATTAGAAACGCAATCGCCGCCTGCCGCCTGCTCCAACGTTCGATCGGCAGTCGCTTGATCAAAACAAACCCACGCCCATTGAGTACTTCGTCGAGTATTTGTTGCAGACGTAGGTTGAATGTGGGCAGCGGAAAATCTTCAGCGGTTATCTTCTCGATCTCAACACCTGATGGCTCCCACTCCTGGATTGCGGCCTCCACTTCGCCAATCTCATCCGTGGAAATCTGTTCTATCCAATCCGTGTCATCCGCGATCCCCGAACCATACCACGCCGAGCGATCTTCAATCTCTGGCGGCAGTTCATTCACGACCGGCCGCCTTTTTGAACCATCGCTGTTGTTCGACTAGTCCAGACCAGGGCTTCGGTGCATAAGGAGGCTTGGTGTAATCGGCGTCGTGACAAAGGAGAGCAATGGTTTTGTAAGTATCGAGTTCACGGATCTCCTTACGCTTAATCCGCTCAAGATCCACGGCAGCGAGCTTCCACGTCTCTACCCATTTTTTGGCGAGCGCGATCTGTTCCGGAGTCCAGTCAGCCAACGCATCAGACTTGTTCATGCACGGATCTTAACATGTTTAGTTTGTAGCCGGAGGGGAGTTCCGGCTTGGTGTCACTCGCGGAGCAGTTCACTCTCAACTACTGCAATCTGCGCGTCGACCATGTTGCAGAAGTTCAGCTCACCACATCGCGTAAAAGCAAGATGCTTCGCCGTGTTCGCAAGTGCTTTCGGATGCGTGGCATTTTCAAGCGCCGCCATAAGGACCAGCAACGCGGCTGATTTCGTTGCCGGCTCATCGCCGTCGCGGCAGATCATCTCTGCCAGTGCTGCAATCTTTTCTTCGCTTACATCATCTCTGTCGTTTTCAAGGCTTTGGAAATCCTCGACCACGTTCTCGCCTGCATCTGCGCGACGCACGAGTTCAGCAAGCCACGGATCGTTCGTCTCCAAAGCGTAACGGATAATCGCCCGGCTCTGCGGATCGATCGACGTGTCATTCAAGACCGCCTGCGCTCTTCGTTTAAGAGCATTCATTATGGTGTTTGTTCTGGTAGTTCGGTTTCCGTGAGGTGTTTCCACGCGCACTGATGCGCTAGTATTACTGGTCATGAGCTTCATCCTTTCTCTACAAGGTTGAGGTTCTAGGGCTGACTTCGTGTTCGTAGCACAAGTCGGCCCGCTTCGTTTTGTGGAGGGGTGTCGGCACTATACCGGCGCGATTTTCGGTTGTCACTAATTTTGTGATAACGAAAGTATTTTCTACACCTTTCGTCGTGGAGCGTGGTAATCACGCCAGAGGTGTCTTACGGTTGACTCGTACTGGTCCGTACCGGCCTGCTCCCGAAACCAAGGAAGATATAACCTGGCGCGTTGTAAAAAACCATCTGCAGGCTAGTCTCTTCCTCAGCTTATGACCCTTCTCTTCAATTCACGTTTCCTACGATTGGTATTTCGGGTGCTAATAGGACGCTTATCGGTGGATTGTTGCTCTAGGCGATCTTTTTCGGCTTTTAGAAATTCAATTCTATCCGAGGACAGTGTGACTCTTCCCTCTTCAACTCTCTTCAAAATTTCTTCATAAAGCTTTAGAGCTTCCTGTGGACGATCACGAGAGAACAGCAATTGAGCTTTTAACAAGAGCGTTTCAATAACGGTGCGAGAAACCTGTGGATGTTGTGACGTTCCGTACAGCGTAATCAACTCATCGCATGTATTGATAGCCTCATTTATTCGTCCGCTCTCACTGAGGATGTGTGCCTTCTCCCTTATGGCCGCGGCTACTAGAACTTGCGTCCATCCATCGGGTGCATCCCTGTACAACCGAACGTACTCATCAAATGCTAATATTGCTTCTTCTGATTTCATTAGATTTGCGAGATCTATGGCGCGGTTAAACCTGGATTGAGACAAGAGCCAGTTAGCGCTAGGAATCGTGAGATTTTCCAGTTCAGGAATTAACTCATCGTATAAAGCCAGGGCGTTACCATATTCGTTTAGTCTGCCGAGGGCAATTGCCTTTCGGGATTTGATATAAGCTTTTTTGTACTGAAGCGGCAGGTCCTGAGTGTCGAGTTTTTCGAGGATTAGGTTGTATATATCAATAGCTTCTCGTTGCCTACCTTCTCCATATAAGACATGTGCTTTCTCCATTAGCGGTTCCACCATAAACTTTTCTACTGACTCTGACATGTCCCATCTAATTAGGCGTTCGCCGAGCTGAACAAGTAAATCTGACGCACGCAACGCCTCTGTGGCTTTATACTCTTCCCCCCTTAGAAACACAGCGAAAATGTCATATAGTTCTACACACTGTTGATTTCCTAGGTCCATTAATGGTAGAGATACAGCAACCTGAATTGCTTCATCATATCTAGATCGCCGCACGAGATCTTTGATTTTTTCCAGCTTTCCTTCAACATCGTTTCCTGTCGGTCCTTGAATTCTCCCAACTTTTTCTTGTTCCAATTTTTCTAGCTCAGCGGCTCTTTCCACACGACTTATCACGTCGCCAAAGAAGTAAACTGCATCATGTTTTCCGCCTGCCGGGTAAACTGATGCTCGCAACTGCTTAGCAAAAAAGGCCACGGGATCTCGAGTAAGCGCTGGTTCATCTAACTCAAACGCCCGACTTAATTCCTCAAATACAATTTTAGCAGGTAACGTTTTCGTGCCGTCTTCGTTTGTGACGGAGTCTGCTTCTCCCAAGGTTTGCTGTCTCAATAAAACATTGGAGATATCTAAAGAATCACCGCGAACGGAAACAACAAACCTTACGTCATTATGATCTCGCAACCAGCTAGGTAACATCGCTATCGCGCCTTCATCATAGCAATACCAATACAACCGATAAGGTAGGTTACTTCCTTCAAGTCTACGCCTTAAGGCATCCATTATGACGTCCCCTTCCCATCCCGAATATCCCACCACAAGCGGTGAGCGAAAACTTAGGGCGCGATCAAGAAAAGCAGCCATAGTTTTTGTTGATGTAAGAGAAGGACGAGCGCGATGTTCAAGCTCTTCTTGCAAGTTCCTGCAATCATAGAATCGGTAACTGCCGTGCACATGGATGATCTGGATGTCAGCACCTTCCAGATCTATTCGGTCCACGGTGTGAGGATGGTCTGCTACTATATGTGGTATTCCGAAAAGAGTTAGGCTTCTCGATAGCAGGTCGTCAAAGTTCGGGGTTATAACGAGGTTTGTTATTTTCCGAGCAAGCAGCAGATGTGCGAGTCTCAAGTTAGCATCAGTTATTGGTTTATTTTCTATCAGACTTCGCAAGTAACGTTGCCGATCAATCGGCTGCGGATATGCCCGATCGAAATAGTGAGAGTAAGCGAGGAGCTTCGATGGTTCATTCTCTATTTCAATGAATCCTCGTGCTTTGGTTTTTTCTTTACAGTGTTTAATTATTTCAGTAGCTAAAGGAATACTTGGGTATGATACGCCTGCTCCGATCACGAAGAAAAAGGGAATTCGAGTTGACGAAATAGTGTCGTAAGCACTCGTGATTTCGATAATGGATGTCGAGAGATCAATTATATTCATTGCATATACCCCATAATTAATCAGTTCGTGCGTTCACACTGAACTCGCCATCTGGATACCTACCGTTAATACAGCTACGTTGGATCCATTCGAACAGGTCGGTCTTCGATGACGACCCTAAGCTCGAATGAAGATGGTTCTAAATGCAAGTGAAGCCTACATCCTCTAAGTAGTTAAACGTAGAATCATAAAGACTAGGGTTGCGAGTTGGATCAAGTGAATCTCCCGGAGGAACTACCACAACCATTCCCTGACGCGCTCGAGTTAAGAGAACCCGGTAAGCGTTTTTGAGATAAAGCTGTCGGTGCGGCAAATTGATGCGCATCCAGCGAGAGCCGTGGAATTTCCAGTGTTGCCAGCCTTTACTTGAGTGCCGCAAGTCAGCGTCCCAAGTCACGCATACCCAGTCCAACTCTAGACCTTGCACGGAGAATTCTGTTCCGACATCTTCAAGATAATAAGACGAACGGACATCGTGCTTGTCATTAAGAAACCAATCGACTGGATTGACTGGCGTCCTGACGTCGATGGCGTGCGGCTTGAGTCGCTCGGCTTGGGATGAGACTACGATTCCGTAACGCTCAGTCCCACGTGCTTGGCCCCTTAGCCACTCTTTCGCTTTGGCCAGGTCGCGGGTGATAACGATGGAATACTTGTCCTTGAGTTCTGACAATGTCTTTCGTGCGCCCTCAGCGTCAAGGTCGAGGATCTGTTTTACTAATTGTGAAACGTTCTCTGCGCGAAAGGACCTCATCGAGACCGCAAGGTGCAAGTTCTCATTGATTGTCACGTGAGAATGGGAACTCAGATCCTGCAGCACTTTGCCAGCACCGTATTCGGAGTCAGTGAGACGGGATGATATGTAGATCCTCCAATCTGGGTACGATCGGTTTAAAGCTTCAATCCACTCGCTAATTCCTGATTCGCCTATGTTGATCTCTTGGCCGCCGCCGACCAAACAAACGATCACAGCCCAATCGGGATGACGATCAAGGCATGAGATCAAAAACTCAGGTTCGGAGATGTTGAAGTTCGGGACGCTTTTCTTCCGAAGCATAAAGCTCGACGTCTGTTGTAAATTCCATGCTCGTTGAGCTTCGTCAAAGAGTGCGACGTGCTCAATTGGTGCGCGGTTTTGATCAACTAAACACTCGTCGCGAAAGTGATGGATGTTTTGGATGAACGAACGGACGCGGCTACGCGCTTCACCCTTTTTCACTGTTACTCCACGAGCCTTCTCATTTTCGATGTTATCTCGTGCAAGTGCCTCACGAAGAATTGCCACGAGTGGACCGTTTCCAGAAAGAAAAACACTGTGTAATCCGTCGTCTTTGTTCTGATGTTTTGTGGCAGTGTTGAGGCCAACCAAAGTCTTACCAGCTCCTGGGACGCCCGTAACGAAGCAGATTGATTTGAAGTTGCCATCGCGAGATGCTCGGATGATGTCGTCGATTGACTCTGTCGTCAGGCTAATGTCGGGTTTGTCAGCTTCGTGGCGCGTGATGTCATCGACAGAGTGACCTTTGTAGAGTGCGAGGGCGGCTTCGATAATCGTTGGAGTTGGACGATATCGACCTCGTTCCCACACGTCCGGATCAATATCTGGTTCCCCAGAGGCGAAGCTCAATACCTCGTTGAGCACTGTGTCCAGCAAAGGAAGCGTGCTGCGGATTGGCGCAAGGAGTTTGTCACCTTTTCGAGTGGTACAGGTTATGGGAGTAATGTGACGCGACGACGTGGCGACAAGTATTGGTGCGATGAAAATATCGTAACTCGTCTCGTGAAAGTTCTTTAGATCGAGACAATAGTCCGTAACTTGGTCGAGTGCCGACGAACTGAAGTGCGATTCGCCGACTTTAAACTCGAGCACAAAGATCACCGGCCCAGTCAGAAGCACGACATCTATTCTTTTCCCCATGCGAGGAATTGCGTACTCGAAATAGATCCTACCCGAGCGATTCAATAGGACACGTTTCAGAATGTTGATTTGTTCGAGCCATGCGTTTAGTTGTGTTTGTTCGATCGTTCGAGCGTGTGCGCGCGTAAGCACTCCCAGTATTTCGTTTGGGCTGGTCTCAAGAAAATGGCTTATTGAAGACGAATAGTAAGCTCGGCGCATTCCAATGTTCTACGGAGGACGTGGGGACTTGTTAGGACAGCTGGATAATAATAGGAATCGTGTTATCGATCCAGTGTTTTGGTTGAGTTACGCCTTTATGAATCTTCCTTAGCGGCACGAATCATCCCCAATTAATATCCCTTGCTTGCGTTGGGCCGAACGATTACGATCTTCGCGATTTTGGCAATCATCAAAACGGATTCCCCCATGGCTCCCACTCTTCAGCGCTTCATTTCCGCAGTTTGTCTCTTTCTATCAATTCAAACAGTCGCGTTGGCGCAGGCAAACGGGTTCAAGGTGCGTTATCTCGCCGGGAGCGTTGAGACGAAGACTGATAGAGATGATTGGCAAAACAGGCTGGTCATTTTGTCGGACGAGATCCGGGTTGAGCTGAGGGATGGGCAGAGGCTCTCGGTGGATCCGAAGTCCGTGACGTCGATCAGCTACGGGCGGGAGGCGACGAGGCATGTGGCGAGGTGGGTGGCGCTGGGGATACTTGTGCATCCAATTGCCGCCGTGGGATTGCTTAACGAGAACGTAAAACACTACGTCAGCGTTGAATATGAAACTGCCGAAGGCAAGATTGCAGGGCTACTGATCCAGGCCCACAAGAACAACTATCGAAACGTCCTCGCGTTGCTGCGCGGTGCAACCGGCAAAGAAATCGAGACTGAAAAGAAGAAGAAATGAAGCTGGCTCTCGTTCTGTTAACGCTCCTGGCCCTCACAAACATGGCCCAGAAGCCTGTGCCCATGAAGGCAGTCGAGCGGTCGAGGAAGGCGGCCAACGTGTTAGTGTCTGCCATGGCCCAACCGGAGGCGCGCATTCCGAAAGCGCTGCTGTCTAAAGCAATGGCAGTGGCTGTGATTACTGACGTGAAGACAGTGGGATTATTAATTAATGGTGTCGGCCAAGGCTATGGCGTGGTTACTCGCCGTCTCCCCAACGGAAAATGGAGCCACGCAGGGTACATTCACATGGCTGCTATGCAAGTCGGACATCCTCAACTACATGTTCGCTCGTTCAACGTGATCCTACTTTTCATGAACGACAAATCTGCCGATCGATTTTTGGAAAAGGCAGGCTTCATGTTCGACCGCGAGAAGGCTCCGGTAGCAGGACCCATCGGGGAAATCAAGACTGAAGAAAAGGAAGTGGTACCGGTCGCCGACGTGTTCTCTTATGTTTTCGACGACGGTCGCCTGCAAAGTGTCGACCTCAAAAACAGACTCAAGAATGTCGGTATCAACTTCGATAACAACCTGAATAAGGCTACTTATGGAGTGACTCTGGACGAAGTACTCAGCGATACTGATGGCAAAAAAGTCTCCCGTTCACCCTCTGAGGTAGCTGTGTTTCCCGACACGGTCTCGCGGTTCTTTGTGCTGGAAAATTAGCCACAAAGAGGCACAGAAAGCAGATAAGAAACCAGTCTGAGCTCGTTTGTGATTACGGGGCTTTCTGGTTTATCGTTTCAGTTGTACGACCTATGAAGGCAGCGAATTGGATCAAACGACTGGGCTTCCTCGGCTTCATGTTTTTTCTCGTGAAGGGACTGCTTTGGTTGCTTGTTCCAGCACTGATCGCTTTCCTCGCAACCAACTAAGAATTTACTGCTGGGCGCCGTTGGCTAACGCGGCTTCTTTGAGTTTCGGGTTTTCGGCCCACTCCCTCGCGGATACGAAAGAGACTTTATCGTAGACCAGCACGATCGTTCCGACCGGCAGTAACTTACTCACTTCACGAGCCGCGAACATCGGTATCCGAATACAACCATGACTCGCCGGTTGCGCCGGCACACTGAGATAACCGTGAATCGCCACGCCGCCGCTGATGTAGTTGGCGTAATAAACAGATCCAAGCGCACCGTCTTCCCAGCCAAAAGTTTTGTCGTAAACAACAAAGCGGCCGCGCGGTGTGTAAGCGACGCTCATCTGGCCCTGGTCCATAAACGGTTTGCCGCTGCCAGTCGATGTATGCAGGACCCTGACGCTATTGTCATCGTTGACGAGCAACAGCACCTGGCGATCTATATCCACTTCAACGTGCGCGTATCCAACGTCTCTTGCTTTGGGCGCTGTGGCGGTCCGGATCGCGTCGAGCTCTTCGAGTGTTAGCTTGCCGGTAACCGGACGGCCTTCCCACTTCTGAAACGCAATCAATGCCGCCCGCGTCGCCGGATCTAATAGTCCATCAATCGGTCCCGTCCAATAGCCCAATTCTGACAACCGGCGCTCAGCCTCTCTCGCATCCGCTCGCCGTTTGACCTCTTGTGCGTTCGCAAACGACGTCGCTGCGATAAGCGATAAAAAGATTGTTAGAATATGCTTCACTTGTTATTGGACCCGCCTGCGGTCTCCAATAGTTTCAGCAATGGTGTAGTTTGGCGTCAAGTAATATCAAGTTACAGTAGTGTCAATTGAATTAGAACAAATACGCCGAAGGCGTTGGCTAATTTCAGCCCAGGGTTGGAGCGCAGCGACAACCCTGGGATCTGCAATTGAATTTTCGCTGTTACCCTGAAAGGGTTCGCCAAGCGCCGAACTCTTTCAGGGTTTGTCGCTAATTGGGATTTATACCCAGGGTTGTCGCTGCGCTCCAACCCTGGGCTGAAATTAGCCAACGCCTTCGGCGTATTGTCTACCCAAGTTCCGGGAGGTGAACGATGCCTTTGCCCGTCAAACTGCAAGATGTCGTTGACGCACTCGAAGAAGCGGCGGAGTTTGGTTTGCATTTTCTCGATAAACGCACAGGCGAGATCGTTATGCTCACTGACGAGGAGTGGGAAGCGGCGGAAGCAGACGAACTTATATCGACCTACCCAGAGTGGCAGCGCGAAGTGATTCTAAAAGCGAGAGAAATACAAAAAGGCGAGGACTTCGTCCAACTGCCTGATCACTCCGAGATCGATGAATACGAGATAATGGAGCGATTTTCGCGCGATTACGAGGATCAACGAACCAGCGCAGAGTTATTGCGCAGCATTAAGGGGAAAGGTGCGTTTCACAGGTTTAAGAGTGTGATCTCGGATTTTGGTATTCAGCAAAAATGGTCTGAATTTCGTGCAAACGAGCTGGAAGCGCTCGCTGTGGAGTGGTTAGACCACGAAGAGATTCCTTACACGCGCGACAGATAAAGTAACCAGTCTCAAGCGTTTGTTGCTGAGCGGGTCGTCAGAGAGCTTAGCAGCTCCAGCAACTCATCGTAATCCACGGGCTTCACGAGGTGGCCGTTGAAGCCCGCCTCTTCAGACTTGCGGCGATCGTCTTCCTGGCCCCAGCCGGTGAGAGCGATTATCACGATGTTTTTACCCCATGACTTTTCGCGGACGCGACGGCAGACTTCGTGACCGTCCAGACTCGGCAGGCCGATGTCCAGCAAGACGACTTCAGGACGATACTTTTCAACCGCTTCGAGTGCCTCGACGCCGTCGTGCGCCATGTAAGTCTTATTTCCAGTGATCTCCAACAGCATCGCCAGCGAATCGGCTGAGTCTCTATTATCGTCGACGATTAGAATGCGGCGTTCCGGAGACGACTCGACCGCGGTCTCGGATTGAGATAAAACTGCCGGCTTACTGAGGACTGGTAATCGCACAACAAACTCACTTCCTTGTCCCTCGCCTGCGCTCCGCGCTTCGATCGAGCCGCCGTGCATCTCCGTCAAACGCTTCACTAACGTCAGCCCGATGCCGAGTCCGGCTTGCGACTGCTCAGAAGTCCGATCGACTTGCATGAACATATCGAAGATGCTGTCTAACTTATCCTGGGGTATCCCGGCGCCGTTGTCTTTAACTGCTACCAACACCTCGCCGTCAATGCGCTTCGCGGTTAGCGAGATGGTGCCTTCCGGACCGGTGTATTTGCTGCTGTTATTGAGCAGGTTCCCAAACAGCTGGGCCAACCGCGCCCGATCGGCGTTCAGATAAATCGGCTCGGAGGGCAAATCAACTATTAAACTCTGGCCGGCCTCGTCGATGAGCGGGCGCGCCACTTCCACCGCCTGTTGGATCACAGACGAAAGCTCGACCTCGCTACGTCGCAACTCGAGTCGATCGTGCGTGATTCGATTCAAGTCCAAAAGATCATCAACGAGACGGACCATCTGCGCCAACTGACGTCCGATCGTATCGTGCGCGCGTTTGAGAATCTCGGTGTCGCCGTTTGAGCGCTTCAAAACTTCGAGCATGTTGCTCATCGGCGCGAGTGGATTCCTGAGCTCGTGAGCGAGTGTGGCCAGAAACTCGTTCTTACGACGATCCGCGGCAGACAGGTCCGCTGCTAACCGCCGTAGATCATCCTCCATGCGCTTTCGTTCCGTGACATCGCGCGCGATCTTCGACGCGCCAATCACGCGTCCTGAGTCGTCTTTGATCGGTGAGATGGTGAGCGAAGTGGTGATACGTTCACCGTTGCTGCATACTCGTTCGGTCTCGTAATGTTCGATCCGTTTTCCCTCTTTCAGGCTCGCAATGATCTGTTCCTCTTCATTCAACCGTTCGGGCGGGATCACGAGCGAGATGTGACGGCCCACAGCCTGTTCCGATGTGTAACCGAAGAGCCGTTCGGCGGCGGCGTTCCAGCTTTGAATGATGCCATCGAGTGACTTGCTGATAATGGCATCGTTTGAAGACTCAACAATCGAAGCGAGCAGCTGCGCCGTCAGAAGTTGATTTGCTTTTTCACGCTCTACCAGACGCTGTGCGGTAACGTCGCGAAAGATCAGCACGCATCCTGATACGTGTCCCTGCTCGTCACGAATCGGCGCCGCACTATCGTCGATCGGACATTCGGAGCCGTCTTTTTTGATGAGTATTGTGTGGTTTGCGAGGCCGACGACTACGCCCTGACGCAACGCCCTCAGTGCCGGATTATCGACCGGTTGGCGCGAGGCTTCGTTTACGATTCGGAAAACGCGGTCGAGGGGCTGACCGAGTGCGTCTTCATGTGACCAACCAGTCAACGACTCAGCCACCCCGTTGATGTAGGTGATGCGTGCTTCGTTATTGGTGGTAATTACGGCGTCGCCAATACTCCGCAGCGTGACTCCAAAAACTTCCTGCCGCTGCTGTGCTCGTGAGTGAGCGATGCGCGCCGCCTCTCCGAAAACTATGATCAGAGAACAGGTGAAAACGTAAGCGATGAGTCCGACGATATCGGCGGTGCGCGTTAGATCCAGGTGACCGCGCGGTAAGATGAAAAGATAATGACAAGCAAGGTAGCCGATCAGCGTAACCGCAATTGCGAGGCGATAACCACCCAGCCACACCGCGGCAGCGACTGCGCCGAAGAGGGTGACGAGCGGTAGCGTATCGCCCATCACCGGATCAAGCACCCAACGCACAAGAACGGCTATTAAAACGGTTAGCAGTCCCAGCGCGTAAGTTTTCAGAAAACTGCCCAACTCGATTCCCCGACCACCCATCGTTTTGAGTTTAATTTGACCTCAGGAACGAAGTGAATTTTATCCTTGAAGATTGGGGGGCGTCCAACACGGGTTTAATCGTTGACGGATTGTAATCGTTTGCGATGGGAGTTGCTGCGATAGCTCTCTTCCAGATATTCCGCGCCGTCAGCAGTCACATATATGCGTGCGTCGTCCGAGTTGATCAGTTTCTTTTGTGTGAGGAACCAAATCGTAAACTCCAGATGCTCGCGCGGACGACCGATCAGCTGCTCAAGCTCTCGTAGATAGAGGCCGGGGTTTTGCGAATCAAGACGGCGTCTCGTATATAAAACTTCAAGTACTGTAAGCCGTATGACTTGCTCCAACTCGAAGTCGTTCTCCGACTCAACTGCCGCCGAAACAAGCCGCCAGCGTTCCTTCCGTCTTTTTTGGTTAGTGGCATCGTATTGCGCACGTTTCTCCGGGTTGGTGAGAACGTGATAAGCCTCGGTTATTTCGCGGAACCGAGCTTCATTTCCCGTTTCCTGGTTATCCGGATGATAGCGCTGCGCGAAGATCCGATAGACTCGGTTGATGGTTTCCGGTTCAGCGCTGTCGCTTACCTGAAGGATTTCGTAATAATCAATCTCTCCACTCCCTGCCATTTGAGCTTCACCTTTCTCCAAACTGCGATGGGATCGAGCACGCCTGGTTCCAGGTTACGAAAACCCAATTACATAATACCGCAGCGGCGGTGTTCCTTTGTCAAAGATTCTTACCCAAGTGGTATTCAAAAATTACAGGGCGACACGAGCGCCGGCACTTTAGACGGCACGGTGTCGCGAAACTTGATCTGCTTGCGCCGGAAATCGGAGACCATTGCCTCGACTTGTTTGGGCGTCAGCTCTTTGTTAGCCAGGAAGAAAACCCAGTCGATGTCTTCGTAATACTGTCGAGCCTCAGTCGCTTTCGACATTCCATCGCGGATAAACCAGAGGTTGAAATTAATCGACATCGTGTCTTCCGGGTAATAGTTGTCACCATGCTCGGCGAATAAGTTGCCGTCGACAAAGTAGCGCACCGTTGTAGGCATGACTTGCGTCACGAGGGTGTGCCAGCCGGCCTGGCTACCGTTCGTAGTTTTGAAGACGTTGTCTTTTTTCCAGTTGGGCTCCGGGCTAAAGGTTTCCCAGGTAGTTGCATAGAGTGTCGGACCATCGATGCCCCAGCCGCCGTTCGGGAGGTATTCGTAATCGAGCTCGCTGTAGTCAGGATCCATCGGCGCTTTCAACGGGCTGATGGTGTAGAAACTCTGGACGATCTGATCGCCGCCTGGTCCCGAGATTGGTTTGTCAGTAAAACGAACGCGAGCGGCATACGTGCCATGCAGGTATTTACGCTGATGACAGATCTGCGTCTGTTTCGTGTTCGCGGCAGTGCCGTCTGTCGAAGAAGTCATTCGCAGGATCCAGTTGTTACGATTATCGGGATCTTTCAGGATCGAGACGCCTTCATCCCACCAGGTCGCGCCGGGAATCCCCGGCCAGCCCGCTTCAGTGCGAACGATCCAGCCGTGGTTTTTTAGTTCGGTTTTGTCGGTGTAGCTGAAGTCTTCGAACAGTTGCGGCGCCAGTTGCTTTGTCGCTGACGCCGGCGCCAGGAGGCAAGTCATACAAAGTAATAACGCTGCGAATCTCGTCATAAGCTCTCCATTTTTAGCCACAGATGACACAGATTACTTAGATCGCAAACATTTGTCGAAAAACTAGTGGCGGTCAAGACTGTGTGCGCGGAACCTGCGAAGCAGGTGGCAGAATAAAGCCTGGGGCGCAAGCCCCAGGTATTAATTAAAAAAGGCGACCGAGCCCGCGAAGCGGGCGACAGCGCTGCCGCCCGCTTTGCGGGCTCGGCCCGTAATTTTTATTGCGATCCTGGGGCTTGCGCCCCAGGCTTTATTCTGCCACCTGCTTCGCAGGCTCCGCGCCCAATATGTCTAGCGTTATTTGCTTCGCAGGTTCCGCGCCCAATATGTTTTAGCGTTATTTGCTTCGCAGGTTTTATCCAAAACTCACCTAACTTTTTCCTCGTAACATGTCTCTATACAAATGGGAACATCGATGGAACGGTTTGAGTCGCCTGACGAGTTGCTGGTAATCGCGGCGATTCTCGGCAACCTGGATGCGTTTGAGCAGCTTGTCGTGCGATACCGGCCTGCGGTTGTGCGGCTGGCGCGGTCGATCGTCGGACCTGATGATGCGGAGGACGTGGCGCAAGACTCGTTGCTGCTTGCTTTCAAAGCGCTGCCGGGAATCGAGGAGCCCGGCAAGTTTGCCGCGTGGCTGTCTGCCATAACACGTCATCGCGCGCTGCGCTTCAACAAGAGCGAAATGGTGCACAGACGCATGGCCCTGGACGAAGCTCTGCTCGAAAAGATCGAAGCGCTGGCAAAGCCGCTCGCCGAGAAGGAACGCGACGAGGCGCTGCTCAAGTCGCTCGACAGTCTCCCCTCCGATTACGCGATGCCGTTGCGTCTGCGCTTTCTCGACGAGATGCCGCTGAACCGCATCGCCGCGTTTATGGGAGTTCCGTTGTCAACGATTAAGTGGAGAATTCATCACGGCAAGAAGTTGCTGAAGGAGAAAGTTGAATTATTGAATTAACGAGGAGAACAAGATGGAACAAGAAACAGTAAAACTGCTGAACGTCCTGCGACGAATCGCGCGCGCGGCTGGCTACGCCGCGTGGACCAAAGCGAAACCCGATGCGACGCAGTTCTGTGCCGCGCAATACAACCGCGTACTTGCTCGACTCTCTGAGCTCGAGCCGGCCGTCAAGCATTTGTTTACTCCGTTGAACGAGTCTGCATCGCCTGAAGTCACGCGCATAGCGGCGCGCGAGCTGCTCGCTTACTTCGAAGCCGACGAACCGGAGTATGGTCGCGGTTTCTACTTTGGTTGTGAGCCACGACGGGGGCGCGTCAAATGCGTGCCCGTCACCGTGAGCTGCGATTGATTTTCCAACCAGGAGCACGTATGGAAAGAGAGAAAGAACTGATCAAGTTGATTAATGTGCTGCGACGCACATCGCGTATGGCGTTGCAATCAGAGTGGACTGGCGGTAAAGAAGATGCAGCGGCTTTTTGCACTGACCAGTACAATCGGGTGCTGACGCGTTTGAAAGAGCTCGACCCGGGCGTCGGCACGATTTTCGAGCCGTTGCCGGCGGGCAGTTCGCTGACGGTAGTCGCGATGGCTTCGCGACAGTTCGCGGCGTACTACGAAGACGAGCTTGGACCACCGCCGAGAGGTTTCAGACGCGGTTACGGCTTTGCTTTCGACCCCGGAAAGTTCAAGGAGTTTTGGGAAAAGTCGGCGCGCGAGTTTGAAGACATGGGCGAGTTCATTCGCGAGAGTATCGACGAGTGGCTGCGACACAAGAAGGAGGCAGGTCGCACTGAAAAAGGCTCAACCGAGAAGCCGGCTGGCTGAAACCAGGAGAGAGTTTCTTCCGGCAGCGGGACGCGATGTGTTTCTGCCGCTGTACGATCCGCTGGTGAGTCTGATGGGCGCGGCGCGCGCACGAGAGGAGCTGATCAAACAGGCGAACATCAAACCCAACCAGCGTGTTCTGGATCTCGGCTGTGGCACCGGCACGCTGGTGGTGCTGTTGAAACGAAAGTATGCGACGGCGGAGATAGTCGGGATCGATCCGGATCCGAAGGCGCTGCGCCGCGCCGAGAAGAAAGTCAGACGTGCCGGAGTCGCAGTGCAACTCGATGAAGGATTCTCTGATGAGTTACCTTATGACGAAGGCACGTTCGATCGAGTGCTTTCTTCATTCATGTTGCATCATCTCGAAGAACACGAGCGGGAAAATACGTTGCGGGAAGTGCTGCGTGTGTTGAAGCCTGCGGGCACGTTTCACTTGCTTGACTTCGCCGGCGGCGAGGACAGGGCATCGGGACGTTGGGGGCGTCTCGTTAATTCTCACGCGCATTTGGAGAGCAATTCACAGCAGAGCATACTGCAACTGATGAAGCGTGCGGGATTCATGAACCCCGAAAAAGTGAAGGACGGCAGCATGCTCTTTGGTTTGATGCCAACTGCTTACTATCAGGCGGGAGCGAGATGAGCAACGAAGACAGGACAGCGACGGGCAAAACAGCATTCCTCTTCGATCTGGACGGCACACTCGTCGACAGCGTCTATCAACACGTGCTTGCGTGGCGCGAGGCGCTCGAGGCCGGCGGAATTCACCTCGCCGTGTGGCGGATTCATCGTCAGATCGGCATGAGTGGTGGACTCTTCGTCAACGCTCTCGCGCGCGAGACGGGACACACTTGTACTCCGGACGAAGCCGAGCGAATACATCAGGTACACGGCGAAGCGTTCAAGCGTTATGCGTCGCAAGTTAGACCACTGCCGGGTGCTGAGGAGTTGTTGTCATATCTCACGAAGGCGGGTGTTCCCTGGGCCATCGCGACGAGTGGTCGAATGGAAAGCGCCAGTTTGTCACTTCGTCTGCTGGGACTCGGTGACGACGTTCCGATCATCACGCGAGATATGGTGCGGCATGCTAAACCCGATCCGGATCTGTTCCTCGCCGCGGCTGAAAAGCTGAACGTGCCGATCAGCGATTCAGTGGTGGTCGGCGACAGCATCTGGGACCTGCTGGCCGCGCGCCGCGCACGTGCGCTTGGTGTGGGGTTTTTGTCAGGCGGCTACGGACGCGAGGAGTTGGAACGAGCCGGTGCTTACCGCGTCTATAACGATCCCGCAGATCTATTGCGACACCTCGACGAGGTCGGCGTACGCAGCGCGGAATGAATTTGAGCCGCAGATGAACGCGAATGAACGCAGATGAAAGATCTGCGCTTATCCGCGTTAATCTGCGGCTCATTATTTGTGCCTTTTTGTGGCCCTATTTAAATGGGTTTCGCTCCGGTGGCTCTTCGTGATCGTCAATGGTGTGCAGCAGCCCGCGAACGATCGGCGACCGCGGGCCAAAGTTGCGCGTGGTCCATGTTAGGCGCGAACGAGATGCCGTGCATTCCCCACGAAAGCAGGTTGCCGCAGACGAGCATCTTTTCCTCGTGTCCATCGAGCCGTCCGTTTGACGATGCTTTCTTCCGCAGGCGTGCCACCGAGACCGTCACGCTCTGAGCGGCGATAGCTGCCACCGGTTCTTTCTCTTGAAAGATAAGCGCGTAACACGGTCTTAAGTTCTCTGGTCCCGCCTCTTCAAGCACGCGCAAGTAACGCCGCGAGAGAAACAGCGAATCGTGAGACGTCACCTTGTCCCAGTGTTCCTGATGGAGATAATCGATACTATCCGCGAGCGCAAACGCAAACCCGCTCGGCGTATGACGCTCCCGGTGATGCTCTCGAACCTCCCGCGCCTTGCCGACGAGTTTTCGGAGTGGTTTGATGTTTGGCATGATAACGGGCTAATTATATCAGCCACAGATGAACACGGATGACACAGATTTAACCAAACTCTCCGATTGGCGTCCGCCTGAACGGTGGACGCGGATTACTACCATTGACATGCACAC
>Ga0070689_100000348_pt1 | contig 27081 bp, 19 predicted proteins | sample KBSS23HmetaG_FD_64669 | JGI IMG/M metagenome (GOLD analysis project Ga0070689, IMG submission 64669) | Switchgrass rhizosphere microbial communities from Kellogg Biological Station, Michigan, USA - KBS S2-3H metaG | ecosystem: Host-associated > Plants > Roots > Rhizosphere ...
GCCGGCTGCGTGCCGCTCGGCGCACCGGGGTGCCGCGTCCTCGCCGATCCCGAGGACGTCGTGGACGACGATACGACGTTCTTCGGCGCGGTCTTGTCGATCGACGGCGCCGCCGCGTGGGGGCTCCGCGATCTCCAGGCGATGGATCTCGCGCGGCGCGACTTCGCGCAGATGATGACGAGCTTCCGGAGCGGCCCGGCGCACGGGCGCGTCCGCCGGCTCGGGCTGGTCGCGTGCGACGACGGCGCCGGCGCGGCGCCCGCCGTGCACCACCTCGTCGACGAGCTGCACGTACCGGCGATCATCGGCTTCTCGAGCGGCGCGGAGCTGATCTCGCTCGCGGGAGCGACGCTGATCCCGAGCGGCGTGATGGTGGTGGCGCCGTTCACTACGAGCCCGCTCCTCACGACGATCCCGCGCGGCGCCGGGCAGCCGCGGCTCATCTACCGGACGACGTACGACTCGGCCGACACGGCGCGCGCCCTCGGCGCGGCCGTGCCGTCGATCTTCGAGCCGGAGCTCGCGAAGGAGGGGGCGATCGACGGCGCGCGGCCGATGCGTGTCGCGCTCGTCCGCCAGAGCGCGACGCGTCTCTCGGCGTTCGCCGGCGCGTTCTTCGGCGCGGTCCGCTTCAACGGGCGGTCCGCGCTCGAGAACGGCGCGAGCTACCGCGAGATCACCTACGACGCCGGCGACGCCGCGCGCGCGGCGGCGGGCTACGCCGGCGTCGCCGCGGAGCTCGCGCGCTTCGCGCCGCACGCGGTCGTGTACGTCGGCGACGACGCGCTCGTCGACGGCGTGATCGCGAACGTCGAGCGCACGTGGAGCGAGCCGGCGTTCCGCCCGCGCTGGCTGGCGATCAGCGTGATCCCGCCGAGCGCGGCGCGCTTCGCCGCCGGCGACCCGTCACGCCGTCGCCGCTTCTTCGGGATCTCCGAGGTGACGTCGGGCGCGCCCAACGCACGCTTCGTCCTGCACTACAACGAGGTCTACCCGCAGCCGATCGCGCGGAGCGGCGGGCCCAACTCGTCGTACGATGCGTTCTACGTGCTCGCGTACGCGACGTACGCGGTGGGCGACGGCGACGTGACCGGCGAGTCCCTCGCGCGCGCGCTCCCGCGCCTATCGACGCCAGGCAAGGCCATCGACGTCGGCGCGGCCGGCATCTTCGACGCCTTCTCGACCCTCCGCGGCGGCGGCGCGATCGACCTCGACGGCGCCGCGAGCCGCCTCGACTTCGATCCCGAGACCGGCGACGTGCCGGTCGATCAGGCGCTCCTGTGCCTCTCCGACCCGCCGCGCGGCGCCGTTCCGGAGAGCGTCGAGTCGGGCGTCGTCTACGACGCGCGCGAGCGCCGGCTCGTCGGATCGCTCCGTTGCCCCTGACCGCCGCAATGCAGCGTTCCAGACGTGCCACCGTGTGCCGTGTCGCAGCGCGAGCGGGGCACGACTCGGCTACAGCGCCTCGCACACGATGTACCTGCCGCACGCGCGGAGGACCACCGTGGTGCCGTCGAACTCGCAACGCTGCGCGATGCACGCCGACGCGTCGCCGCACTCCGCGTCGGTCGCGCAGAGCTGCGCGCTCAACGTGGCGGTGCACTGCGTGCGCCGGCAGTTCGTCGTCGCGGCGGTCGTCGACGTGGGCTCCAAGCAGCAGATCTCCGCGCCGCCGTCGCCCCGGCACTCCGCGGCCGAGATGCAGTTGATCGCGAACCCGGAGTCGGTCGTGAGGGGGCCTGGGGCGCGGTCCACCTGCGCGTCGGGCCCCGCTTCGACCGGGATGGCGTAGCCGTTGGTGCTCCCCGTGACGAGGAAACAGCCCGCGCACGCCGCGACGGCGCCCGCCGCGAAGAGGATCCCGCGGACGGCGCGCATCAGAACGTGCTCCGGAGCTGGAGTCCCAATCCCGACGCGCTCGGCGAGACGGAGACCGCCGCGCGCGCCTCGTTCTTGTCTGAGGGCTTCTCCGACTTCTCCGACGAGGCCTTGCTCGGCGACGTCGCCAGGATGATCCACGTCCCGATACCCAGCCCCGCGGCGCCGACGATCCACGCCCCGGCATTCCACGGCCCGAGCGACTTCAGCTGGTCGTTGCTGTCGTACCCGGAGTCGTTGCATCTCTTTTGCGCGTCGCACCCGTCGTTGCGCGAGCCCTTCGCGTGAAGCATCAGCACCGACGTGCCGATCGCCACCGCCGTCGCCTCCGCGCCGATCGCGAGGGCGACCCAGCCGATCGTGCGCGTCCCCTTCCGGCGCGTCTCGGCGCTCGCGGGGGGCGGCTCTTCGTGCGGCCGATCCTCCGGGGCCGGGGCCTCGGCGGCCGCCTCCGCGCCCGCCCGCGCCGACGCGTCCGCGGCCTTGGTCGTGGCCTCGCCGTCGTTCGATGGAGCCGACACAGGCTGGCGCGCGCCGGACGGTCCGCTGCACGCGGCGCACGCGAGCGCCGTCGCGAGCGCGAGGGCGCTCGCCGCTCGCGGGACTGGCGTGATCATGGCGGCCACGCTACCGCACGCCCCGCGCCTCTTCAACGACTCACGACGATCGGGACGATGTCGCTCTTCGCCCGTCCCGGAGCGGGCGCGCGGGACGGATCGCGCGGATCCACGCGGTCAGCAACTCGAACCGTGCCTCGTCGAAGCGGGGCTTCTGGAGCACCATCCGGTGCAGCGCCTCGCCGTCGAAGAGCGTGACGATCGTGTCGACGATCGCGGCGAAGCGCTGCGCGTCGAACGCGCCGGCCACGTCGGGGAGGAGCTCGCGCGCGAGCGCCTCGATGTCGTCGTGGTACGCCTTCGACGCCGGGGCGAGCGCTGCGCGCAGCGCGTCGTTCGTCCGCGCGGCCATCGTCAGCTCGTACCACGCCTGATTGAGATCCGAGCGGCACGCGCTCCGGAGGAGGCGCATCGCGATCACGAGGCGCTCTTCGTCGTCACTCGCGGCCGCCGTGCGCTCGCCGCGCCGGCCGACCCGCGCGAACTCGCCCCTGTACCGCGCGAGGAGCGTTCGCCCGACGTCGTCGCCGACCGCGACGAGGAGCGCTTCGCGCGTCGGGAAATGACGAAAGAGCGCCCCCTGCGAGACGCCGGCCCGCTCGCAGATCCGCTGGACCGACGCCGCGCCGTAACCGACCTCGACGAGCACGCGCGTCGCGGCGTCGATCAGCCTGCGGATCGTCCCGGCGCGCCGCTCCGCCTGCGTGCGCCGCTTCGCCGGCGCGTCGCGCTTCGAGGCGGCCGCGGCGCGCTTTGGGTGGGTCATGCCGCCTCGCTGACGCCGTCTTTCTTCGGCGCGCGGCTGGGCGCATCGCCGCCGCCGCGCTCTTCGGCAGCAAGGGGCTCCGCGCTCGTCGCGGCGGCGTGGCCGCGCGCGGGGAGGAACTGGCCGAAGCCGGCATCGACGCCGAGATCCGCGGCGACCACGCCGTCGCGGAACGCGATCTTGCCGTGGACGACGACGGCTCGCACCGCGCCGTCGCTCCGGTTCACCATCCGCACGAGCCCGCCGAGCCCCTCCATCGGCGCCTCGTGGTACTCGGCGAGGCGATCGTCGAGCGCCTCCGGGTCGATCACCACGAGATCGGCGCGGTCGCCGAGACGGAGGTGCCCCGCGTCGACGCCGAGCCAATCGGCGAGCTCGCCGGTCACACGGCGGACGGCCTGCGCGATCGGGAGGACGGGGCGGCCGGCGCGCGCTGAGTCGCGGACGAGCTTCAACATGCGAAGCGGGAAGCTGTAAAACGCCATGTTCCGGATGTGCGCCCCCGAGTCGGCGAAGCCGATGAGCGCGGCCGGCTCCTGCACCATTCGCGCGACCTCGGCGGGGCGATGGTTCGCGATGGTGGTCCGCCAGCGGAGCTTCTTCCCGTGCGCCACGACGAGGTCGAGGAACGCGTCGACCGGGTGGATCCCGCGCTCGCGCGCGACGTCGCCGAAGGACCGGCCGACGACGCTCGCGTCGGGGCAAGCGACGATCGCCGCGTCGGAGAAGTCGCGGTGCCACACGCGCGGCGTCCACTTCTTCTCGTAGTCCTTGCGGAACGCGCGCCGGTACGTCTCGTCCTCGAGGAGTCGGTTCCGCGCGACCTCGTCGGCGAGGTGGAGCGCCGCCTGGCCGGCGCCGAACTCCTCGAAGACGACGAGATCGATCCCGTCGGCGTAGACCTCGAACGGCACCGGCAACGTCTGCCACCGCAGGTCGGCGCCGAACGCGCGGTTCACGAAGCGCGTCAGCGCGCCGAGGACGCGGTGGAGCCCGGGGCTCGATTTGGCGTCGGCGAGCGTGATGAGCGTCGTCTTGAGCGCGCGACGGAAGAACCACCCGGCGCTCGCAAGCAGGAAGAGGAGCGCGTTCACCTTCGTCACCAAACTAGGTGCAGACTGCAAGATCCGCCCGCGGCGGCGGAGGACGCGGTGGAGCCTCCGGTACTCGCCCCACGTCGCGTACGTCGACGGGAGCTGGCGCGAGCGGAAGCGATCGCCGTCGAGCTTGTCCCACGGGTTCGTCATCGTCGAGAGGCCGAGGAGGCCGTGGTCGAGCGCGTCGTCGAGCCAGCGCTCCATCGCGCCGAGCTCGCCCTCCGTCGGGCGGACGCGCGCGTCCACCGCGCGCTCGAGGCCGAGGACGCGGACGCGGAGATCCGAGTGGCCGAGGAACGCCGTGACGTTCGGCCCGAGCGGGTGGCGGCGGAGGAACGAGACGTACTCGCCCGGCGTCGTCCACGTCTTCTCGCGCCGGAGGAGCGGGAGCACCTCTTCGCGAGGGACCGACTCGACGCGGGTGAAGAGGTCGGAGCAGTCTTCGGCGTCGGACAGGATCGTGCTGATCGAGCAGCTCCCCACCGTGACCGTGGTGACCCCGTGCCGGACCGACTCCGAGAGCGACGGCGCGCAGATCAGCTCCGCGTCGTAGTGGGTGTGGATGTCGAGGAACCCGGGCATCACCCAGCGGCCGCGCGCGTCGACGACCTCACGCGCGCCCGCCTCGTCGAGCGGCTGGTCGCTCACCGCGACCACCCGTCCGCCGCGGACCCCGATGTGACGCACCGCTGCCGGCGCGCCGGTCCCGTCGAAGTGGAGGCCGCCTCGGATGACCACGTCGTACGTCATGACCGGTCTCTAACATAGATAGCGACCACTCGCAATCTACGACGCATCGGCGACTCCCCTCACCTCGGTGATTCCCCGGACCTGTGACATCGGCGCGCGCCAACCGTGGCGCATCGAACCGGCCTTTCCGGTCTCGGCGGCGAGGCGGATCCGAGAGGGCGCGCGGGCTCCGCGCCCGTCTCCGCTCACGGCTCGTCGCTTCGTCGAACGGAACGCGATTCGCAGGCGCGCGCCCGCTCGGCGCGACGGCTCTCCGCGGCGTCGCCGAGCACGGTCGGGATCCGACCGGCGTCAACAACATCGAGCAATGACAAGAGCGAGGGCTCGCAATGGAACGACAAGTGGAATGGCAGCAGATGAGCGGCTTCGGCAGCGGCGTGGACATCGACTGGCTCGCGGAGGCCGTGCGCGAGCGGGTGGTCGACTCGCTGCGCGAGCGCATCGGCGAAGTTCTCCGTGAACGCCTGGGCGAGGCGCTGCGCGGCTCGATGCAGAGGCGCGGTGGCTTCGGCATGGGGATGGCCATGGGCGGCGGCGGCATGGGGATGGCCATGGGCAGCCTCGACCACGAGAGGATCGGCGCGGCGATCCGGCATCGCCTGGCGGACGCGCTCCGCGAGCGGGTCGGCGAGGCGATCCGCGAGCACGTGAGCGAGGAGCTCCGCTCGACCTTCGCCCCGATGGGCCTCGGGGCGCGCTTCGACGTCGAGCGGATCGCCGACGACCTCCGCGAGCGCGTGTCCGATCGGGTTCGCGAGCGCGTCAGCGAGCTGGTGCGCGAGCGCATCGGCGAGGCCCTTCGGACCGCGCTGATGCGGTCCGCCGGCATGGGACGCGGCGGGCTCGACCTCGACGCGATCGCCGAGCACGTGCGCGAGCGCCTCGCCGACGCGCTCCGCGAGCGGATCGCCGACACGGTGCGCGACCGCATCGGTGAGTCGCTGCGCGGCATGCTCATCGAGCAGGTGGGCGGGTACCCGATCGGGATGGACCTGGATCGCGTCGTCGAGCGCGTGCGCGAGCGCGTGACCGACCGGATCCGCGAGCGCCTGTTCGACGCCGTCCGCGACCGCCTCGGCGAAGCGGTGCGCAAGGCGCTGTGGCAGCACATGAGCAACTTCGGCGCCGGCGGCGGCGGCCTCGCCTTCGGAGGCGGCGGCCTCGCCTTCGGAGGCGGCGGAGACTTCGAGCGCATCGGGCAGACCGCGCGCGAGCGCCTGGTCGACGCTCTGCGCGAGCGGATCGCCGACGAGGTGCGCGACCGCGTCGCCGAGACGCTGCGCGGCGCGATGTTCCGCGGGATCGACCACGAGCGGATCGCCGACGTGGTGCGCGAGAGGATCGCCGACGGGCTGCGCGAGCGGCTCCGCGAGGCGGCCCGCGAGCGCATCGTCGACGCCTTGAGGAGCGCCCTGACCAGCGGGCACATCGAGGCCGAGGACGTCGCCTACTTCGTGCGCGAGCGGGTCGCCGTCGGGCTCCGCGAGCGGATCGCCGACTTGGTCCGCGAGCGCCTCGGCGAAGCGCTCCGCGCCGCGCTCCTCCCCTACGCCGGCACCCACGGCGTCCACACCGACCGGATCGGCGAGATGGTCCGCGAGCGCGTCGCGGAGCGCCTCCGGGATCGGCTCGGGGACCTCGTGCGCGACCGCCTCGTCGAGGCGGTGCGTTACGCCGTCGCGCAACACCTGCACGCGCAGGCGGGCGCCTTCGGGGGCGGCGCGGCGTTCGCGGGCGGGTTCGATCCGGATCGCATCGCGGAGTCGATCCGCGATCGCGTCGGTGACCGCATGCGCGAGCGCCTCGGCGACGAGATCCGCGAGCGTGTCGGTGACGCCGTGCGCAAGGAGCTCTCGTACCGCGCGAGCGGCGCGGGCGGCGGGATCGACGCCGAGCAGGTGGCGCAGGCGGTCCGCGAGCGCGTCACCGACCGGCTCCGCGACCGCATCGGCGACGAGGTCCGTGACCGCGTCGGCGAGGCCGTCCGCACGGTGCTGATCGAAGGCGGAACCGCGCACGCCGGCAACGGGCACCACGCCGTGTCGTAGCCACCGTCGCCTCCGGAGGCGCGAAGAAGACGAACTCCGGCGAGCGTGGCTCGCCGCACTTTTCGACGAAGCGACGTTTCATGAATGACTTCTCGCGGTGGCGTCTCGTCACCTGGAGGCGAGACGCCACCGCGAGCCACCTTTCGAAAGACATCGACGCACGGTCCGGCGTCCCTTCGTGCCGCCGAACCGAGGAAGGGTATTTCATGGCCTCGCTCATCGAAGACTACGGGCTCATTGGCAACATGCGGACCGCCGCGCTGGTATCGCGGCGGGGCTCCATCGACTGGTTGTGCATGCCGCGATTCGACTCGGGCGCCTGCTTCGCCGCGCTGATCGGCTACGACAGCCACGGCGCGTGGGCGTTGACGCCGACGAGCGGCGTGCGGGAGCGGCGGCAGCGTTACCGCGAGAACACGCTCATCCTCGAGACCGACGTCGTCTGCGACGGCGGGAGCGTCCGGCTCATCGACTTCATGCCTCCCACGGGCTCCCCGGATCGATCCGACGTCGTGCGGATCGTCGAGGGCGTCGACGGCGAGGTGCCGATGCAGATGGTCCTCGTCGCGCGCTTCGACTACGGCGCGAACACGCCGTGGATCACGCCCGCGCCCGGCGGCTTCCGCCTCGTCGCGGGGCCCGATGCCGTCCTCATCCGCGGCGCCGTGCCGATGAAAGAGACCGAGCGCGGCATCGTCGCCGACTTCACGGTGAAGAAGGGCGAACGCGTCGAGCTGACGCTCACCTGGTATCCGTCGCACCTGCCCGACCCGGACGCGCTCGACGTCGGCGCCGAGCTCGCCCGCTGCGAGCGCTTCTGGACGGAGTGGGCGGGGCGCTGCACGTACCAGGGCGAGTGGCGCGACGCCGTCATCCGCTCGCTCATCACGCTGAAGGCGCTCACCCACGCCCCCACCGGGGCGATCGTGGCCGCGCCGACGATGGCGCTCCCCGAGGAGCTCGGCGGAGTCCGCAATTGGGATTATCGATTCTGCTGGCTGCGCGACGCGACGCTCACGCTGCAGGCGCTCATGCTCGGAGGATACGTCGAGGAAGCGACCGCCTTCCGCGACTGGCTCCTCCGCGCGGCGGCCGGCGCGCCGCGCGAGGCGCAGATCATGTACGACGTCCACGGCGGGCGGCGATTGACCGAGATGGAACTCCCGTGGCTCCCCGGGTACGAGGACTCGAAGCCCGTTCGCGCCGGGAACGCCGCGTCCGAGCAGTTCCAGCTCGATGTCTTCGGCGAAACGCTCGGCGCCATCTACCGCGCGCGGCAGCTCGGCCTGCCCCCCCGCCCCGACGCGTTCCGCGCAGCTCGGGAGCTCATTCGATACGTCGGCGAGGTCTGGCAGCGCCCGGACGACGGAATCTGGGAGGTCCGCGGCGGCCGCAAGCACTTCACGTATTCGAAGGTCATGGCGTGGGTGGCGGTCGACCGCGCGGTGCGCCTGCTGGAAGAAGAGGCGGACCCGCGCGACGCAGAGCTCCTCCCCGGCCTCCGCGCGCTCCGCGGGCGCATTCACGAAGAGGTGTGCCAGCGCGGCTTTCACCCGCAGGTGAACGCGTTCACGCAGTACTACGGCGCGGAGATCCTCGACGCGAGCATCCTCTTGATCCCCCACGTCGGCTTCCTCCCCGCGAGCGACCCGCGCGTTCGAGGCACGATCGCCGCCATCGAGAAGACGCTCCTCCGCGACGGCTTCGTGCAGCGCTACTCCACCGAGCACGGCGTCGACGGCCTCGCCGGCACGGAGGGCGCGTTCCTGGCGTGCAGCTTCTGGTTGGCCGACAACTACGCGCTCGCCGGAGAGCTGGACAAGGCGGAGGCGCTCATGGAGCGGCTCCTCTCGATCCGGACGCCGCTCGGCCTCCTCTCGGAGGAGTACGATCCGGCGCGGCGGCGTCTGATCGGGAACTTTCCGCAGGGCTTCTCGCACCTCGCGCTCATCTCGTCGGCGAACGTGATCAGCGCCGCGCGCGGCGGCCAGGGACGCGGGAAGCAGCGCCCGAAGCCCCCGCGTGCGCCCGACCCGGCGCCGCGCTGAGCGCCGAGCGCGCTCAGAACCGAAGGCCGGCGGTCAGCGACAGGCCGCGGTCCCATCGCCGCTCGACGAACGGACCGAAGGTGCTCGCGCGCCAGATCTGGCTGGCCCCGAGGCGCCCGAAGAACGGCATACCGACGGGCTGGTAACCGAGAAGCGCGTCGAGCGTAAACACCTGCTCCGTGCCGTGCAGATCGAGGGTCACGCTCTCCTGTTGGCGATCGTGCCCCTCGATCGACCCGTACGCGCCGAATGACGCATATCCCACGAGCTCGAACCCTCGGTAGTCGACCCTGACGCGCGCTCGTGCGGATATGCCGGCGTCGAACGTATACCCCTGGATCGGCAGGATCGTTTTGAGCCCGCGGGATCCATACCGCGCTTGCCACGCTTCGTACGCGAGCGACCGAATGCCGGCGAAGTCCACGTGCACGTCCGCGGTGAAGCGCGCGGTCAGATCGCCGTGCGACAGCCAGATGTTCGACATCGGGCCGATCAGATGGGCGACCGACACCTGGTCGCGCCGGTTCAGCGTGCTGCGCGCGCCGAACTCGAGCGCCGACCCGATGCCGATCATCGTGGCGGCGCCGCGCACGCCTCGGCCGGAGGGCTCGAAGGCCTGCGCGTAATGACCGAGCCACGTCGCGCTCGACCAGAGGCCCGCTTCGTCCAACCCTTCCGGCCCCAACGCGAGGTGAGCGCGGAGATCCGTGAAGTTGCCATTGAAGAACGTGGTCGCGAAGCGCCCCGGCCGGAGGTGGCCCGGTATCGCGATGAGCTCGCCCTGCACGATGAGGTCGTGCAAAACGCCCGAGGCCCCGAGATCGTTTTGGACCATGGTGGGGCGATACGCGAGGGCGAATTCGTGCCAGTACGCGGTGGTGTAGCCGAGCGAGTCGCGGGGCGCCGGCGGCGGAGGCGGCTCGTGGTCGACGGCGGCGTGGGCGCGGCGAAAGATTCCGAGCGTGCTGGCGAGGAGCTTCTGGGTCGGGGTCTCGTGGCCGCGCGCGCTGTCGAGGTAGTCGCCGAGTCGGAAGAAGAACTCCCCCAGCGGCGCGCCGCCGCTCGGCGTGAAGATCATGTCATTGATGCTCGATCGGTTGTGAAACTCGAGCAGCCAGGCCTCGATGAACGACGGGACGAAGCTGTACGCGAAGCTCTCCGCGACGCCGAGCCCGTTGTTGCGCGCGAGGTTGTACGACAGCGCGCCCGCGATCGGGTGCAGCAGGTGATTCGTCGTGTTCAAGTCGGCGTCGAACTGGAGCTCGCGGAACGTCAGCTTGTTGGCGAACGATGGATTGTAGAAATCCCTCGAGTTCGACAGCGGATCAACGACGTAGTACGCGAAGCCGAGAGCGTAGAGGATCGCGATCTCGGTGACCGCGCGCAGCCGGTGAGGCGGGCGGCGCGCCGCGCCGAACCACGCGTCGTACGTCGCGCCGAACGGCTGCGTTCGACCGGCTGCGTCCACGAACGAGCCGTGCGCGTCCGGTCTCCGCGGCGCGGGCTCGGCCGCGGTGCCGCGCGACCACGCCGCCGCGGCGGCGCCGAGCAGCGCGCAGGTGCGCCGCGCTCTTCGCCAGGGTGTCCCGATGTCCGCCCTGCGCACGAGCCGACGTCGTGCACGCGGGGTGCCCGGGGAGGCTGGGTCCTCCGCCGAGCGGTCAGCGCCGCCGGCGTTTCGACGCGATCAGCGCGAGCGCCGCGGCGAACACCAACCCGACGGCCCCATCGCTTCGGTTCTCGCGCGTGACGCTGCAGCCTCCGGACGATCCGCTCCGGATCGATCCGGGGTCTTCGTCTTCGCCCTCACTGGGGGCGTCGCCGCCGTCGAGGCCCGGTGTGGTGGAGCCGTGGCCGCCGTCGCCCGTCGCGCCGCCACCCCCGCCGCCGCCGCCGCCGCCCGTCCCGCCGGTGCCGCCGTCGCCGGTCGTACCGCCGGTACCACCGTCATGGGTCGTCCCGCCGGTACCTCCGTCGCCGGTCGTGCCGCCGTCGGTCGTGCCGCCGCCGGTGGCGCCCGTGATCGTGATCGTGCGCGTCGTCACGGCGACGCCGTCGCCGCCGGTGCCGGCGCCGCTCGCCGACATCGCGGCGAGGTACATCGTGAGCGGTCCGTTCGCGTTCGGCGCGACGAAGGAGAACTTGTACGTGCCGCTCGCGCCGTTCGGCGGCGGAGCGACCGCGGCGACCTCGTCCGGCGTCTGGACCGGGAACGGCACGTCGGTGTTCTGCCCCTTGGTCGCGACGACGGGGGCGGAGAACGCGGCGTTCATCGACGTGCGGGTGCGCGTCCCGTTGATGACGATCGTGACCTCGGCGGTGTCGCCGGCTTTCATCGTGGTCGGGATGGTGATGTTCACCGTCGGTGCCGCGCCGCCGCCGCCGTGGCAAAGGAGGCACGTCTGCGAAACGCCGTTATACGGCTTACCCGAATAGCCCGTGATCCCCTCGGTCGCGAACGCGTCGCGAGCCGAGAACGACCAAGCCGCCGCAAACGCCAGGACCAACACCGAGGATCGCATGACCTGACTATCCACGATGGAGACGTCGAGATCGAGCGCGCTTCAACGAAATTGCGAGTAGCGGCAGAGAGGCTGGATTATTGAGCCGCGAGCGGACGGAAGTGGGCATTCCGCGATCCACACGCGCCTCGGTGTCTCAGCGATCGACGTCGCCGCCGCCGCGGCCGCGGCGGGTCCCGTACTTGGCGAGGAGCTTCCCGAGGTAGCCGCGATCGAGGCCGGCGAGGCGCGCCGCGGCGGTCTGGTTTCCGCCGGTCGTCTCCATCAGCACCTGGAGGTACGCGGCGGTGAATCGATCGACCAGCGCGTCTTTCTGATCGCCGTACGGCACCTTGGGATCGACGAGCTCGCGGAGCGCGAGGTCGAGCGTCGCCGCCTTCGACCGCGTGGCCTGCGGGAGGACGCCCAGCGCGGCGAACGCCTGCATCGTGTTCCGGAGCTGGCGCGCGTTCCCCGGCCACGACCGCGACTTCAGCTCCTCGATGACCTCGGCCGGGACGGAGGGGACGCCCGCCTCGCGCGCGAAGAGCTCCGCGAGCCCCGGGATGTCCGCGACGCGCTCGCGGAGCGGCGGGACGGGGACGCGGATCACCGCGAGGCGATAGAAGAGGTCCTCGCGGAAGCGGCCCTCGTGGACCTCCTTCTCGAGGTCGCGGTTCGTCGCGGCGATGACGCGCACCGAGACGCGGCGAGGCTCGTCGCCGCCGATCGCGCGGACCTCACCGGTCTCGAGCGCGCGGAGGAGCATCGGCTGGACGTCGAGCGGGAGCTCGCCGATCTCGTCGAGGAAGAGCGTCCCGCCGTTCGCCGAGTCGAACGCGCCGCGCCGCGCTTCCACAGCGCCGGTGAACGCCCCTTTTTTGTGCCCGAAGAGCTCGCTCGCGACGAGCTCGCGCGGGAGCGCGCCGCAGTTGAGCGTGACGAGGGGCCCGCCAGAGGCCATCGAGCCTTCGTGGACCGCGCGCGCGACCCCCTCTTTGCCGACGCCGGACTCGCCCTCGATCAGCACCGTCGCGAGCGACCCCTCGAGGCGCGACAGGATCGCGAAGAGGCGGCGCATCGGCGACGACGTGCCGATCATCGAGCGGTACGCGTCGCCCGCGTACTCGAGCCCCTCGTAGAGCGACGCGCTGTCCGCGTCGACGCCGACGAGCGCGGCGCCGAGCTCGATCCGGCTGCCGAGCGCGAGGACCATCTGCTGCACGCGCTGCCCGAGGTAGAACGTCCCGTTCCGGCTCCCCAGGTCGACGACGCTCACGCCGTGCTCGACCAGCGCGAGCTCGACGTGCGCGCGCGAGACGGTGGGGTTCGAGATCACGATGTCGCAGCCGGGCGCGCTCCCGATCCGGCAGACCGCGTGACCCGTCAGGCGGAGCGACGGCGGCTCGGCGGCCGCGTTGAGCACGCGCACGATCGCCCCGAGGGGTGCGGATCGCCTCCGCGGAGGCCTGGATTGAAGCGGGAGGGTCTCGTCCACGTGTGGGTTACCGATCGAAGCGCGCCTCGCGGTGGGGTGTCAATTCGGCGTCAATGACCGCCGCTGTGGGCGGACGCCGGCGCGGGCGCGCCCGCGTCGGTTTCGCCCGGCATCGGGGGGAGCTCGGCCAGGTTCGGCAGGAGGACGATCTCGATCCGCCGGTTTTCCTGGCGCCCCGCCTCGCTCCCGTTCGATCGCGCCGGCTCGTATTCGCCGTACCCGGCGGCGACGAGGCGCGACGCGGCCATCCCCGCGCCAATGAGCTGGCGCGACACGTTCAGGGCGCGCGCCGTCGACAGCTCGAGGTTGCTCTTGAAGAGCGACGGCGGGCCGATCGGCACGTTGTCGGTGTGCCCGGCCACCATGAAATGGCGATCGGGGAACTGTTTCAAGATCGCCGCGACCTCCGCGAGCGCCGCCTGGCCGTCCTTCGACAGATCGGCGCTCCCCGACGCGAAGAGGATCCCGGCCGGGAGCTTCACGACCATCCGCCCGTGACGGAGGACCACCTGGAGGCGGCCGCTGTCGATCATCTTCCGGAACTTGTCGGTCATCGCCTTGAACGCCGCGAGGCGCTTCTCGTTCTCGGCGCGGTCGGCGCGCAGGCCTTCGAGCTCGGTGCGCGACGCGTCGAGGCTCGCCGCCGCCTCGCTCGCGGTCTTCTCGTGTGTTTCGCGGTCAGCCTCCCGCCCCTTCGAGCAGTCCCCGAGATCGGACTGACTCTTTTGGAGCTGGTCTTCCAGCGACGCGATCCGCGCGCGCGACGCTTTCGTGATGGTCCACTCGTAGGCACCCAGCGTACCGGCGCACGCCACCGCCACGACGGCGACGCCTTTGGCAAACCCTCCGCTCATCCCACTACGCTAAGCGATTTTCATGAGCTTGTGCCGCGTGCGAAACTGCACGCGGCCTAAGCGATTTTCATGAGCTTGTGCCGCGTGCGAAACTGCACGCGGCCTAGGCGATTTTCATGAGTCTGTGCCGCGTGCCGACTGCACGCGGCAACCGACGTCGATTCAGAGTATGTAGCGAGAATGCGCGCCCGACCCCTCCTCTCCCCTTTTCCCTCGTTCGCTTGGCTCGCTTCGCTCGTAGGCCTCGCCGCGTGCGCCCCCGCGGCTGCCCCCCCGCCGCGGCAGGGCCGTGTGCCCGACACGTCGTCCGGCGTCGTGGCGTCGGCCGCGTCGGTGCGCGCCGAGGACATCGCGTCGGCGATCCGCTTCCTCTCGGACGACGCCCTCGAGGGGCGCGCGCCCGGGTCGCGCGGGAGCGAGCTCGCCACGAAGTTCATCGCCGTGCAGATGGAGGCGGCGGGGCTCCGCCCGGGCGGCGACGCGGGGACGTTCTTCCAGAAGGTCCCGCTGGTCGCGATCTCCGCGACCGTCCCGAGCCCGGTCACCGTGACGGGGAAGAGCGGGTCGCTCTCGCTCTCGGTCCCGAAGGACCTCGTCGTCATGTCGGGCGTCCAGGCGGTGACGGTCGACATCCCGCCGTCGGACATCGTCTTCGTCGGGTACGGGATCGTCGCACCCGAGTACCAGTGGGACGACTACAAGGACGTCGACGTCAAAGGGAAGGTCGTGGCCGTGATGAACAACGACCCATCGACCGACCCGAAGCTCTTCGCCGGCGCGACGCGTCTCTGGTACGGGCGGTGGGACTACAAATACTTGCAAGCTGCAAAGAAGGGCGCGGCCGGCGTCATCATCGTCCACACGACGCCGTCGGCCGGGTACCCGTGGCAGGTCGTCGAGACGTCGAACCAGACGGAGAAGTTCGAGCTCCCGGCCGGATCGGAGCCGCGCGTCCTCGCGAAGATGTGGGCGACCGAGGAGACGTCGAAGAAGATCGCGGCGCTCGGCGGCGAGGACCTCGACGCGCTCCGCCGCTCCGCGGAGTCGCGCGACTTCCGCCCGCGCCCGCTCGGCGCGAAGATGGGCCTGAACTTCGTGAACCGCCTGCGCCACGTCGAGAGCGCGAACGTCATCGGCGTCCTTCCGGGCGCCGACAAGGCGCTCGCGCAGGAGGCGGTCGTCTACAGCGCGCACCACGACCACCTCGGGCTCGGCGCGCCGAAGAATGGTGACCCGATCTACAACGGCGCGGTCGACAACGCGTCGGGCGTCGCGGCGATGCTCGCGATCGCCCACGCCGCGCACGCGTCGCCGCCGCCGAAGCGCTCGCTCGTCTTCATCGCCGTCACCGCCGAGGAGCAGGGGCTCCTCGGGTCGGAGTGGTACTGCGAGCACCCGTCGTTCCCCGCGGGGCGGATCGCGGCGGACCTCAACATGGACTCGATCAACGTGCTGGGGCCGACGCGCGACGTCGGGTACGTCGGCCTCGGCAAGTCGTCGCTCGACGACGTCGTGAAGTCGATCGCCGAGGCGCAGGGGCGCAAGGTGCACGCCGACCCGTTCCCCGATCGCGGCGCGTTCTACCGCTCCGACCAATTCAGCTTCGCGAAGATCGGCGTCCCGTCGATCTACGTCCGCGGCGGCCCCGACTTCGTCGGCCGCCCGCAGGGCTGGGGGAAGGAGCAGGCCGAGTCGTTCGAGCGGACGCGGTACCACCAGCCGTCGGACGAGTTCGATCCGAAGTGGGACCTCCGCGGCGCGGTGGAGGACGCGCAGCTCCTCCTCCTCGCAGGGAGCCGGATCGCGAACGCGCCCGAGCTCCCCACGTGGGCGAAGGGCGACGAGTTCGCGTCGATCCCCCGCCCACGTTAGTCTGGTTTCGAGGGGAGCTCCGCTCCCCTCGCGTTGGCTAAGGACACACCCCGACGATGATGTCGAACGGGCCCGCGACGGTGACGACGTCGCGGAAGCCGAGGGAGGCGAGCGCGTCGGCGTAGAACTCGACCTCGCGGAGGCGGCTCACGCAGCTGTCGACGCCGATGAGGAAGTACGTCCAGAAGAACTGGAGCGCGAGGCGGTCCGGCGTGCGCATCTCCTCGCAGATCGCGATGCGGCCGCCGGACGGGAGCGCGCGCCGCGCCTTCGCGAGGAGCGCGCGCGCGGCGGTATCCGGCCAGTCGTGGAGGACGCGGACGAACGAGAGGACGTCGTACCCGCGCGGGAGCTCGCCCTCGAAGAAGTCGCCGGCGACGAACCCCATCCGCCCGCCTGCGGACGCCGCGCGGAGCCGCACGAGCGGCTCGATCGCCGGGAGGTTGTAGACGTCGCCCGTCACGTCCGGCGCGTGGTCGAGCACCTCGCGGACGAGCGTGCCGTCGCCGCCGCCCACGTCGAGCCAGCGCGTGGGACCGCGAAAGAGGAGATCCGCTGCGCGCCGGAACGTCTCGACGACCGGCGGGATCCCGACGGCCATGCTCGCCTCGAACGCGCGGACCTGCTCCGCCGTCTCCGGCGGCCAGGTGAACGCGTCGGGCGAGATCGCGAGCTCGCCGCGGACGACCTCCGGGAGGTGACCGTGGATATCGCGCCACCGGTACCGATCGCGATCGCGCTCGATCGACGACTCGCCGACGACCGCGCGCGCCGCGTCGGCGAGCGGCTCCGCGGCGGCGTACCGCGTGTCGAGGAGGTCGCCGCCCGGTGACGCCTCGCGGTGGACGAGCTCGAGGCTCTCGAGGCCGTCGAGCAGCTTGTAGAGGCGGTTCGGGAGCGCGCCGGTGAGCGCCGCGAGATCGCGAAGGGTCGCCTCGCCATCGTCGAGGCGATCGAGGATCCCGAGGTTCAGAGCCGCCTGCACCACGTCGATCGCCTTCGCGCCGTGGAAGAGAAGGCTCATGAGCGATCGCGCCCTCATGCCGCCCCCGCGTGCGCGGTATCGATGAGCGCGGCCATGAATCGGTCGATCTCCTCGGGCGTGTTGTAGAAGTGCGGCCCGACGCGGATACCGTCGCGGTAGCTGCAGACGAAGCCGCGCCGCTTCAAGGCGTCGGCCGTCCTGCGGCCGGCCGGCGGGCGAAGGTTCACGATCCCGCCGCGGCGCTCCGGCGATCGCGGCGTCGAGACCGCGATCCCGGCCTCGTCGGCGAGGTCGATGACCCGCTGCGTGAGGTCGAGCGATCGCGCGCGGATCCGCGCGACGCCGAGCGACGCGACGATCGCGAGCCCTGGTGCGGAGACGTACGCCGGGAGCACCGAAGGCGTCCCCGCGGCGAAGCGCATCGCCCCGGGCGCGAGCTCGGTCGCGGGGCCGAACGAGAGCGGATCGGCCCCGGCCATCCACCCCGGCGTGAGCGGCGCGAGGCTCGCCGCGAGCTCCGGCCTCACGTACATGAACGCGAGGTCGGACGCGCCGCACAGCCACTTGCGCGCGCCGCCGACGGCGAAGTCGACGTCGAGCGCGGCGACGTCGACCGGCACCGCGCCGACCGACGCGTACGCGTCGATCCCCACGATCGCGCCCGCCGCGTGCGCCCGGTCGGCGAGGCGGCGCACGTCGATCAGCGCCCCGGTCGCGTACGCCGCGTGCGACACGAAGACGACGCGCGTCCGCTCGTCGATCGCATCGAGGAGCGCCTCTTCGTCGATCGCGACGCCGTCCCCCGGGACGACGACGAGCTCGGCGCCGAGGCGCCCGAGCGCGCGCCACAGGAACGCGGCGGTCGGGAACTCGAGGTCGCTCACGATCGCGCGCGGCCTCGCGCTCGGATAGTCGAGCGCCGCGGCGATCCGCCCGAGGAGCGCGGCGGTGCTCACGTCGAGCACCACCGAACCGGGCGGCGCCCCGAGGAGCGCCGCGATCGCGCCGGCGTGCGCCCCGAGGAACGTCCACCACTCGCCCCACACCTCGTCGCGCCACGCCGCCATTGTTCGATAGTGGCGCTCGAGGACGCCGCGCACGTCGCGCGGCACGGCGCCCGTCGAGTTGCTGTTCAAATAGACGCACGACTCGACGAGCGGGAAATGCGCGCGCGCGCGCGCGAACGCCGCGTCGCTCATGCCGAGCGAGGTGCGCCCGGCAGATGCCCTCCCTCCCGCCGCCATTGCTGACTCATCTCCACCCGCACGTCCCACAGCCGGGGGAAGAACGGGCGCGTCATCCTCGGAGCGAGCGCCGCGGTCGGGAAGCCGTCGAGCGCCTTCACCGTGCGGTCGACCCCGAGCGTCCGCCGCACGAGCATGAAGTGAGCGTGCATCCACTCCTGGAGGCGCTCGTCCCAGTCGAGCATCCGCTCGCAGATGAAGTTGAGGTCGGCGTGTCCGCCTTCCTCGTAGACCGACCTGAGCTCCATCCCGCGCCGCTCGAGCGCGCGATCGAGCGCCGCGCCGGCGGCCGCGGTCGCGAGGTGCACGTGGTTGTAGCCCGGCGACTCGAGGCCGCTGCCGTTCCCGAGGCTCCGCCGGATCACGTGGAAGCGCTCCGGCGAGAGCGTGTCGAGGATGTCGATCTCGCGCGCCAGGCAGCTCGCGATCCGCGTGATCCGGTCGAGCGACGCGACCGCCTCCCAGAGCTTGTCTTCGTCCAGCGCGGCGATCAGCCCGACCACCTCGAAGGACATGAGCTTCATCCAGAGCTCCTGCGTCTGGTGCATGATCTGGAAGGCGAGCTCGTCCGGGATGACGAGCTCGCTCGGCTCGTTCTGGAGCGACAAGAGCTCCTGCGTCCGGACATAGACCTCGTAATCGAGCTCGCCCCTCCCGACCTCCCTGCGCAGGGTGCGGTTATACGTCGGCGCCTCCAGCGCCGCGCGAAGGCCGTCTGCGTGTTGACTCATGATGGTTCCCTTTCCCCTCCCCCAAGCGCCGCGGGTTGTCCGCAGAGCCGCCTCAGTGTCTGGACCAGCGACTCGAGCCCCCGGTCCTTCGGTACGTATGCGTGCGCGTTCGAGTCCTTCGCCAGCTTCCGGAGCCGTCCCTCGTCCCACGCCGAGAAGAGGACGAACTTCGTGCTGAGCGGCGCCTCGCGCCGCGCGAGCGTCAGGAGCCGATCGCCCGAGAGCGCCGGGATCTCGACGTCGAGCAGGACCACGTCGGGCGCGAAGGCGCGCACGAGGTTCGACACCCCGAACGCGCCGTTCGTGACCTCGACGATGAAACCGCTCCCGCGGAGGTATCTTCCCGTGAGCTCCGTCTGATCCTTGTCGTCGTCGACGACGAGGACGCGGATCGGCCGGCCGATCATGTCCGGCCCCGGAGGTGTTTGCGGATCGCCGCGAGCAGGACCTCACGCTCGACCGGCTTCGTGAGGTAGTCGTTGCACCCCGCGGCGCGCGCGCGCTCCTGGTCCTCCCGCGCGGCGTGCGCGGTGAGCGCGATGACCGGGGTGTCCTTCGTGCGCGCGTCCTGCCGGAGGCGCCGCGTCACCTCCCAGCCGTCCATCCGCGGCAGCGAGAGGTCCATCAAGATGACGTCGGGGAGGTCGCGAAGTGCGCGTTCGAGGCCGTGCTCCCCGTCCTCGGCCTCGAGGATCATGTACTCGCCCGCGAGGTAGCGCCGGACGATGTCCCGGTTCTGCGCCGAGTCCTCGACGTAGAGGAGACGCGCGAGTCGCGCCGCCTGGAGCGTCCGCTGTTCGACGACGAGCCGCTTCGCCTCGGCGACGACCTGCCCGATGGCGATCCCGCCCTTCACGACGACGCGCGCGAAGCCCTCCGAGAGCATCCGCTCCTCGTCGCGTCCCAGATCCTTCCCGGTGAGGACGACCACCGGCACGTTCGATCCTTCGGCGCGCAGCCGGCGCAGCACCTCGAAGCCGTCGAGGTTCGGCATCACGAGGTCGAGGATGATGAGCGCGGGCGGCGAGACCCTCACCCGGAGGAGCGCCTCGTCGCCGTCGCGCGCCTCGGCGGTGTGGAAGCCGACCTCCTCGAGGTGCCGGCAGACCATGCGCCGCGCGTTCGTGTCGTCGTCGACGACGAGCACCTCGCCCGACCCGGGCGTGCACGCCTTGCGGACGATCTGGAGGAGGCGGTCCGGCTCGACCGGCTTCACGAGGTACTCGCACGCGCCGAGCGCGTATCCGCGCGCGCGCTGCTCCTCGACGCTCATGATGATCACCGGCACCGACGCGACCGCGCTGTCGGACTTGAGCTCGGTGAGGACGTCCCAGCCCTGGAGCTTCGGCAGGTGGATGTCGAGGAGGATCGCCGCTGGTCTGTGCTCGCGCGCGAGCCTCAGCGCCTGGATCCCGTCCACCGCGCTGACGACGCGGAAGCCCTCGCTCTCGAGCTCGGCGCGCACGAGGCTCTGGATCAGCGAGTCGTCGTCGACGACGAGCACCGTCGCGCCGTCCCACACGCGCGCCTGGCTCTGCGACGCCTCGGGGGCCTGCGCGCGCTCACGCGCCGGATCGATCGTGCCGGGGAGGTGGACGGTGAACCTCGATCCGCGTCCGAGCTGGCTCTCGACCTCGACGCGGCCGCCGAGGACGTGCGAGAGCTCGCGGACGATCGCGAGGCCGAGCCCGGTGCCGCCCACGCGGCGCGTGCTCGATCCGTCGACCTGCCGGAACTTCTCGAAGATGTGCGGGAGCTCGTCGGCCGGGATGCCGCTCCCGGTGTCCTCGACGACGATGATGAGCTCGTTGCCCTGGTCGGAGACCGTCACCGCGATCTCGCCGTTGTCGGTGAACTTGGCGGCGTTCGACAGGAGGTTCAGGCAGATCTGGCGGAGCTTCAGGCTGTCGGTGTACGCGGTCGCCGCGCGCGGTGAGACGGTGCTCGTGAGCTCCACCTCCTTGCCGCGGAGGATCTCGCGCACCGTCGCGGTGCACTCGTCGATGAGCTCGCTGATGTCGACGTCCTCGGTGACGACCTCGACGCGCCCGGCCTCGATCTTCGAGAGGTCGAGGATGTCGTTGATGAGCGAGAGGAGCGTCCGCGCGTTCGACTTGATGACGTTGAGGTCGCGCCGCCCGTGGGGCGTGAGGCGCGATCCTTCGCCGCGCATCAGGAGGTCGCAGTACCCGATGATCCCGTTCAGCGGCGTCCGGATCTCGTGCGAGAAGTTCGCGAGGAACTCGCTCTTGAGGCGCGCGGCGGCCTCGATGTCGCGCGCGCGCTCCTCCTCGATCCGCTTCGCGCGCGCGAGGTCGGCCGCGAGGCGGTCGAGGTCCTCGTTCTGCTGGCGGATGATCTCCATCTCGAGCGCGCGCCGCTGGTAGCTCGCGAGGGTGCGCGACGAGATCTCGCGCGACCGCTTCAAGTCCTCGACGTTCTGGCGCAGACGCTCGTTGGCCTCTTCGAGCTGCCGGCGCGACGCGACGCCGTCGTCGGTCTCGACCTTGGCGGCGGATTTGGCGGCGCCGCGGGCGCTCCGGCGGATCTCGCGCGCGACCGCGGGGCCGAGGCGCTCGAGGCGGTCCTCGGAGACGAAATCGACGGCTCCCGCGGCGAGGACGGCGCGCATCCGCGCCTCGCTCCACGACGGCGCGACGACGAGGAGCGGCGGCGCGCCGCCCGCCGTCGCGGAGAGGACGTCCACCACCGCGGCGACGTCGGCGCCGGCGAGGTGATCGGTCAAGACGACGGCGTCGGCGCCGCGATCGAGCGCGGCGCGGAGCTCGGGGAGGCCGCGGACGCAGTCGACCTGCGCCCCTTCGACGTCTCTGCGGACGAGGGCCGGGAAGCGCTCCGCCGCGCCGGGGGTGGTGACGACGAGGATGCGCGCGCTCATGCCCGTGCCCCGAAGGCGAGGGCCGTGAGCGTCGTGTTGATGTGGAAGCCGCAGTACGTCTCGAAATGGACGTTCATGCCCACGCACGGCGGCGCGTGATGGAAGGCGTCGGCCACGGCGCCGGTGGTCCCCGACGCGTCGGAGAACCACTTCCTGCCGCTGCAGTGGAAGAGCACGCACGCCTGCGGCTTACCGACCCTCCGCGGCACCTCCTCGTCGAAGAAGCGGCGCGTCGCCAGCGCCATGTCGGAGAGCTTCATCAGCTCGAGATCGCACCCCTCGTCGAGCAGGTTCGCGAAGAGGATCGATCCGTCGTCGAGCGGCTTCCACGGCGCGCGGATGAAATACTCCCGCCCGACGCGGAGCGCGGTGGGGCGCGTCGCGAAGCCGCGCGGCTTGCCGAACTCGAGGTCGTCGACCTCGACCCCGAGGATCTCGGCGTAGCGCTTCGCCGCCGGCTTGCCGTCGATCTCGAGCGCGCGCTTGCACGTCGCGTCGACCTTCGTGATCCGGAGCGTCTCGCCGGTGGGGACGTACCAGTGCGACCGCATCGCCGCGAACGGCGCCTCGGTCTGGAAGAGCGCGATGAGCACCGCGTCGCTCACCACCTCGCCGTCGACGTGGACGACCGACGACTGCTTCGACGGATCCTGCTCGGTGTCGGACGCGCCGCCGCCGACGAGGAGGAGCCCCGGGTTCGGCTCGAGCATCCCGAGCAAGAACTCCTCCTTTTTGTATTGGAAGCCGTCGTCGATCACCATGCCCACGTGCCGCCGCGACGTGAGGTCGGCCGGGCGCACGCCGAGCTCGCTCGCGGCGCGCTGGACCGCGGCCAGCCCCGCGCCCATCGCGTCCGTCGAGAGCCCGCGCCCGAGCCCCAACCCCACGTCGAAGTCCCCGCTGAAGCCGCCGAGGACGACGCTCCCCTCGTGCATTCCATCGCGATCGATCTCGCCGCCGGTGGACGCGCCGACGAGCCGCGCGTCCTTCGGCAAGCGCTCGCGGACGGCGCGGTTCAATGCCGCGTGATCCCGCCTCCGCGACGCGAAGAGCGTCACGAGCTTCGGCTTGTTCGAGCCGAGCTGGCGAAGAAGATCCTCGGCCGCGGCCTCCGGATCCTGGACTTCGGTACGGCACGATTGGACGTTCACCGTGGGCATCGGGGTCTCCTTCGGCGCCGGCAGGCGCCGGATCGACTGGGTGGGCGACGCGCCTCCGGATGCCGGTCGATCAGAGCCCGCTGTCCGGATGCGTGGTGTGGCAGGTGGAGGTGCATTGCTGGAACGATTCGCGCCCGCCGCCGACGTACATGCTGGTGATCGGCCCGAAGCGCTGGACGTGAGACTTCGGATACGAGGAGTGACAGGAGAGGCAGGCCGACTTGCTCGTTCGCTGAATGCCGGCCGTATCAAGGTGGCATTGCGCGCATCGATCTTTCGGCGCGCCGTACCGCGCGGAACGCGAGTGAATGAAATGAGTGCGGACGTAAATGGGTCCTTCGTATTCGAATCCGAGGGGGACGTGGCAGCCTGCGCACGCCGATCGATCGGCGTTCGCGTGGAGGATGTTGGTCAACGACGACTGACCAGAATGGCAAGTGTTGCACGGTCCCGTATTCAGATCAGCAGAAGTCTTCTTCGTCGTGCCGATCTGGAGTTCGATCGTCTTCGTCGCCGGAATGTCCTGCCCAAGGTAAACGCGACGCCCTTTGGTCGTGACCTTGTAGGTCCCGGACGGAGCGTTCGCGGGGATATGGTACTTCCAGCGATTCGGGACCGGCGCGGCCCAGCCGGCGTGCGACGGATCGAACGCCCCACCGAAGAGGTCGTGCGACGTCGGGAACGTCCGAAACTCCGCGAAGAACCCGTCGCCCTCGAGCGTCCCCGTATCCTGAACGTCGCGTGTCGGATCGAGGAACGTGGACAATTCCGCAATTCGACGGATGGGCTGCGCGTCCTGCATCGGCCCGACAATCTGGCTCATCAGCATCCGCTCGCGGTGCTTTCGCCGATAATACGTGGTCGTCGGATCGAAAAAGGCGCGATAATACTGAATACCCGGTTCGTTCTCGCCGAAGACCACGTCGTTGTACGTGGGGAGCGAGTCGGGCGCGTGCAGAGCGCGGCCCGCGCCGTCGCGCAGCGTAATTTGGAATTCCACGTCGGTCCCCGGCGGGTACGTGCCGTCCGCGCGCGACGGGGTGATCGGCGCGACGTCGATGTTGAACCCGTAGTCGAACTCCGGCGCCGCCACCTGCGTCACCGGGACGACGTACGGCGAGTGTGGGCGCAGGGACCACGTGACGCGGAGCGCCGCCGTGGACCGTCGAATCCGGAACGTCTGCTCGGGGTGCATCGCGTAGCGGAGCTCGACGAGCGCCTCCTCCTGGAACGACTGCGCGCCGCTGCAGTCGGTCGTCGACGCGCAGTCGTACGTCCACTGGATCGCGCGGAATCGCCGGTCGAAGAAGTCGTCGGACGTGCGCCGCTGATCTTCGACGCCCGTGCGGACCGTGACCGGCTCCGCGACGGCGTGCCCCGCGGCGTCGATCTGCTCGACGGTGAAGCGGCTCGCTCGATCCATCCACCGCGCGTGGCGGAAGAAGCGGCGCCGCGTGAACGTCCCGTCCGGGTTCTGGCTCAGGACGAACTCCTGATCCGCCTGGCTCACGCCGCACCACTCGAGATCGTGGAAATCACCGGCGCTCTCGAGCCCCGACACCCCCTCGTCGACGCTCGAGGTGATCTCGGCGCGCATGTCGATCTGGTTGATGTAGAAGGTCTGCCCGGCGCGCACCCGAAGCGGCTTGGCCGCGCCGTCCTCGATCTCGAACGCGAGGCCGATGGGTGTGTCGATGGTCGTGGGCCCGGTCTGGACGCGGTCGGCTTCGCCGCCGCTAGGCTGGACGGCTTCGCCGCTAGTCGTAGTAGGCGCAGCGGTCAGCGCTGCGGTGGACTGCACTGCGAAAGGTTCGTCGTCCGAGGGGCCAGTGCCTTCATTCCCGCTGCATGCCGCGGCCAAACAGGAGCTCGCGACGACCATCGCGAGGCCGGAGGCGCGGACAGCCGCGGCACCGAAACTCGACGAGAGCCAGCGTTTTGAGGTCGTTTGTGACATGGGTCTCTCCTCGAGCCCATGCCTTTGCACGACCAGCGCCACCTTGAGCACCGTAGAATCCGCGAAAACTGGTGAGCTCCGCGGCGCGCTTGGTCGCTTTCGACCAGGCCCGGCGCGGCCGAGAGAAAATCATAGCGGTTGAGCCTTTATGAAATTCTCGCGATATCGGTGATTTCGAACCCGGTGGCCGAAAGTGACCAATGGTGGATGCTTTCGACCGGAGATGGATTTGCTCACGGCGGCGGGGGCACGCTGGCGCTAGACTGAGTACGATTGTCTCGAAGCCATCTCCATGCGTGTCCTCGTCGTTGAAGATCATGACGCTGCTCGCGTCGGCATCTGCCGAATGCTCGGCCGCTTCGCCGAGGTGACGGTGGACCAAGCCTCGACCGTCGAGGCGGCGGTCGAGGCGCTCCGGCGCGCGATGCCGGACGTCATGCTCCTCGACGTGCACCTCGAGCCGTCGCGCGAAGACCGCGGCGGGCTCGAGGTCCTCCGCCAGGCGCGGAGCATGGGCTGCAAGGCGAAGGCGGTCGTCGTTACGGGTGACCTCCGGAGCGTGCGCGACGCGCTCCGCGCCGGCGCGAGCGACTACGTCCTCAAGGACGAGCTCAGCACCGACGTCCTCCGCGCGATCCTCGACGAGCTCCGCTCGCGCTCGCAGCACCCCGCGCCGCTCAGCACACGGCGCGAGGGGCTGGAGCCGACGGGGCTCGGCGCGCTCCTCGGCGATTCGGACGCGATGTCGCAGCTCCGCGCGCGGATCGCGCGGACCGCGGAGGCGAGCGCACCCGTGCTCATCCGCGGCGAGACGGGCACCGGGAAAGAGCTCGTCGCGCGCGCGCTCCACGAGGCGGGGCGACACGCCGATCAGCCGTTCGTCGCGATCAACTGCTCGAGCATCCCGCCGCAGCTCTTCGAGTCGGTCCTCTTCGGGCACGAGCGCGGCGCGTTCACGGGTGCGGATCGGCGGGTGCGCGGCCAGCTCCCGCTCGCCGGCCACGGCACCGTGCTCCTCGACGAGGTCGCGGAGATGCCGCTCGAGATCCAGGCGCGCCTCCTCCGCGTCCTCGAGGTGCGGACGATCCTCCCGGTCGGCGCCGAGCGCGAGCTCCCGTTCACGGCGCGCGTCCTCGCCGCGACGCACGTCGACCTCGAGGCGCGCGTCGACGACGGCCTCTTCCGCCGCGACCTCTACTACCGGCTGAACGTGCTCCGGATCGACGTGCCGGCGCTCTCGGAGCGCCTCGAGGACATCCCGCTCCTCGCCGCCGTCTTCGGTACACGTGCCGAACGGTCGATCACATTCAGCCCCGGCGCGGTCTCGTGGCTCATGGCGCACCCCTGGCCGGGGAACGTCCGCGAGCTCAAGAATCTGGTCGACCGGGTCGCGCTCCTCTCGACCGAGCACGAGATCACGACCGCGACGCTCGAGGCGTTCGCCGGGTCGCCGTCGGGGACGTTCGCCGTGGGTGACATCCAGCGCCTCGCGACGCGCGTGCAGGCCCTCCCCGGCCCGCTCGGGAACAAGCTCGACGCGATCGAGCGCGCCGTGCTCGTCGAGACCCTGCGCGGGACGACGTACAACAAGAGCGAGGCGGCGCGCCTCCTGGGGATGGACCGGAAGGCGCTCGAGCGGCGGCTCCACCGCCTCGGGATCGTCGAGGAGAGCGATCCGAAGAAGCCGCGCCAGGGCTGACGCCGCCGCGCCGGGGAGCTATGGGGTGTGGGAGTGATCCACGTCGAGGCGCTCCACAAGGAGTACCGCGTGCACGAGCGCGCGCCCGGGCTCGTGGCCGCCGCGCGATCGCTCTTCGTCCGCAAGTACACGACGGTGCAGGCGGTCGACGGGATCTCGTTCCGGATCGATCGCGGCGAGCGCGTCGGCTTCCTCGGCCCGAACGGGGCGGGAAAGACGACGACGCTGAAGCTCCTCTCCGGGCTCCTCCACCCGACCTCCGGCGACGTGCGCGTCGACGGGCACGAGCCGCGCCGCCGCGAGGACGCGTTCCTCAAGAAGATCATGCTCGTCCTCGGGCAGAAGCAGCAGCTCCTGTGGGACCTCCCGCCGTCCGAGACGTTCGAGCTCAATCGCGCGATCTACGGCGTCCCGCGCGACCAGTACAAGAGGACGCTCGACGAGCTCACGACCCTCCTCGACCTCGGCGATCTGATG
>Ga0070689_100000349_pt1 | contig 27057 bp, 30 predicted proteins | sample KBSS23HmetaG_FD_64669 | JGI IMG/M metagenome (GOLD analysis project Ga0070689, IMG submission 64669) | Switchgrass rhizosphere microbial communities from Kellogg Biological Station, Michigan, USA - KBS S2-3H metaG | ecosystem: Host-associated > Plants > Roots > Rhizosphere ...
CTGAAAGAAGCGATCGAGAAAAAGATCTTCGCTGACTTGAAAGACGTCGTGAAGATAACCACTTCGGCGAAGACTCCCGATCCGGATCAACTGCGACGGATCAATGAAGTCGTCGATCGGTTGGTTAAAGAGCATGGGTACTGTCCGGTTTGTGCAAACGAGCTGTTGACTTACGTCGGTACGTTGTTATCGCGGTAGATTTTTTAGCCACGGGTTTACACGGATGAGCACGGATTAGTTTTAAATTGAATCCGTGTTATCAGTGTAATCCGTGGCTTAAACATATGAAGAAACGATATTGGATCGCGGGGGCTGCAACGCTTGCTGTCGTGGGTAAATTGCTTCTCCGGCCGCGTGATGCCGATTGGAACAAGTGTCGCGACGTTGTTTTTCATAGCGAATGCTCGCGCTTCATTGATGTCGACGGCGTCAGGGTCCATTACCAGGAAGCCGGAGATCCAAATGCGCCCGCGCTCGTGTTGATTCACGGTTTCGCTTCGTCGACGCTGGTCTGGAGCAAGGTATTTCTGAAACTCGCGGAAGCGGGTTATCGCGTAATCGCACTGGACCTGTTGGGTTATGGCTATTCGGCCAAGCCACGCAACGGCGAATACACGATCGCCGGCCAGGCGAGGCTGTTAACGCGTTTGCTCAGTGCGCTCGGCATTCCGCGCGCGATCTTTGTCGGCAGTTCGTACGGTGGCGCAGTGGCTGCGACGTGCGCGCTCGATTATCCGGATCGAGTTGAGAAATTGATCCTGGTCGGGACGGTCAACAACAACCGGCCGCTCGCGTTCACGCTGATGCGTTTGTTCGGCTCGCCGCTTTTCGGCGACGTCGTTTCACCGCTTTTGATCGGATCGCGTCGACTACTGCGACGCCGCATGAAGCAAGTTTACGATCGACATGAGTGGGTCCTGGATGAACGAAGGGTCGATGCGCGTCATTTGCCGTTGCGCGCCGCGGGTACGCAGCGCGCGATCATACGCACCGTGCGAGGCTGGGATGCTGAACGGATCTCGAGACACGCGCATCTAATCACACAACCAACGCTCCTGCTTTGGGGTGAAAACGATCAGGAGATCCCACTTGCCGACGGCGAGCGTCTACACGAGGAGATTCCCGGATCGCGTTTGATAGTTTTTGTGAAATGTGGTCACCTCCCGCACGAAGAGTATCCGGAGACGTTCACAAATGTAGTGATCGATTTCTGTAAAACGAAATCGACGTAATCTGTGGATGGAGGGTTTATGTCTATCCAACGAAACGATTGGTCGTTACAGCGCAAGGGCATCATCGATCAGGAGCGACACAAGGATCGTGTAAAGGAAGCCATCCGCAAAAATCTCGGCTCGATTGTCTCCAACGAAGCCATCATCCTCTCCGACGGCAAGCGCACCGTCAAAGTTCCAATCAGAGCGCTCGACGAATACAAGTTTCGTTTCAATTATCAAAAAGGCAAGCACGTGGGCCAGGGCGATGGCAAGACTCGCGTGGGCGACGTCATTGGTCACGAGTCGCGACCCGGCAGCGGGCAAGGATCGGGGCAGGCAGGACAGGATGCCGGAGCTGATTACTACGAAGCGGAAGTGAACATCGACGAGCTCGCCGCGTTAATTTTCGAGGACCTCCAGCTTCCATACCTCCAGGAAAAAGCCAAGAAGGCGGTGCAGTCGCGCAAGACTCAGTTCAACGAGATCCGGCGCACGGGTGTGATCGCAAATCTTGATAAGCGCCGGATGATTCTCGAGAACATTCGTCGCAATGCACGCGAAGGCAAGGCGCGGTTCGGCGACATCAAGAAGGAAGACCTGCGATTCAAGACGTGGGAAGAGGTGATGCGCTACGAGTCGAACGCCGTGGTCATTGCGATGATCGACGTGTCGGGCTCGATGGGTGAGTTCAAAAAATACATCGCGCGTAGTTTTTACTTCTGGATGGTTCGCTTCCTGAGAACCAAGTACGACAACGTCGACATCGTTTTCATCTCGCATCACACCGAGGCCAAGGAAGTAACGGAGGAGCAGTTTTTCACGCAGGGTGAGTCGGGCGGCACGGTTGTCTCGTCTGCGTACCAGCTCGCGCTTGACGTCATCAAGCAGCGCTATCGACCTTCGGATTGGAACATCTATCCGTTTCACTTTTCTGATGGTGACAATTATTACTCCGACAACGAAGAAGCGGTTCGTTTGGCGGATGAGTTGATCGCGACGTGCAACTTGTTTGGGTATGGCGAGATTGGCGAGGAGGGTTCGTCGAGTTACAGGCGTTCGTCGGGCGCGTTGCTTTCGATCTTCTCGGATCGTTTGCAGAACAAGGATCGATTTGTCGGCGTCCGTATCGACGACAAAGAAGACGTGTATCCGGCGCTGAAGCAGTTTTTTGGCAGGAGAGGTGTGGAAACCCCGGCTTAATGGAAGATAAGGAAATCAAAGAACTCGAGAAGGCAGTCGAGCAGATTTGGGAAGTGGCTCGAGGGTTTGGTTTGGATCCGTATCCGACCAACTTTGAGATCGTGCCCGCGACGGTGATGTACGAGGTTGGTTCTTATGCGTTGCCGGGACGTTATTCTCACTGGACCTTCGGCAAGACTTACCATCGCATGAAGACGATGTACGACTTCGGGCTTTCGAAGATCTACGAAGTCGTTATCAACACCAATCCCGCGTACGGGTTTTTGCTGGAAACAAATAGTCCGATCCAGAACAAGATGGTGATTGCCCACGTGCTCGGGCACGTCGACTTCTTCAAAAACAATACCTACTTCTCAAAAACCAACCGGCGAATGGTAGAGAGTGTCTCCACGCATACTCACAGAATAATGGAGTATGAGTTCAAGCATGGCCGGAAAAATGTGGAGCGGTTCCTGGACGCGGTGCTCTCCATTGAAGAGCACATCGATCCGTATTTCTTCATCAAGCGCGAAGTGCCTTTGGCGGAAGAGAGGCGACGGGCTGAGTTAAGACCGAAAGAGGGACGATATGACGACCTTTGGCGCCTGGAGAAAGCCGAGCAGGAAGCCAAGGCGCCCCCCGTCGATGACGAGAAGCCGCGCGAACAGTTGCCGGAAAAAGATCTGCTCGTTTACGTCATGAAGCACTCGCCCTCGCTCGCAAGCTGGCAACGCGACGTGATCGCGATGGTCCACGAGGAGATGGAGTATTTTGTGCCGCAGATGCAAACCAAGATCATGAACGAAGGTTGGGCCAGCATCTGGCATGCGCGAATCATGCGGGAGCTTGACCTCAGCGACAACGAGCATATCGAGTTTGCAAACCTTCATTCGGGCGTTGTTTCGCCGCAGAAAGGGCAGTTGAATCCATACTATCTTGGTTACAAGATCTACGAGGATATCGAGCGCCGCTGGAATGAGCCTTCAAAGGAAGAGCGCGAAAAGTTTGGTCGTGTTGGCAATGAAGGGCGCGACAAGATCTTCGAAGTGCGCGAGCTGGATAACGACGTTTCGTTTCTGCGCAACTATCTGACTGAAGAGTTGTGTGAAGAATTGGATCTGTTTGTGTTTGAGCTGGTTGAAGAAGAGGACTGGACGATCACGGAGAAGCGCTGGGAGAGAGTGCGCGATCAGCTCGTCTCAAACATGACGAATTTCGGTTTTCCGTATTTGCAGGTCGAAGATGGTGATTACAACGGCAACCGTGAGCTTTACATCAAGCACTGTTACGAAGGCACCGAGCTCGACATGCGTTACGCCCGCAAAGCCCTCGAACACGTCCACACCCTCTGGGGCCGCCCCGTCCATCTCGAAACCATAATCGACGAAGAATCAACCGTTCTCCATTACAACGGCGATGAACACGGGGAAGATTAGCCACAGATAAACGCAGATCTGTGTAAATCGATTTACACAGATCTGCGTTTATCTGTGGCTACATATTCAAAGCCTTACCAACCGATGGGTCTCGTCTTACGCGCCAAATCTTGGAATCGAGATAGTAGTGAATAAACGCGTAGCCCCAGAGGAATGAGATCCCGATCTGAACTCCCAAACCCGGCCCCAGGTTGTTGAGTAATTGCCTCGGTCCCTGGTAAATGATCCCGAAGATAATCCCGAAAGCCAGATAGAAAAGGACGCGCCGGCTAATTAGTTCAGCAGCGCCATACTTCTCGCGCGCATTCGTGTACTTCTGATTGTGAAACCAGATCAGCCGGTGATACTGAAAGTTGTGATAGATCGTCAGTATCGCCACGATCGCGATCGGCTTGTGTGGCATCGGCGTCAGCAACACGATCCAGTGCATCGGGATGGCCGCCGCCAGCAACAGATACTTCGGGACATTCAAAGGCTCGCCGGCCATCGCACGCTGTATCTGCCGTCCCAACCACACGATAAAGATCAGGATCGTGCCCGCAAGCAGCAGCTTCGCCAAGCCGTTCGCACCACCTCGCAACAGCTCAGGCACGCGCTTCATCGCTTCCGGATCGCGCGCGATAAACTCGACAAATGGATAGTTGAACGCAAACAGCAGCAACGAACGATCGAGCACGTTATCGACACGCGCGAGATCGCCGTTCTTCTTCTTGTAGAGCACCATGAAACCGTAGTGCTGTTTGACGAGGTGATAATAGGCCCACAACGCCGCCACGAAGAAAAAAACAAGACCCGCTCCGGCCAGTACCATCACCGGTCCAATTGCGAAGAAGAGCAGCGAGCCCCAAAGCAGCCGCGCGCGGTTCTTTCTCTCGGCGCGATCGAAGTAGGTGCGCGAAAACGTGCCGAAGACGTGTGGCGCGTCGATCAGAATCGCCCAGGCCGCGACCATCGGCACCAGCGGCACGATCCCCCACACGTAAAGAAACAGCAACACATAACTCGACACAACAGAGCCGATAAACCAGATCGCGTCGTCGCGCGCGCTGATGATCCAACGCAACGAGATCGCGCTTGCAACCGGCTTAGTGATGATTTCGGCGCTGGCGGCCATGAGTAAAGGCATTTTATCATCGGCCAATGAACAAACAACTCTTCCAGGCACACCCGTGGCACGGCGTGACGCCGGGGACGCCCGATCGCATCAACGCCTACATCGAAATCGTTCCCACCGACGCCGTTAAATACGAGCTCGACAAAACCTCAGGCCACCTGCGCGTCGATCGCCCGCAGCGTTTCTCATCCATGTCGCCGACGCTTTACGGGTTCATACCGCAGACGTATTGTGGGCGCGAAGTCGGCGAGCTGTGCGATTTACGCACCGGTCGCCAAGGGATCGAAGGCGACAAAGATCCGATGGATATTTGCGTGTTGTCGGAGAAGACATTTGCGTACGGCGGCTTCTTCCTGCACGCGCGGCCCATTGGCGGGCTACGAATGATCGACGGCAATCAGGCTGATGACAAGATCATCGCGGTGCTGGAGTCGGATCTGGCGTTTGGCGAGGTCTTCGAAATTGGTGACGTGCCGAAGGGATTGGTTGACCGTTTGAAACACTACTTTCTCAGCTACAAACAACTGCCGAGCGACAAGGACAAGAAGGTCGAAATTGTAGACGTTTACGATCGCGCTGAAGCGCACGAAGTGATCACACGCAGCTTGAGGGATTACGAAAGCGAGTTTGGCTACGGATAACACGGATAAAATCCGGATTTTTATCCGCGTTTATCTGCGGCTTCTGAGATTCCACAGCGGGGGCAAACGAGCCCCCGCCAGTGTTGTTCCTCGACCCACCGAGCAAATGCAGGAGATTGATGCTTCTGCGGCGCGTGATGGTGATGTTTACGCTCAGCGTCCTCTGCGCTGCAATGTTTACAGAGCCAGCCATACCCCAGATTGAAGAAGTGGGTCGTCTGGTGCATATCACCGCGGCGAAGCAGATTCCATCAAACGCACCGGTACAGACGTGCGCCTGCCATCCCGGTAGATCTGAACCTGAACCGTATCGCCAATCTGATGTTTATCGAGCACTCGGAACAGATCGTCTGAATTCGCGACCTTGTCGTTATCGATCCCGACGATAATGTCGCCCAACTCAACGTCGCCCATCTCCGTTTGCTGCATGCCACGAAGACCAGCCAGCGCCGCGCCACTACCGCGCGCCACCTGAATAATCAACACGCCGTCATCGGTGGGAAGATCAACCTGGTTTCGAAATGCCTCAACGTTGCGTGTCGAGATGCCGAGCTTGGGTCGACGCACCGCGCCGTTTTGCAGCAACTGCGGCACAATGCGTTTCGCGATACTCACCGGCACTGCAAATCCGACGCCCGCCGAACTACCTGACGGCGAAAGAATTTGCGAGTTGATTCCGATCATGCGACCACGCGAATCGAGCAACGGTCCACCTGAGTTTCCCGGATTGATCGAAGCGTCTGTTTGAATGGCGCCTTCAATCAGTCGATTGTTACGGGCGCGGATAGGTCGCTGCAAGCCGCTGATCACGCCCGTCGTCAAGGTGCGGTCCATGCCAAACGGATTCCCGATAGCGAGAACTTTCTGGCCGACGACGAGTTTGTCTGAGTCGCCCATTGGCACCACCGTGAGTGAACCAGCGGGTTTTTGAGTCAACCGGATGACTGCCAGGTCCGTGTCAGGGTCGCTGCCTACGACTGTCGCCGGATAATCCTTTTGTCCACCGAGGCTGACCGAAAGTTTCTGTGCGCCGGCGATGACGTGATAATTCGTCAGAATGTTTCCCTGCTGATCCAGGATGGATCCGGAACCGGAACCTTCCTGCGGTTCGACGAAACCGAAGAAGTCGCGAGCGTACGAGGTGGAATGGATGAACACCACGCCCGGGCTCAGCGCGCGATAAACCTCGATATTGTTCTGTTCGTCAGTAGCTATGGACGGATCGGTGATTCCAGCCGGAGCCGCCTCTGAGAACGCTGCCTGCGACGGCTCGAAGCGGTTGTAGACCCGGTCTAAAACTACAACTGAAGCAGCCGCAAATATTCCCGAGATAAGAGCAATCAATAAAATTTGGCGTGTGGAAAGCTTGTACATAAGATCCCTCTCTAAAGATCTGAAATTCGGTTAGGGCTCACATCGGTTTTAAGATGCTATCGAAACGGGAGTCGTTGGCGAACCGATTGTATCAACGCAGGACGGCGGAGGCGAGTTTCGTTTTCTCTAGATAAACAGGGAAAGGAAAGCGTGCGGCAGGTTTTCGACGTACGCCAGCACCAGCGCGGGCGTCTGCCATCCGAGAGCTGAGCAGCCGGCAGCGCCGTGAATAACCATCAGGAATATGTAAACTCCGAGCACCGCATTGAGACCATGTCTAGCGAGTGGGAGATGAGCGCAGCGGTAGAGTATGTAAGCAGCAATGCCACCGATAGCGACCTTGGCGCCGAAAAATGGCAGGTCGCCGTGTTCCATGAGGCGGGCCATCAACGCGTTGCCTTCGCTGGCCACGTTCAAGCGGATCCAGACGAGCGTTAACTGGGCATCGATTAAGTTCAGAGCGAAGAGTAGACAGCTTTTGGAAAGCGAACCCACGGGGCAAACCTCGCAGCCAACGTTGTTAAACTTCGACCCTATTACGCCAGAACCCCCGGAGCTGAAAGCTGCGGGGGTTCCTGACGCCACGGGAGGAACGAGACTCGTTCTATGCTAAAGAAAAAGGTTGAATCGTACGTCTGTTCCTGAAAATCTGTGTAATCTGTGGCTAACGATGAATATCGCTGAAGCACTTTTGGAAGCATCGCAGATCTTGCAAACCAGCGGTGTGCCTGAAGCGCGTCGTGAAGCTGGTTCACTGCTCTCATTCGTCATCTCCAGGGATCGAACATTTCTGATCAGTCATGCTGAAGATCTGATCGACGAGCATTCGCTGGATCAGTTTCGCGAAGCTGTTGAACGCCGCGCTGCGGGTGAGCCGCTGCAATATATCACTGGGATTCAGGATTTTTTCGGACGTGAGTTTCGCGTTACGCCTGACGTTTTGATTCCACGTCCCGAGACTGAATTGCTTGTCGAAGCGGCGCTGGAAGTGGTTGGTGATGCGCCATTGATTTGCGATGTTGGCACTGGATCGGGTTGTATTGCTGTGACTTTGTTATGCGAGATCGTCCCGGCGCGCGCGGTTGCAGTAGATAAATCACCTGCAGCACTCGAAGTTGCTAAGCTCAACGCCCGCGATCTTTCCGTGGCAGATCGGGCGGTATTTGTAATTTCTGATTGTTTCGAATCGCTCGACTCGCGTGAGTATCAGTTTGACTTGATCGCGTCGAATCCGCCGTATGTATCAGCCGAGGTGGTGCCGGAACTACAGCGCGAGGTTAGAGATCATGAACCGCTCGTGGCGCTATCGCCGGGGCCGGATGGACTCAGCATGATTCGCAGGCTGCTTCAAGAGGCGCCGGCATTCCTCAGACAGAACGGACACCTGATCATGGAGATTGGATTCGATCAGGGCGAAAAGGTGCAATCGCTGGTCGATGCCGGCGTTTGGCGCTTACTCGAACTGCGGCCCGATCTGCAAGACATTCCTCGCATCCTCGTTCTGCAGAAGCGGTAAATAGCTGCCACAATGCTTGCTCCTGCGGTGTTTACGGTTCAGAGCCGCGATAAGCGACAAAACATCAACAACCCCAGACATTGTAAGGAGATCGAAGTTATGTACAGGTTTGTAGGCCGAACTCTCTTAATTGCCTCGTTGGTGACCTTCACGGGCGTAGCAGCGTTCGCGCAAAAGGAGAAAGACAAAGACCGGTCGTTATCTTGTCGCCAGAACAACTGGTACAACGATAGGCTGGTCGGCAACTGCGAAATCAGAGAGCAAACACTGGCGCCGAGCGGCGGCGCGATAGCCATCGACGGCAGGCAAAACGGTGGCGTAAGCGTTAAAGGATGGGACCAGGGCCAGGTGCTGGTGAGGCGCGCGTACAAACTGGCGCGCCGACGGAAGCTGAAGCTGTCGAGCTGGGCCGTCAAATCAAGATCGAAACCAGTGGCGCTAAGATCTATGCGAGTGGTCCGGAGAACCGGAAAGATTATCACTGGGACGTGAGTTATGAAGTGTTCGTTCCGCGTCGCAGCGATCTTTCGCTAGAGACCAAGAACGGCGGCATTGCAATCGCCGATGTGAATGGTCGTATTGACTTCAGTGCGCTGAACGGCGGCGTGGTTCTTAAGGGAGTCGGTGGCGCTGTGCGTGGGTCGACGACGAATGGTGGTCTCGTGGTTGAATTGAGCGGCGATCGTTGGGATGGCGATAGTCTTGACGTGAGCACGACCAATGGCGGCGTGATCATGTCAGTGCCCGAGAATTATTCGGCCAATCTGCAAACGGGAACTGTGAACGGAAGCGTCAGCACCGACTTTCCCGTGACGCTGCAAGGTGGTCGAATTAACAAGCAGATCGCGCTCAATCTTGGCTCAGGCGGCGCGACGGTCAAGGCGATGACGACGAATGGCGGTGTTCATCTGAAACGCGCCACAATCAACGAATAAGAGTGGCCACAGATTTCGCGGATGGATGCGGATTAATCCGGTGTTCATCCGCGTAAATCTGTGGCACTATGTCCACCATCGTGGACAAGTTTCGTATCTCGGGTGGCCGCCCTCTTCACGGCAGAGTCTCAATTAGTGGCGCCAAAAACTCGGCGCTGCCATGCATGGCGGCGGCGCTACTCACACCCGACACCGTCACGCTGCACAACATCCCATACGTTCGCGACATCATCACGCAGCGACGTCTGCTAGAAGACATCGGCGCCACCGTCTTAACTCCCGAGCTTAGAACACACAAGATCACTGCCGCGCACGTCGAGCTCTTCGAAGCACCTTACGAGCTCGTGAAAACGATGCGCGCTTCGGTGCTTGCCCTCGGTCCGTTACTCGCGCGATTCGGAAAAGCAAAAGTCTCATTGCCCGGTGGTTGTGCAATCGGCACGCGGCCTATCGATCTGCACCTGGCGGGATTCGAGAAGTTTGGCGCCGAAGTAAAACTCGAGTCGGGCAACGTTGTAGCTCGCGCGCCGAGTGACGGCCGTCTGCGGGCAGCGGATATCGAGTTCAACAAAGTCACCGTCACCGGAACTGAAAACCTGATGATGGCTGCCACTCTCGCTCGCGGAACTACGACGATTCATAACGCCGCGCGTGAACCGGAAATTGTCGACCTCGCAGACTTGCTGAACAAGATGGGCGCACGCGTCAACGGCGCTGGATCGGAGACGCTTCAGATCGAAGGGGTGGAGTCACTCGGCGGCGCCGAACACACGATCATTCCCGATCGAATCGAAACTGGCACGTTCATCGTCGCCGCCGCACTGACACGAGGCCGGCTCGAGATCAAAGACTGCCGTCCCGATCATCTCGACGGTGTTATTGAAAAACTGAGATCAGTCGGCGTTGTGATAAAGGAAGTGAACCCGACGACGTTGGAAGTCACGTGTCCGGATGGTCTGAAGGCGGGCGATGTTACTACCGAGCCGTACCCGGGCTTTGCAACCGACATGCAGGCGCAGTACATGGTCCTGATGACGCAGGCGCAGGGAAGATCGGAGATCATCGAGACTGTTTTCGAAAATCGCTTCATGCACGCGTCTGAGCTCCAGCGCATGGGAGCGCAGATACACATCGACGGGCGGTCCGCGATCGTCGATGGTCCAACAATGCTAACGGGTGCGCGTGTGATCGCGTCAGATCTTCGTGCGTCCGCGTCGCTCGTGCTCGCGGGACTAATTGCGAAGGACGAGACATTGATCGATCGCGTTTATCACATCGACCGCGGCTACGAGAAGATCGAGGCGAAGTTGCGCGCAGTCGGTGCTGACATTGAACGAATCATTGCACCAGTGATGACGGCGCCGATTTTGGAGCCGGTTTAGTCAAGGAGAGGCCGAATGGCAGAGGAGAATTGTCTTTTTTGTAAGCTCATCGCCGGAGAGATTCCGGGCGATTTCGTTCATCAGGATGAACGCTGCGTGGTGATTCGCGATATCAATCCGCAGGCGCCGTCGCACGTCCTGGTGATTCCGCGCGAGCATCTCGAATCACTCGACGATGCTTCGCAAAAAGACGAGAGTCTGCTCGGGCACTTGTTGCGGGTTGGCGCGCGCGTCGCGAACGACTTGGGCCATGGAGAGGACGGCTACCGCTCTGTGATCAACACCGGCGCCGGCGCAGGACAATCAGTTTTTCACTTGCACGTGCATGTGCTTGCCGGTCGCCCGCTCACCTGGCCACCGGGTTAGAGATTGTCATCACCATGAGGTGCAAAGACAATGGCAGATGACAAAGAACTCAAGAAAACGGAAACGTCCGACGCTAACCCTTCCGAGGAAAATGAAGTTCTTGGTGTTGACCTTGCATATGACAAGGTTCAAATACGAATGGCGGGTGAAAATCTTAATACACCTGTCCCGGTCGAAGAAGCCGCAATTTCCGAAGAAGAGCAGTATCCGGGAGTTGACCTGGCGTATGACCTTACCGTTGATTCCTGCGAATCGATCATAAAACGAATTGATGTGATGGATGGCAGATTGCAGACGATACTTGCGTTTGCCGCCACTACGACTGCCGTCGTTCCAAGCGTAGCCAACTCTCGGGGTTTGACCTTTCGCTCAAACTGGCTTTATGCAGCGCTGGGGATTTTTATCGTCCAACTTTTAGTAGGAACTATTGCGCGGTCTTTCGGCACCATCAAGCTTATCCGGCCCGATGTAGTATGGAACCGATGGTTGGATAAGGACCCCTGGTTATTTAAGAAAGACTTTATTGCCTTCGGCAGAAAGCACTTCGATCACAACGCCGATTTGCTTCGGAGACGTTGGCGTTTGCTGCTGGTAATAAGTTTTCTCTTCTTTATCGAGGTGCTTTTACTGGTTGTTTGGGTCGCAACAGCACAGATTTCCAGATTAGGCTAAATCAAACGGATCTGAATCACTGTCCGGATTCATGCCGGGAGAATCATTGCCCGGGTCATCCGAAGGATCGGGCTCAACTGGAGGCTTTAGCCGTGCGACTTCTTCTTTAGGCTCGTATGCGCTTTTCATCTCTTCTGAGTTCCTTTCAAAAACTCACCCCACAATTGGCGGTTCAGACTCTTGGTCCTCATCGCCGGGAATCTCAACACCAAAATCATCCTTCGGATCCGGCTCTTTTGGGCCAGCTTCTTGCGGGGAAAATGTAAGGTGGTCGCTGAGTTTCATTTCGATTTCCTTTGTTAGGTGGCATCGACTGGTGCTACTGCTCTCACGGCTTCCGAGACGCCCGCCTCATACTTCTTGAAATTCTCATTAAACCTGCGCGCGAGATCCCGGGCCTGGCGATCGTAAGCCTCTTTGTCTTCCCAGGTGTTGCGCGGTTGCAGCACTTCCTGCGGCACCTCCGGACATGAAACCGGAACGTTCACTCCGAAGATCGGATCGGGTGTGGTCTCGGTCTGCGCCAGCGAGCCGTTGAGTATCGCGCGAATCATCGCACGCGTGTAACCAATCTTCATCCGTTTCCCGACGCCGTATGGTCCACCGCTCCACCCGGTGTTGACTAACCAGCACACCGCATTGTGACGCGCCATCTGTTTGCCGAGCAGATCCGCGTAAACGCCGGGATGCAAAACCATGAACGGCGCGCCAAAGCAGGTTGAGAAAGTTGCTTCCGGCTCTTTGATACCTTTTTCAGTGCCGGCGACTTTCGCGGTGTAGCCGGAGAGAAAGTGATACATCGCTTGTTCCGGCGACAGGCGTGCGACCGGCGGCAGCACGCCAAAAGCATCAGCCGTCAACATGATGATATTGCGCGGATGATCGCCGCGGCCTTCCGGAACGATGTTGTTGATGCTGGTCAGTGGATACGAAGCGCGCGTGTTTTCGGTTTTGCGTGGATCGTCGAGATCGACCTGGCGCGTCGTTGGATCGTAGATCACGTTCTCGAGAAGCGTGCCAAACATCTTCGTCGTGGCATAGATGTCAGGCTCGGCTTCTGCCGACAATTTGATCACTTTCGCGTAACAACCGCCTTCAAAGTTGAAGACACCATCGTCGGACCAGCCGTGCTCGTCGTCGCCGATCAAGCGTCGCTCCGGATCGGCGGAAAGAGTCGTTTTACCGGTTCCGGACAGTCCGAAGAAGATCGCAACATCACCCTCTGCGCCGACGTTCGCCGAGCAGTGCATGCTCATCACGTTACGCTGCGGCAGCAGGTAATTCATGATCGTGAAGGCACTCTTCTTGGTTTCGCCGGCGTAAGACGTTCCTCCAATCAGAACCAACCGCTGGCTGAAGTCCATCAGGATGAACGTTGGGGACCGGGTGCCATCGCGTTGTGGATCGGCTTGAAAGTTCGGGAAGTTGATGATTGTGAATTCGGGCGTGTGTGGCTCGGTTTCACCACTGTTACTGATGAACATCGTGCGCGCGAAGAGCGAATGCCAGGCCAGCTCATTGATGACTCGCACCGGCAAACGATATTTGTGATCGGCGCCCACAAACGTGTCCTGCACAAAAAGCTCGCGGCCTGTCGCGTGGGCCATCATTCGCTCTTTCAGCGCGTTGAACTTGTCCTGCGGAAAATCCTTGTTTACGTCGCCCCAGAAAACTTTTTCTTCACTGCCGGGCTCGCGCACGATGGCTTTGTCTTTCGCTGATCGACCTGTGTGTTCACCTGTATCGACGAGGATGACGCCGTGGTTTGAGAGGTGGCCTTCATCGCGACGCGCGATCTCTTCGTAGAGCTCAGGCGTGTTGAGGTTCCAGTAAACGCGAGCCGGGTTTTTGATGCCGTAGCTGTCCAGCTCGTGTGAAGTATTTTTCCGGCCCACGTGTTCAGTAGTGGTGCCGGCAGTGCGAATCGAAGCCATTAAGCGAGTCTCCAGTCAATATGTGTTTATGGAAGCTCCGGGGCCCTGCGCTGCTGCGCAAGCCGGCGCAAGGCATCGGAAAGGTCGCGTGCGACCCGCTCGATACGATCGGCGGCGGTTTGCAACGACTCAATCTCGTCTGGTGAACGGGAGGCGACGACAACTAAGGCTTCGTCTATCTGTTCTCGCAAACGGTTTGCCTCATTTTCGGTTTCTTGTTCGGAACGTGTTTTTTGGGAAGCTGTAGCCTGCTGGTTCATTGCTTGGTAATAATTTCGACGGAAAGAAGATGTATTTGTTTTGCGTTAAACTCGACCTGGCGTGATTGTTACCAGATCGTTCGTGACTGGTAAGTCTGACATCTGCGCATGATTCAGGCAAGTGCAGGTGCTACCTTTTGCATCCCACGCGAACAAAGTCAACAATTCTGACAATGAAACCCGACAAAAAACACTTCACCGCCGCAGAGTGGAAACTGGTGCAACGGCTGAACACTCCGGCGCGTGTGCAACGCCACTTCAGCTCGCTGTCCTACAACCGGGAGACCAATGGCGGCACGATGCGGTCGTTTCGCGAGCTGGTCAAAGCAGGCGAAGCTCACTGTCTCGAGGCCGCCGTCGCCGCGGCGGTGATTCTCGAGCAGCATGGTTACCCGCCGTTGTTGCTGGATCTGGAGTCACAGGATCTACTTGACCACGTTGTTTTCGTTTTCAAACAGAACGGACGTTGGGGCTCGATCGCGCGGTCGCGGGATGTCGGATTGCATGGACGCAAACCGATTTATCGTTCGGTTCGAGATCTGGCGTGGAGTTATTTCGACACGTTTGTCGATCTGAGCGGCAGGCTGAAAGGCTACGGGCTAACCAGTCTTTACGAGTTGGGCGATTACGACTGGCGTTTCTCCCCACGCCGCATGCTCAAGATTGAAGAACACCTACGCACGATTCCACACAAGCGCATGCATTCCTCGGAAACTCGTTACCAGAATCTTCTTGAGAAGTATAAGCAGTACAAGAAGCGTTATCCTGATCGTTCGCCCGCTTATTACGATAGTCGTTCGAGTTGGTTGTTGTAGGTTTGTGTTATACTCCTCGCACTAAATCCTCATCGGAGTTAACTCAATGGCCTGGGTAAGCACATCACCATTAGTTAAGACTTATACGCTCGAGGAGTTTTGGGAACTCCCTGAGCCACCAGACCGTTCAAAACTTGAACTAATCGCAGGAGTCCTCTACATGACACCCCCTCCTACGCAATTGCACAGTAATTCTGTAAGCCGATTAAGTCGGCTGCTGATTGAATACCAGTTAAAAACTGGGAAGAAGGGCACTTTCTATTATCCTCGTGCGGGCATTGTAAAAGGGCCGAATAGCTGGCTCGAACCGGATTTGTTTTATGTAGCGGCTGAAACTCAAGCTCGTCGCGATCCTTCGTATCCTGATTACCACAGCACGGCCGACCTCGTGATCGAAGTGATTTCGCCTAGCTCGGCAATCTATGACCGCAACACCAAAGCGGATACTTATGCAGCATTGGGCGTAAAAGAGTTATGGCTTGTTGACGAGGCGTCCGGGATTATTGAAGTCCGGGTTCTGAACGGTGACAGCTACACTCCGAGTATTGTGCTCGAGAGTGACGATCATCTCAGATCAACCGTTCTTCCAGGATTTGAAGTCAGGGTCGACCGCGTCTTTGACGATTAGCCGTGAGCGGCTTCGAAGGCGGCGGCGTTGGTCCTTCTTTTCGATCGCGCATCCAGCAACATGTGAGTGATCACTGCGGCGATGATGATCGCGCCGCCGAGGAGTGCCCAGCGGGAGGGTGTTTCGCCGAGGACGAGGAAGACCCAGACGGGGTTCAATACCGGTTCGACGTAACAGACAATGCCCGCATCCAGCGACCTCACGCCGCGCGCCATTCCTGACGTGAAGAGCGTATAGGCGACGCCGAGTTGAATAACGCCGAGATACGCGACGCCCACCAGGTCGTGAGTTGTCATGCTCGAGACCGCCGCCAGTCCCCACGGCGCGGTCATGATAACTGCCAGAGTATTTCCGTAGATCACAGACGAGGCGCGATTGACTTCACGCGCTCGTGGATGGCGCAGCAGCAGAAAATACAGTGCAAAACAGAAGCCTGATGCCAGCGCCAGCATGTTTCCGTAAACGTCCTCCGGTCGCAGTTGGCCCACGAAGAACAACGCCATTCCACCGAGACACACCAGCACCGTAATCAAATCACGCGAACGAAACTTCTCTTTGTAGATGATTGGCTCGAGGATTAGCATGTAAACGGGCGCGGTGTATTGCAGGAAGATCGCATTCGCGGCGGTAGTCTCCTTGGTGGCGAGCACAAAAAGTATCAGCAGCACGGCGTAGAGAACTGACGCGATTGCCGTAACCCGGTTCAGGCCAAATCCTTCGTGCCTGGTGAACAAGGCGACGGTGAAGATCGCAAAGAACGAGCGCCAAAAGGAAAGTTCGAGACCCGAAAGCGTGACCCACTTGATAAACAGACCGCCGCTGCTCCAAAGCAATGCCGCGGCAAGAACGAAGAGGAGAGGTCTAGACATAAGTTAAGCCGCAGATTAACGCAAATGAACGCAGATTCAGATCAGCGTTTCATCCGCGAAATCTGCGGCTAAGAATCTTCTTTCATTCGTTTTAAATACTTCCCAAAAACGCCATTCCACGGTGGAATCACGATCGACACGGCGCCGAGCGCCTGCGCCTGGCAGGCAAGACGGATCAATGGCTTTGACTCGGAGGTATCGACGTAGCCAAACTCCTTGATCTTCTTTCCTTCACGAGCCGCGACGTCCGTGAGCTTCTCCGCGCCACCAAGAATCCCGACCCAACACGTACCACACGATGCCGAGCGACACTCCACCGGAATCGGCCCCTCGACTCTGCGCGGGTCCATCTCACGCCAGTTGCGCGAACGATCGTCAGCCGCGCCCCACGCAAGATCTTGCATGTGATTCATCCGGTATCGGGCGCGCTCGTCATTCTCGTCGTAAGTGACCGTCCACTTCTTATCGACCGTCTTGAGAAACGCAAACCAACCCTGGCTGTCATCCACCGCGCGTTCCCGCAAAATCTCAGCCGGCGATTTCCGCGCGTGTTTCTTATCAATCAGCACCTGGCCGGGTGCTGCTTCAAACGCCGCCAGTCCCGCCTGCCTGACGGTCATGAATGCAATTGCGGTGATGCCGATCACGAGTGGCGACTCAACTTTTAAGTGCGTGGCGACTTTGTGAGCAACGGAAAGAACCTGATCCGAAAGTGATGCCGTTTCGTTTCCGGAAAACTCGCGCGCATACTTCTGCACCGTGGCTTTGACCTCAGGCCAGTAACGATGGCCGTAAAGAAACGTGTGCGACGAATCGATCTGATCTTTCAAATAAAACTTGCCCTGCAACAACAAACGCTGCGCGAGCGTCTCCGGATCCTCGGCCTGCTCGAGAGCCTGAAAGAGCGACAGCGGATAAAACGAGAACCAGATCTGCGTCGCATTTCGATCGACCTCGTGAATCGAGCGCAACAAAGTGGTCAGCGCTGCCGACCACGCTTCTTCGTCGTGTTGTTTAAGAAAAGTTTCGAACGGAGTCATTTCAGCCATAGATTAACACTGAGATCATTTGACAACCTTAACGCACCGGAGTAAAAGTCGTAAAAATCCTACCCGTATTTTCAGGAGGCTCAAAGATGGACGCCGATAGACCAGAAGTTGCGAAATCAGGCCGAACGTTCGACAGCGCCTACAGCTTCTCCTTCAGCATTGTTATTGGTCTCATACTCTTTATCGCCGGCCTCGTCATCAGCCTGACGCTTGGCCAGGGCGCGACGGTCGGTCTCATCTTCGGCATCCCGCTGCTCATCGCCGGTTTAATCCTGCCGGTCTTCATGATGCGCGACCTCTTCCATCACAATGAAGTCAACGGCGCATGTCCATTTTGTAGCGCGCCAATCAAAACGTCAGACGCCACCATCCGTTTGAACTGCCCGTCGTGTAAGCGCTTGATCGAGGTGCGGGAAACGACACTGCAACCGGGCGAGTAAAGCTCCTGCTAACGTTGAATCGAGATCCAATCACGCGTCAGGTAATCGCTGAACGTGAACGCGAACATTATTGCCATCCAGAACAGCGCGGCCGCCAAAATCACCCAAATCAGTCGGGAGCTGTAACGCACGTGCATGAAGTAGAGCACGACGAACGTCGCTTTGATGGTGGCGATAGTCAGGGCGACGACCGTGTTGAGCCGCCACGGAAAATCCACAAACGCTGCCGCGACCGTCAGTGCTGTTCCTACCAACAACACCATGAAGATCGTTATATAAATTCTGACTGGAACTATATGTTCGCTCATTAGTGATAGTGCCGCCCAAGCAAGTAGAGCAACGGAAACAGAAAAATCCAAACAATGTCGACGAAGTGCCAGTAAAGTCCAATCACCTCGACCGGACTGTGATACTCAGGATCGAAGCGACCCCTCAGCGAAAAGATGATCAGAAACGTCAGCAGTCCGGCGCCGATAATCATGTGCAGCGCGTGCATGCCGGTCATCGCGAAGTAGATCCAGTAGAACATCTCTACTTTTTCGACAGTCGCGCCGGGCAGCAGGTGCAGCTTGTGATGATCCAGCGGCTGGCCTTCCTCCTGGATCGCCGGACCAAACGCATGACCAGGAATCAAGTTTCCCGGAATCAGGTGATCTTCATACTTGTCGTGATACTCGACTGCCTTTATACCCAGGAACGTCAAACCGAGAAGCAGAGTCAGTACTAAACAGAGCACTTGCGGCCGTCGATTTCCAACCTGCGTGAAATAGACGGCCAGGGCCATCGTGAAACTGCTCAAAATCAAGACGCCTGTGTTGACCGCTCCGAGCTTGATATCCAGGTGGTTACTGCCCGATGCGAACGCTGCCGGATAGAACGTCCGGTAGAGCGCGTAAGCCAGGAACATGCCGCCGAAGAACATGATCTCGGTCACGAGAAAGACCCACATCCCCAGCGTGCCGGCTTCACGCTGTTGCTCCATGTTCTCGAAATGGTGCTGCAACGACCGGTGGCCGTGAACGTCTTGTGCTGCTGCGTGGCTACTCATAATCCTTAAGTACGTTCGAACTCAGGCCCGAATTTGCCGACGACCTCAGTCTCTTCGCGCGGCGCGAATTCATAAGCGTCCCAGGTCACGATCGGCGTGACTTCGAAGTTTTCGGTTGGCGGCGGCGATTGCGTGCGCCACTCGAGTCCAGGCAAATGCCACGGATTCGCTTCAGCGTGCCGGCCGTAACGCATGGACCAGACAAAGTAAATCGCGGGTATCAACATGCCGAAGCCCAGAATCGACGCGCCTGCGGTCGACAGCACATTGAACACCTGAAACTCTGGCGGATAGGCGTGATACCGGCGTGGCATACCCAGATAACCGGCCACGAACTGCGGCAGGAACGTCAGATTGAAACCCACAAAGATCACGAGCGCGCTGAAGCGGCCCCAACCTTCGGGATACATGCGCCCGGTGATCTTGGGCCACCAGTAGTGAAGACCACCGAGATATCCCATCAAGGCTCCGCCCACCATGATGTAGTGGAAGTGAGCGATGACGAAATAGGTATCGCTCAAATGCACGTCCGTGCCGAGAGCCGCCAGGAACAATCCGGTCATGCCGCCGATCGTGAACAGACCGATAAAGCCCAGCGCGTAGAGCATTGGCGTGTCGTACAAGATCGACGATTTGTAAAGCGTTGCGGTCCAGTTGAACACCTTGATTGCCGACGGGATAGCCACCGCGAAACTCAGAAACGAGAAGATCATTCCGGCATAAACGGATTGAGTCGTGACGAACAGGTGGTGGCCCCAAACCAGAAAGCCAAACACGGCGATCGCCAGACTGGAGAACGCCACAAAGCTATAGCCAAAAATGTTCTTGCGTGAAAAGTTTGCGATCAACTCGCTGATCACGCCCATCGAGGGCAGGATCATGATGTAAACGGCCGGATGCGAGTAGAACCAGAACAGGTGTTGAAACAAAACCGGATCGCCGCCCATTGCCGGATTGAAGATGCCCACCTTCGCCAGGCGCTCAAACGCCAGCAGTAGGATGGTGATTGCGATCACCGGTGTGCCCAGGACCATGATCAGGCTGGTGGCGTAGTGTGACCAGAGAAACAGCGGCATGCGAAACCATGTCATGCCCGGCGCACGCATCGTGTGGATAGTGACGATGAAATTTAATCCGGTCAGGATCGAAGAGAATCCGTTAATGAAAATTCCCAGGCCGGCCGCTACCACGTAAGAGTTCGAGAAGGTCGTGCTGTAGGGCGTGTAGAACGTCCAGCCCGTATCAACACCGCCGGCGAGCAACGCGTAGATCGTTACTACTCCACCCAGGATGTAGATGTACCAGCTCAAGAGATTGATCCGTGGAAAAGCGAGATCCTTTGCTCCAATCATCATCGGGATGAGGAAGTTCCCCAGCGTCGCCGGTATCGACGGGATGAGGAAGAAAAAGACCATGATGATGCCGTGCTGTGTAAAGACCTTGTTGTAGGTAGTCGACTGCAGGAAATCGCCTTGCGGAGTCAGCAATTCGAGCCGGATCATCAACGCGTAGATGCCGCCGATAAAGAAAAAGAAAGTGATGGACCCTAGATAGAGCAGCGCGATGCGTTTGTGATCCTTAGTCAACAGCCACGACTTCAGCCCGTACTGGGCGTTGATGTAGTTGACCTTCGGTGGAGCTGGTACTTCGAATGACTCTATTGCTTGCATATGTCTATCTTATATTTCTCGTGGGCGACGCCCCCGGTCTTGCCGCCGCCGGCGCGGGACTCGCCGCTGTTGTTGGCGTTGTCTCGCCGGCTCCGTGCAGCGACTTGATGTACGCGATCAGTTGCAGCAACTGGTCCTCGCTGACCTGGCCCTGAAAAGTCGGCATGATCGGGCCAAAGCCCGCCACCAGTTTCGCCTGCGGATTCAGTATCGATTCGCGAACGTAACCCTCGTCAACGCGAACTGTCTCTCCAGTTTGCAGAGTCTGATTGCTTCCGAAAACACCGACCAGCGTCGGGCCTCGCCCGCCTTCGCCATTCGCGCCGTGACACGAGGCGCAGCCGAGCGTTTGATACAACTGTTGACCGGCGGTCGCGGGTGTCGTACTGCCGGTGTTGCCGCTCAACCAGTCGTCAAATTCCCTCGGTTCCATGACGATTATCGATCCGGTCATTCCCGAGTGGTTCATGCCGCAATACTCAGCACAAAACAGGTGATACCGGCCCGTTTTCGTCGCTTCAAACCACAGCGTTACGTATCGGCCCGGGATCACGTCCGCTTTCGTCCGGAACGCCGGCACGAAAAAGTCGTGAATCACGTCTTCCGTGGTCATGATCAATTTGATCTTGCGATTGACAGGCACGTGCAGCTCGTTGATCTCGCGCTGGCCGGTGGCGTGTTGCAGTTTCCACATCCATTGCTTGCCGACCACGTAGACCTCGATCGCGTTCTCAGGTGGTTTGTACTGATCGAAATAGACACGCGCGCCCCAGGCAAACATCGTCATCGCGATCACGAAGGGAATCACGGTCCAGATCGTCTCGAGTTTGTGCGAGCCTGCGACCGGGCGCGGGATCTCGTACGGCGTGCGTCGCCGGTAGCGTATTACGAAGAAGATCAGGACTGTCGAGATGAGCAGCGTAAAGAAGAGCGTGACGCCCGAAAGATAGAAATAGAGTGCATCGACCTTCCACGAAACGGTGGAAGCGCTTTCGGGCACTAGTGGAATCCACGACTGCATTACTAAGCCGCGCCTCCAATCACTCCGGGGTGGCGTGCTTTAAGAAACAACATCATCGCCAGGATGCCGAGCACTGTTAACACCCCGGCCACGCGCATCACCCTCATTATTGCTGCGCCATATTTACCCGTGGCCGGATCGTAGTGGAAGCAATAGAGCAGCAGTTGGTCCGCCGTCGTGCCGATCTTGTTTGCCGATGATTCAATCAGTCCGAGACGCAGGTCGCGCGGCGCGTAGTCGATGCCGTAGAAGTAACGTGAAAGTTTGCCGTGTGGCGTGGTCACCATGATGGCACTGGCGTGAGCAAACTGTTTGCTCTCCTCGTCCCAGCGATAATGAAATCCGGCGGCGTCAGTTAGTTTTGTGATGTTTTCCTGATCGCCGGTTAGGAAGTGCCAGCCGTTCGTTGCGCCGGCGCGCATTTTTTCCGGCAGGTAATCGACGTAGACCTTTTTCTTTGATGCGGCGAGCGTACTGGTCTCACGCGGGTCGAAGCTGACGGTCACGACGTCAAACTCGTTGCCGATCTGAAACGGCAGCACGCGAAACGATGTGATCATGCCGTTGAGCACTTGCGTGCAGAGCATGGGGCAGTCGTAGTAGACGAACGCGAGTATTACCGGCTTCTTGCCGAAGTATTGGCCGAGCTTTACTTGCTGACCGCTTTCGTCGCGAAAGACGAGATCGAGCGGCAACTGCTGATCGAGTTTCTGTTCGATACGCACGTCGTTCAGCGCCCTTGGTAATCCGGCGGCGGGATTCCCACTCGGCGGCCGCGCGCCATAGAGCGGCGAGCTCGGCCCCGGCGGCGACTGCGCAAATGCAGACGAGCACGCTAAAACTAAAACCAGCCACAGATAAACACGGATTTTCATTGCAACCTCTTCTCCGTTTCTCTGCCGGAGCTGGCAGCGGTGGGCATGCCGATCGCGTAGTCGTTCAACTTCCCACCCGGACCCTTGATTGATGACGGCAAGCCTTCCGACGCGACTTTCTCCATCGCCTTATCGATCGGCATGCCGACAACATTCCCCGACTGATCTTTCAAACCCGTTCTGAGATTCTCGTCCCACTGTTGTCGTAGCACTCGATACTCAGTTTGCGGCGAGCTCAATTCGAGATTCCGGCGTTGTCCGTCTTCAGTGGTGACCGCGAATCCGGGCGCCGCCTGTAGACGCGGCTCGGGCGGCAGACGCTCTTCTTTCGTCAATGCCATCGGTCCGGGTCTCGGCTGTTTCGCTTCCTGCGCGTTGAAGTACGCAAACAAGAACCGTAAGCCAATCGCGACTGCGATAGTCGCCAACGTGAGCACGACGGCGAACGTCAGCACGCCACGCACGCTTATGTCGCTCGTCTCGTGCGTGACTTCGACGTTGCGAATGTGCGAAACGTCAGGTGTTTCCGTTCGATGCCCGTTGCCTTTATGTCCGTCTTTCATTAGTGCCCCGCGTGCATCTGCTCCATCGTCGATTCAAACTGCGGATCGTTAATCGGAATCAACGACCGTTTACCCAACTGCCATGTAAACAGCCACAGCCACAACCCGCCAAAACCAATCAGTGCCACCGCGTCCATCACGATCCACTTGCGATGATGAAACGCCGGCCCGAGCATCCATAACAGATCCACCATGCGCATCACGATTATCAGCACAGCGATCATAGCCAACGAGCGCGGGCTGCGTTTGATGCCACGCGACAACAAAAACAGAAACGGCGCGGCAAAGTGGAGGATGCCGATGGCGACTATAACGGCGCCCCAGCCGCCGTAAATGCGGCGGAGGTAATAGGTAATCTCTTCCGGAAGATTGCCGGACCAGATAATCAGGAACTGCGAGAACGCGAAGTAGGCCCACAACATCACGAGGGCCAGCAGCAGCTTGCCGAGATCGTGAAAATGCAGCGGCGCTACGATGCGTCTCATCGGCTCTTGCGCGGAGAGCCACGCCATAATTGCAATCACAAACGCCAGCGAGCTCAGGGCCCACGCCGCGACGAAGATGAAACCGTAGATCGTCGAGAACCATTCCGGCTCGAGCGACATGTACCAGTCGATCGAAGCAAACGTGACGGTGAATATCAGCGCCACCATACCCGGACCGCTCAAGAGGCGCATGTTCTTCGTGTAACGATTGTCGGCGGTGCGGTCCTGCGCCAGCGACCACTTGTTGAACAGGTATGCCAGCGCGATCCAAACAGCGAAATAAATAACCGCGCGCACGGTAAAGAATGGAACGTTCAGGTACCGTGTCTTCGCCTGGACCACGGGATGTGCTGCTGCTTCTTCGTGGTCGGCCCATTCGTGATAGAGCGAGTGTGCGCCGAGAATGATGGGCAGGAACAGGATCGCCATCGCCGGCAGCGTTCTTGTTGCTGCTTCGAGCACGCGCCGGATGACCAAACCCCAACCGCCGCCGGTCAGGTGTTGCAGCATCAGGAGCGCGAGTGAGCCAATGGCGATTCCGGTCCAGAAGGTCCAGCCGATCAAATACGATTGGAAAATACGTCTTGCGTCAAACTGGGTGTTGCCCATGACCGGGCTGACGAAAAGTCCGACTACAAACAAGACGACAAACACGATGCCGACGATCAGCGCGCGCTTCTGGAAGTCAGACATGTTTGGAGGATTAAATGATTGAATCATCGTTGTCCTCCGGGAGATGGCGATGGGCTCGCCGCAGCCGCAGCGAGGTTTTGCTGGCTCATCTGCAGGGCGCGGATGTAGGCAATGATGGCCCAACGATCCTGCACGGGGATCTGCGCTGCGTAAGACGGCATCGCTCCCCAACCGTTCGTCATTGCGTCGAAGAAATGTCCGACGGGAGCTTGTCGCAAGCGGTCGTCGTTGAAAGACGCGGCCCTGCGGAAACCGCGGCGCACGATCATGCCGTCGCCGTTTCCGGTAAAACCGTGACACGCGGAACAGAAGATTTCGTAACGCTGGCGCCCGCGCTCTACGACTTCCTGCGTGACCGGCAGTGGAAAAGTATCGATGTCGTCCGGGAAACTGTTTGTCTGCGCACCGGCCGGCGCATTCCCCTGCGCTCCGGCTTTCTTGCCGGTGAAGTATTCAACGTTCGAACGCAGGTAGCCACGCGGAATCGTTCCTTCGATCGGTTGGCGACTGCCGAGTCCGTCGCGGAAAAACGTTGTCCCGCGCAGCGGCTTGATCTTCGGCTGGTCCTGCATGTCCCGACGGCAACCGGTGGCAAGTAATACCGAGAGCAAAAGAAGTGTTAGAAAGAGTTTCTCGCGCAAAAGCGCAAAGACGCAAAGATACCGAAGGCTTTGCGCCTTTGCGCCTTTGCGCGAGAAAACTCTTCTGCCGTTAGACTTCGACATCATTCACTTCAAGTGCATTTAAACTCTTCAGCAGGTCAATTACCTCGGCATGATTAAACTTCGGATCGTTTGCTTCGACCGCCAGGAAGAATCGATCGCGCGTTGCCATTGCAAAATTCGGCACGTTGAAAACCGGGTGATAGGGCTGCGGCAGCTTATTCAACACCAGCATACCCAGCACGGCGGAAAAAGCGGCGCACAGCACCGTCATCTCAAACGTGATCGGAATGAACGCAGGCCAACTGTTGTACGGCTTGCCACCCACGTTGAGCGGATAGTCAATCACTTCTATCCAGTACTGCATGAAAAACCCAGCGAGCCCGCCGAGCACACCGCCAATAAAAACAATCAAAGGCAAACTCGTGTGCGTAAACCCGATCGCCTCCGAAAGTTCTTCAATCGGATACGGCGAGTAACCATTAATGCGCCGGTAACCGAGCGAGTAAACCCTGCGCGCCGCTGCCACCAGATCCGTCGGATTCTCAAACTCCGCCATCACACCGTAGAGCGGCGGCACGTGACGGTGATGATGATGTCCTGGCACGAGGTGTTCTGACACTATTCCTCCACCTCCGCTTCCGGAAGAATCGTGCGCATCTCAAAAATCGAAATCATCGGCAGGAAGCGAATAAACAGAAACAGCAGCGTAAAGAAGAACCCGATAGTCCCGATAAACATCGACCAATCCCAAACCGTCGGCTGGTACATGCCCCACGACGAAGGCAGGTAGTCGCGATGCAGGCTGGTCACCACGATCACAAAGCGCTCGAGCCACATGCCGATACTCACGATGAACGAAATGATCCAGAGCCATAGCAGGTTGGAGCGCACTTTCTTGATCCACAAAAACTGCGGCGTGATGATGTTGCAAAGAATCAGGGCCCAGTAATACAGGTGATAAGGACCGTGCATGCGATTCCAGATCATGAAGCGTTCGTACTTGTTGCCGCTGTACCAGCCGAAAAACGCTTCCATGATGTAGCCGTAGCCGACGATCAATCCGGTGGCGAGCATCACCTTCGCCATGTTGTGCATGTGGCGCATGGTGATGAACCCTTCGAGACCGTAAAAACGTCGCAACGGAATCGTCAGCAACAGCACCATCGCGAAGCCCGCGTAGATCGCGCCCGCGACGAAGTACGGCGGGAAGATCGTGGCGTGCCAGCCGGGAATGATGCCGACAGCGAAGTCGAAACTGACGATCGTGTGAACTGAAAGCACGAGCGGCGTCGCGAGTCCCGCGAGCAGCAGGTAAGCCATTTCATAGCGATGCCAGTGACGCGCGGAGCCGCGCCAGCCCATTGCGAGCATGCCGTAAAGAATCTGAAATGGTTTGCTGCGAGCGCGATCGCGCAACGTGGCGAAGTCGGGAATCAGGCCGACGAACCAGAACATCGCAGAGACGGTGGCGTACGTCGAAACCGCGAAGACGTCCCACATCAGAGGGCTGCGAAACTGCGGCCAGATCCCCATCGTGTTTGGATAAGGAAACAGCCAGTACATCAGCCACGGGCGCCCGAGGTGGAAGATCGGATACATGCCGGCCTGGGCCACCGCGAACAGCGTCATCGCTTCGGCAAAGCGGTTGATTGACGTGCGCCAGCGTTGTCGCAGCAGCAGCAGGATCGCGGAGATCAGCGTGCCGGCGTGACCGATTCCGATCCACCAGACGAAGTTGAGAATGTCGATGCCCCAGGCGACGGGCACGTTGACGCCCCACAAACCGATGCCGACGAAGAGCAGGTTCGTCATCGCCAGCAGCATCAACTGGAAGAGTGCAAACGAGATCGCGAAGCCGAAGAACCACGCCAGCGACGTCTTGCGTTTCAAGACGATCGAGCTGATCTTGTCGGTCACTGAGGCAAACGTCAGCCCCGGATCGATCACGGGCGCGGTCGAGTGCATTGGACCTTCGGTGTATGGTTTTTGCGCTTCGTCCATCTGAAATCCATCCACAGATACACAGATCAGTTTTTTTAAAATCTGTGTAATCTGTGGCTAGGCTTTAATCTCCGGATTCGGGTTCTTTAGCTGCGACAAATAAGTTGTCCGTGGTCGCGTGTTCAATTCTCCGAGCAACGAATAATTACGCTCGCTTCTTTTCAATTTCGACACGCGACTGTTCGGATCGTTCACGTCGCCAAAAACAATCG
>Ga0070689_100000350_pt1 | contig 27053 bp, 19 predicted proteins | sample KBSS23HmetaG_FD_64669 | JGI IMG/M metagenome (GOLD analysis project Ga0070689, IMG submission 64669) | Switchgrass rhizosphere microbial communities from Kellogg Biological Station, Michigan, USA - KBS S2-3H metaG | ecosystem: Host-associated > Plants > Roots > Rhizosphere ...
AACGCGTTCGCGACCACCTCGAACTCCAGCCCCAGCAGCCGCTCGACGATGCTGCCGTCGCCGACCAGCGCGCGCTCGGATTCGGCGAAGGCCACGTGGGCGCGCCCGGCGTTCAAGCCGAGCGTGACCGTGCGCACCTCCGGCGACAGCGCCGCCACGCCGCGCGCCCACACCTCCAGCCCCGGAACGTCCGGTGTTGCGGCGAGAAGCTGAACGGAACAGCTGTGCGTATGAGAAAGATGGCGAACGGTGAGGAAGCGCAGCACCCCGTCGTGCCGTGACGGGTGATAGGCGCGCCAGCGCTGGGCGGCCGCGAACGCCTGCGTGAAGCGCACGATCTCCACCGTGAGCGGCGAGGGGAGCCAGCACTCCTTCAACTCGAAGATGCGATCGTACGTGCCGCGCTCGTGGAGCCCGAGGAGCGGCCGGGCGAAGCCGGCGTCATCAAGCTCGCCGGGCGCGAACGAGAACTCCATCTTGTTCCGGTAACCCCACGCCGACGGCGCCGGCACGATCGCGCGCACCGGCGGATCGGCGAAGCCGCCGATGTGGCGGAGCGCCTCGCGCACCTGGCGCTCCTTGAGCCTGGCCTGCTCGGCGTACGGCAGCTCCTGGAGCCGGCAGCCGCCGCAGCGTTCGACGTGCGCGCAGCGCGCGGGCACGCGGGTCGCGGAGGGCTGCTCGAGGGTTGAGAACCGCGCCTCGGCAAAGCGCGCGTTCGTCTTGGTGACGCGTGCGCGCACGCGATCGCCGGGCAGGCCGCGATCCACGAACACCACGCGGCCGTCGACGCGGGCCAGGGCTTTTCCGCCCAGCGCGACGTCTTCCACGTCGAGCGTTAACACGTCCCTGACCTTCATGAGCATCCCCGGCCCCTCGCGCAGGTGCCCCGGACGGCCGCGGCTGGCACCGCCCGGTGAATTCCACGTGGCGTGGACAGAACCATTCCGGCCATCCGCCTGTCTATCTCCTGCGACACACGTGCGGTCCCCTGAAGAGCACGACACGCTATCCCGGCCGTTTCCCGGCTCGCAAGCCTTGGAGCGGCGACCCCCACGTCCGGGACGACCCCGAGGAGGAATCCCATGCGATCGAAGTTGGCGCGATGGCTGGCCGCAGCATCGCTGCTCGTTCTCGTCACCACCCCGGCGCTCGCCGCGAGCAGTTCCAGCACCGGCAAGGGTTGGCTCGGGGTGTCGACGCAGCCCACCGACGACGACCTGCGCCAGGGTCTCGACTTGAAGCAGGACGGACTGCTGGTGAACTCGGTCACGCGCGACAGCCCGGCGGATCGCGCCGGCGTCCGCAAGGGCGACGTGATCCTTTCCTACAACAGCCGCAACGTGACCACGCCCGAGCAGCTCCGCGACCTCGTGCGCGACACCGCGCCCGGCCGCGCGATCGCGCTCAGCATCTGGCGCGACGGTGCGCGCAAGTCGCTCGACGTGAAGCTGGGCGACGTCTCCGACAGCGGCGACGTCGATTCGTTCGACGCCCCGGTGCCGCCCACGCCGCCGGCACCGCCCGGCGCGCCGCGCGCGCCGAAGGCCCCCGGTTCGACGCGCGTCTGGAGCGATGGCGACGACATGCGCATGTGGGTCGACGGCCGCGAGCTCACCGACGACGAGATCAAGAGCCGGATGAAGGACATGAAGTTGAAGCTCAAGGGGCTCGACGACCTGGACGACTGGCATGGCTACGCGGGGCCGGGAGCGAACGTGTTCATGTCGCCGAGCAACCGCGGTCGGCTCGGCGTGCGCGTGGACGACCTCGACAAGGACATGGCCGATGCGCTCGGCATCCCCAGCGGCAAGGGCGCACTCGTTCGCGAGGTGATCGAAGACACGCCGGCGCAGAAGGCCGGCATCCGTGCCGGAGACGTGATCGTGCGCGTCGGCGACGCCACCGTGGACGACACCGACGACCTCACACGGGCCCTGCGCGAGCGTCAGGGAAAGGTCAGCATCGAGCTGCTGCGCCGCGGAAACCGGCGAACGGTGGACGTGGATATCCCCGAGAGCCGCAATCGCCTGCGATTTTCGGAACCCGGATCGGGGTCATGGGGGTACTGGAAATCGAAGGACGACGCCGGCAACGACGACGCCCTTCGGCGCGAGATCGAGGACCTCAAGAAAGAGATCCAGGAGCTCCGCGACCAGATCAAGACCAAGAAGTAGCAGCCAGAAGTAGCAGCCGAAGAGACCGCGCTCCGAGCGGCGTCCCCAGCGACGCTTTCCGCGTCGCACCCGTCTTCGACGGGTACGAGGGCTCCCCGGGTCGCCGTCTCGGGGGGGCGTCGTTCCGTCCGGCCGTCACCGAAAGGTGCCAGCATGGGGCGAAGTAAGGCCGGATGGTGCAGCGCGACGCCCCCACGAAATGGCGATTGCAGGGAGAGGTCTTTCGAGCAGGGGCGTTTTCGCCGGTGGGACCGTGGGGGTCCACCGGCGATTTCGTTTGCGCTCCGCTAGACTGCCGCGCTCATGGTCTTCACGCCCTCGTTCTGCCCGCGCTGTGCCGCGCCGATGGCGATGGCCGACGAGCACGGCACCCTGCGCCCCACGTGCCCCAACTGCGGCTACATCTGGTATCGCAACCCGGTGCCCGCCGCGGGCGTGGTGCTCGTGGAGCGCGGGCGCGTGCTGCTGGTCAAGCGCCGCTGGGATCCGCGCGCGGGCACCTGGTGCCTGCCCGCGGGATTCATGGAGGCGGGCGAGACGCCGGAGCAGAGCGCGCTCCGCGAGCTGGAGGAGGAGACCGGCCTGATCGCCCAGCTCACCGGGCTCTTCGGCGTCTACGCCGGCTTCGACGATCCGCGCGTGCGCGCGGTGCTGATCCTCTACACGGGGGTCGCGACCGGCGGCGCGCTGCGCGCCGGCGACGACGCGATCGAGCTGGCGTGGTACCCACTCGACCAGCTCCCCGACGACCTCGCGTTCGCCTCGCACCGCCAGGCGCTCGCCGAGGCGGTCGAGCGGTTGGCGCGGACGAGCTAGCAGGGCGCGCGCGCGGGCCAGCGTAGCCCCGAAAGAAACGGCCCCTCGGCGGCGTGGGCGAGCGAAGCACCACGCGCGCGAGGGGCCGTCTTTTGTATCGTGCTGACCGGCAGGATGCCGCCGGTCAGCGCGAGTGCAGCTTCTCAGCCGTGCATCTCGAACGGCGGCAGGTCGCGCTGCTCGAGCGAGATCGGGGCGAGGCCCGCCCGCGCGCCCATCGCCATCGACAACACGGCGCTCGCCATCATGGCGCGATCGAGGTCGGTCTCGTCGAACGGCTTCCCGTTGCGCTTGTTGCTCAGGTTCAGCACGCCGAGCAGCCGGCTCTGGTGGATGAGCGGCACCGACACGAACGAGTCGGAGTTGTAGCGGTCCACCCCCGTCGGACGCACGGGCGAGGCGTCGTCGTGCTTTCTCATCAGCACCGGCTTCCGGTGGCTGGCCACCCAGCCGGCGACCCCTTCGCCGAGCGGCAGCTTCACGCGGCCGGCGACGCCGGGATCCATGCCGCGGTGCGCGGAGATCTTCAGGCTCTGGTCGTCCACGCGCATCAGGCTGCAACGATCCACCTCGAAGGCATCGCAGAAGCGCTGCACGAGCGCGCGCGACATGAGCGACTCGTCGTACGCCTCCTGTGAAGCCTCGAACACCTCGCGCAGGAACTCCATCGTCTCGTGCTGCTCGTTCAGCCGGTGCTGCGCGGCCGCGAGCTGCGAGTACGAATCCTGGAGATGCTGCGCGGCCACCGAGCTCTGCTCCTCGAGCGAGTGGACTTGAAGTCGGAGCTGGTCCAGCTCCAGCCGCTCGCGGTGCGCCGTCATCTGCGTGCTCTCCAGCTCGCGCGCGACCAGTTCCAGGCGCTCGGCCTTCAACCGGTTGTCCTGCGCGAGACCCGTGGACTCGCTCTCGAGCTGGCGCAGCCGCTCCTGGAACATGCCCTGCGAGCGGCGCGACTGCTCCTCGGCGATGCGCACCTCGGGCGTGATCCGCCCGTCGGCGTGGAGCCGGCGCGCGAGCGCGAGCGCCGCCATGGTGCGCATGGTGAGCACCTCCTCCACCGCGGCGGCCGGGAACGCGTTCTTCCGCGGCGACACGACCAGCAGCAGCGCCAGCAGGTCGTCCTGGTCGGCGAGGGGCAGCACGATGCACGAGTGCCAGGGCACCGGGGCCACGAGGGGCTGGATCTGGGGAGCCTCGAATCGGTCCGGTTCGTAGACCGGCGTGACCCGGAACACCTTGGTCAGCAGCGATCGACGCTCCCCGGCATTGAAGAATGCACTGGGCCGGAAGAATTTTCGCACGAGTCTCGCGGGCAGATGATCCACCGGGACGACGACGTCACGGTGGTCGAGCCGGCCGCGTTCACGCTGGAAGATGCGCGTGAGGCAATCGTGCTGGCCGTCGACCAGCGCCAGCGTCGGATGCCAATCGCCTTGATAGGCGCGGAGATAAGCGAGTAGCGCGTCGACGATCCCTTCGACTTCGGCGGCGGCGGACAGGTGATCGCAGATGTCCCGCAGTTGGATCTTCGCCATGGTGCAGTCCCCCGATGCTGGTCCTCAGCGAGCGTGTATCCCCACCCGCATGGCAATGCCCGTGCCCGGAGCACGCGTAGCGCAATGCGGGGGTCTCGCGAACCGCCCGGGGGGCTTCATGGGTCCCTCCGAATCGCCTACATTGCATGGGCCCGATGCCCTCCCTCTTTCCCTGGAGCCCGCCATGCCCCGACTGATCGCCGATCGTCCGGTGCTGCACACGGTGTCCGAGCTCGGCCGCATCATGGCCGCCGCGCGCCAGCGCGAACTGGCCGGCGAGCGCATCATTCATCTCGAGCGCGGTGAGCCCGACTTCGACACACCGCCGCACGTCGTCGAAGCGCTGGCGAAGGCCGCGCGCGACGGCTACACGCACTACCCCGACGCGCCGGGCGAACGCTCGCTGCGCGAGGCGCTCGCGGAGAAGCTCGCGCGCGAGAACAAGATCCCGGCCCACATCGACGACATCGTCGTCACCGCGGGCGGCACGCACGCGCTCTACCTCGCGATCCAGTGCCTGATGTCGGCCGGCGACGAGCTGCTGCTGCTGTCGCCCCACTGGATGGCGCTGCCGAAGCTCGTGGGCTTTGCTGCCGGCGCGCGCTACCGCACGCTGCCCGTCTACCTGGAGCTGCTCGCGGGCGCGTGGTCGCCGGCCGAGTTCGGCGAGCGCCTGCGCGCGGCGTTGAAGCCCGAGACGAAGGGCATCTACCTCAACACGCCGAACAACCCGAGCGGCGCCGTGGTGTCGCGCGAGCATCTGGAAGCGCTCGCGAGCGTGGCGATCGAGCGCGACCTGTGGGTGATCTCCGACGAGGCCTACGAGCACATCCTGTTCGACGGCGCGAAGCACGTCTCGCTCGCCTCGCTCCCCGGCATGGCCGAGCGCACCGTGTCCGTGTACACGATGAGCAAGAGCTACGCGATGACCGGCTGGCGCGTGGGCTACGCGGTGTGCCCGCCGGGCATGCGCCCGGCGATGGCGCCGCTGCTCGCGTTCTACACCACGCACGGCGTGTTCCCCTCGTCGCAGATCGCCGCGCGCGCGGCGGTGACCGGACCACAGGCGGCCGTGGAGCAGATGCGCGCCGCCTATGAAGAGCGGCGCGGGCTGCTGCTCGGCGGGCTCGCCGGCACGAAGCTCGTGCACGGGCCGACGCCCAAGGGCGCGTTCTACGTGTTCGCGGATGTAAAGGCCGCGCGCGGCGACCGCGACCTGTGGGCGCTCGCGGAGGAGTGGCTCGGCTTCGGCGTCGCCGTGCTCCCCGGCACGGCGTTCGGCCCCGAACATGGCGACCGGGTGCGGCTCTCGCTCGCCACCCGCGCCGAGGACGTGGCCGAGGGCGGGCGCCGGATCGCGGCGCGGGCGGGCAGCCCGGCGGCGCGGGCGGCAGAGCGAACGCCCGCGTGAGCCCGGAGCCCGTGGCGCGCTGGTGCCCGGAGTGCGGCACGGGCTACGGCGAGGCCACGGTGGCCTGTCCGCGCTGTCGCGTGGTGCTCGTCGACGAGCCGCCGGTCGAACCTGGCGCCCCGATGGTGGTGCACCGCGTGCCCGATGCGGCCGCGGGCGCGCTGCTCGCGGGCGTCCTCGAGCACCACGGGGTGCACGCCTTCCTCCGCAGCACCACGGTGCCGGGCTACGGCGAAGTCCGGCGGGACTGGGCGACGACCGCCTGGGGCGAGCTGCTGGTGGCGCCGGGCCAGGCCGACGAGGCGCGCGAGATCATCGCCGAGTACCTGGCAGCGCTCGAGCGCGGCGGCAGCGTGCGCGATGAGGATGTGGAGGAAGAGGGCGGAGGTTAATTCCCCGATTTTGGGGATGGAGTTTTCGGCATTTGGACCCGCCCGCCGGTGTTGTGGGTTAGAATTCCCACGTCCGAACCCTCCGAGCTCCCCGCGCCCCACATTCAGCCGGTCGCTGTGCCGCCGCCGCCCCCGCCAGGAGTCTGCCTTGCGCAATGGAAGCGCACCGCCTGCGCACACCGCGCTCGCGTGCCTAGCCTTCACAGTCGCGGTACTCGCGGGTCACACCACGCGGGCGGGCGCTGCACCGCTCAACCAGACCGGGCGCTGGGTGGCCTCGCCGAGCCTCGGCTTCTCGTCCACGCACACCGTGGTGCTGCGCGAGCCCGGCACCGACGCCACCAAGGTGTTCATGTTCGGCGAGTCGGGCACGAACCAGACGATGCGATTCTGGCGGTTCTTCCCCGGCGATACGAACCTCATCACCCCGACCACGGTGAGCCCGCGCTCGTCGCTCATCGCGCTGCCGCATCCGAACGAGCTGCAGACGGACCTGTTCTGCACCGGGCACGCGACGCTGCCCGACGGCCGCATGCTCATGGTGGGGGGCGGCTGGATCCCGCTCTCGCCCTGCCGCGAGGTTTACACGCTGGACCCGGCGTGGCGCCCCGGCGTCGCGTCTCCCACAGTGCCGTGGACGGCGAGCGCGCAGATGGCGGTGCAGCGCTGGTACGCCACCGCGACGCCGCTCCCGGACGGCGGCGTGCTCGCCTCGGCAGGCACGATGTCGAGCGGCATGATCGGGTTCGGCGGCTCGATGCGCGTGCGCGGCGCGGACACCACGTGGCGCGTGCTCCAGCCGCTCAATCTTGCGACACGCTACTCCTGGGGTGATACGACAGCGGCGCCCGGCGACACGTGCACCGTGGGCTGCAAGCCGGCGCGCTACCGCGGGCTGCGCTGGACCGACAGCTACACGCGCGGGCGATACCCGCCCGGCCGCGACGGCCACGTGTTCGTGGGCGACTACGCCGCGCGCTGCGTCGTCTTCGGCGGGCGCCGCCGGCTCACGAACGGCAGCTACGAGGTGCTGGGCGACGCGTGGCATCTCTACACCTCGCTCGCCGAGGACGACACCACGCACGGCTGGAGCCTGATGGAGCAGGTGGGCGACCCGGCGCTCCCCAGCGGTGCGAACACGCCGGGTCCGCGCTGGGGATGCGCCGCGACCTGGGCGGGCGTCGAGGATCGCGACGACATGCACCTGCCCGAGACGACCGGCGCGCTCATCTGCTACATCCACGGCGGGCGCGACGCGTCGGGCCAGGTGCTCGGCGACCTGTGGCGGGGCGAGCGCCGGCTGGTCGCCGGCCCGCACTACCAGTGGGCGTGGAAGCGCATCTTCGCCGGCGACGCCACGACGCGGCGCTTCGGCCACACGATGATGTTCGACCCCGGCTCGCCGGGCACGAGCGGGGCGCCGCGCGCGAAGCTCGTCGTCTTCGGTGGCTGGACGTCGCCCACGTCGCTCGCCGACGCGCGGAAGCTCTACGTGGTCGGCGTCGGCCCGCAGAGCACGCAACCCGGGCTGTGGCGCGAGATCGCGGTCCCGGGGGCCACGCCGGCCGCGCGCGCATGGCACGGCATGACGCCGCACTGGCGTGACCGGAACGACGACGAGCGCGAGTACTTCATGTTCGGCGGCGAGAGCGGTGCCAGCGAGACCTCGGCGCGTCCGGTCGCATCCGAGCTGTGGCTCCTCGAGCGCGATGACCAGTCGCCGGCGACCGAGGACGCGTTCCACTGGACGCGGTTCCTGGCATTCGGGAACGGGCCCTCGGGCAGGAGCCGTCCGGCGCTCGCTTACAACGTCGACGGCGGCGTGCTGGTGGTGGCCGGCGGCGACACCACCGGCAGCGCGGTGGCCGGCGGGCAGACCGACGCCATCTGGACGATGAGCGGGCAGGCCTACGGCGGCACCGTCGCCTGGCACACGCCGATCGTGCGCGGTTTCCATCCGCCGCCGCCGCCGTTCGCCGGTATGGGACTCGTGGCACTGGGGGCGGGGCACGCGCGCATCGCGCGCAGCCTCGAACGCTTCAGCCCGCTCGCGAACTCGGGCGCGGACGCCGACTGCGGGCCGCTGTTCGGGCAGTGGCGCACGGTCACCACGCCCGATTCGGCGAGCGAGCGCCCGATCGCCGACTACGCGAACATGTTCGTGCTCCCCGACGGCCGGCTGTTCAACGCCGGACCGGCGCTCTCGCTCGATCCCGTGCGTCCCGGCGGCCGGTACAAGCGCTTCTTCGACCTGCGCACGGCGCGCTGGGAGGAAGGACTTCCCGGCGGCCAGCAGGACGGGCTCCAGTTCGGCACCTCGGTGATGTACCGCCCCGGGCGGCTGCTGCGCGCCGGCGCCAACGGCCCCAAGGGCACGAGCGCCACGCAGACGATCGACATCGGCGCCGGGCAGTTCCCGCCGTGGGTGCCGTACGTGGCGAACGGCACGACGCGGCCGGCGCTGATCGGGCGCACGCACCACAACCTCACGGTGCTGCCCACCGGCGATGTCCTGGCCACGGGCGGGGTCTACAGCGACGACGACGTGGTCGGGAGCGCGGTGCGCACGCCGCAGATCTGGAGCGTGGCGCGCGGCCGCTGGAGCAATCCCGTGACGAGCTCCGCCGAAGCGCTCGCACCCGATCCGTGGATCCGCAACTACCACTCCACGGCGGTGCTGCTGCCGGACGCGCGCGTACTCACGGCCGGCGGGGAGGTCCCGAGCCCCGACGAGGCGCAGACGAGCGCCAGCATCTACGAGCCGCCCTACCTGTTCCGCGCGGACGGCGCGTACGCCACGCGGCCGCGCCTGGCGAGTGCGCCGGCGCGCGTGGCGTACGGCGGCGACTTCACGCTCCGGCTCGAGGACCCCGCGCGCACGGCCAGCATCCGCGCCGTGGCGCTCATGCGCCCGGGGGCTGCAACGCACGGCTTCGATCAGGGCCAGCGCTACGTGCCGCTGGGCTTCGTCGTGCAGGCGTCGCCCGCGCGATTGCTCGTGCGCTCGCCGGCGGACGCGAACCTGGCGCCGCCGGGGGACTACATGTTGTTCGTGATCGACAGCCTCGCGGCCGACGCGTCCGCGGTGCCCTCGGTCGCGCGCTGGGTGCGCGTGGATGGCTCGACCGTGACGCCGGTCGACAGCGCCGACGTGGTGGCGCCGCGCGGCGGCGACTACCTGGCGCTCCGCGACGAGAGCCGTTGCGACGTCGGGCAGGTGGGCGCGAGCGTGACCGTGGCGTGGACCGCACCCGCCGACGACGACACGATCGCGTTCAGCGGGCGCGCCGCGGCCTACGAGCTGCGCTACACGCCGAACGCGAACGCCACGGCGCCGTTCAGCGAGTGGACGCGCATGTTCACGTCCGCGCCCGGACCCGTCGGCACCACCGAGGGCCGCATTCTCCCCGGCCTCACGTCGAGCGCGTGGTATGTGTTCGCGCTGCGGGCCATCGGCGACGGCGGGGACACGTCGTCGATGAGCCGGGCGCTGCTCACGAAGCCGCTCCAGTGCGCGGGCGGGGCGGGTCTGGGGAGCCTGGCCGCGGGCGATCGAGCCAAGCCGCCGTCGAACGGACTCAGCGAGCCGGGTGACGTGGAGGCCGGCGAGAACAGCCTGTTCCCCGGCGTGCCGCCGGGCATCCGGTGGCCCGACCTGATGCCGCTCTCCGGTGCCCCGCTCCTCGTGGACGGCACGCGGCGGCTCTACATCCGCGAAGGCCTCGCGCGCGGCATGGCGATCGACCGGCTCACGCTCGCCTACGTGGACCACGCACCCGGCGCCGACGCGGTGACGATTCCCGGCGGCTCGATGCTCGTCGGCCAGCGCCGCGCCGCGCTTCGCGTGCTCGATGCCGCGGGCAGGGACCTGACCGCGCACGCGATCGGGATCGGGCTCGAGCCGATCTGCGCCGATTCGGCCGCGACCGTGTTCGTGACGCTGGGGCCGCCGTCGACGGGCTCGGAGGACGTGCTGATCGTGGAGTCGTCGTGGGGCTCGACCGATCGCAACGGCATCTCGGTGGATGGCGCGACCGCGAGCGGCGGCTGGCGCCCGGTGGGCACGCTCCATCCGCGGCGGGGCTGGAGCACGCAGGCGCTGCTGCTGCGCGGCGCCCGCTCGCTCCGCCTCCGTCTCAACGACGCGCTCGCGATCCGCTTCATCGGCCGGCTCGATGCGTCGGCCTACGTGAACGCGCGCGGCGCGGACCCCGTGCTCGCACTCGCTCCGAACGGCACGTCACGGCTCGCGCAGGTGAAGCTGAGCGACGAGAACTCGGCGATCGTCGTCCCGGGCGACACGCTCCTGCTCGGCTTCACCGACTATGCCGCGCCCGCCGGCACCGAGCGCTCGTGGTTCCTGGTCGTGGACGGCATGCCGCTCACGCCCGAGATGGCGCGCGAGATGGCCGACCGCGAGCGGCTCGACGCGCCGGGCCCGCCGCCGCTGGCGTTCCGGCTCCACCAGAACGTGCCGAACCCGTTCTCGCGCGCGACCCGGTTCGATTTCGACCTGCCGGTCGCCGCCGACGTGGCGCTGGAGGTGTACGACCTCCAGGGCCGGCTCGTGCGGCGTTTCGCGAGCCACGAAGCGCCAGGCCGGCGCTCGTACCGCTGGGACCTGCTCGACAACGATGGCCACCGCGTGGCGCCGGGCGTCTACGCCTACCGGCTGCGCGCGGGCCCGTTCACGGCGGAGCGGAAGCTGGTGGTGATGTAGCGGCGGCCGCCGCTACTCCTCCTCGTCGCCCGCCACCTCTTCTTCGCCACCGCCGTCGCCGTCCATGTCCTCGGCCAGCGCCACGTCGTCGATCGTGAACGCGCCGTTCATGTTCTGCGGCAGGATCACGCGCGACAGCGCGCACGCGAACACCTCGTCCATGGTCTCCACCGCGATCAACTCGAGCTTGTCGCGCACGTCGAGCGGGATGTCGTCCACGTCCTTCAGGTTCGCGGCCGGGAACAGGAGCGCGCGGAAGCCGGCGCGATAGGCGGCGAGCGACTTCTCGCGCATGCCGCCCACGGCCAGCACCTTGCCGCGCAGGCTCACCTCACCGGTCATCGCGATGTCGTGGTGGATGGCGCGGTCGGAGAGCACCGAGGCGATGACCAGGCCCACGGTGATGCCGGCGGACGGACCGTCCTTGGGCACGCCGGCGGCCGGGAAGTGAACATGGATGTCCCAGCGGCCGAACGCGTCGGGCGGGATGTCCAGCGCCTGGGCGCGCGAGCGCACGTACGAGTGCGCGGCCTGCACCGACTCCTTCATCACCTCGCCCAACTGGCCCGTGAGCACGACGCGCCCGGCTCCCGGCATCTTGATCGCCTCGACGATCAGCACCTCGCCGCCGGCCGCGGTCCACGCGAGGCCCATGGCGACGCCGACCTCGTCCTCCTTGCCGGCCATTTCCGGCTGGTAGACGCGGTGGCCGAGGTAGCCCTCGAGCTGCGCCGGCTGCACGGCGTGCCGGCGCGGGTCGCCGGTGGCGCGCGCCCGCGCCACCTTGCGACAGATGGTCGCGATCTGGCGCGACAGCGCGCGGACGCCGGCCTCGAGCGTGTAGTGGCGGACGATCGCGCGCACGGTCTCGTCGCCGATCGCGAGGTCGCGGCCGCTCAAGCCGTGCTCGCTCAACTGGCGCGGCAGCAGGAAGCGGCGCGCGATCTCCAGCTTCTCGTCTTCTGAATAACCCGGGACTTCAATGACTTCGATGCGCTCCTGCAGCGCGTCGGGCACCAGCTCGAGCTGGTTCGCGCACATGAGCACGACCGCATGCGAGAGGTCGATCGGGACGCCCAGGTAGTGGTCCGTGAACTGGGACGCGCTCTCGGGGTCGAGCAGCTCGAGCAGCACCTCGACGACACCATGGCCGCCTTCGCCGACCAGGCGGTCGACGCCGTCGATCAGGAGCACGGGATTGCGCACGCCGGCGCTGCGCAGGGCGCGGAGGATCTTGCCGGGCTGGGCGCCGGGCGCATTGCGGGGCTCGCCGACCAGCTCGACGGCGTCGCTCGTGCCCGAGACGTTGACGCGCGCGAACGGTCGGCGGAGCGCGCGCGCCACCTCGGAGCCGAGCGAGGTCTTGCCCGTGCCGTGCGGGCCCACCACGCACAGCGCCGGCCCGGGCAGGTCATGCTTCAACTGGCGCACCGCGAGGTACTCGAGGATGCGCTCCTTCGCCTTGCCCAGGCCGAGATGCTCCTGCTCCAGCTCGGCCTGCACGTGGCGGAGGTCGGCGTCCTCGCCCGCGAGCGTCTCCCAGGGCGTGGTCCACAGCCACTGGAGATACGCGCGCACCTGCGCCGCCTCGGGCGAGCCCGTGGGCAACCGCCGCAGGCGGTCCATCTCGCGCTGCGCGCGGCGGGAGACCTCGGCCGGCAGCGTGCCCGAGTAGGCCGGCCTCGGGCCCGCGGCCGCGTCGCTCGGCGAGCGCAGCGACGGCGCCTCGAGCGCGGCCGTCGCACGGAGCGTGCGGCGGGTCTGCGGCGGGCGATTGCGGGACGGCCGGGCCATGCGCGCTCCTGACATTTGGGGTGGGGCACGCGAGTCGGGCCCACCGGTCGGCAGGTCCCACGGAAGGGACATGCAAGGGTGCGGCCGCGGCGGCGGCGGCGGTCCGGTGGGCGCGGGCGAAGCGCGGAATCGCTTGCCGCGCTGGCGCTTCACCGCGCTGCGCGAACGCGCCCAACGCCGTTGGCGGGGGCCTCGCGATGAACTCCGTGCTGCCGCATGGGTTGGCGCGCGAAGCCGAAGGGTGGTCGCGCCCAGCGCCGTGCGCGGTGCAATGCCGCGCGTGCGGGATGGCATCCCGCCCTCAAACGCACAACCCCGGGCCCTTGCGAGCCCGGGGTCATGTCGCGAGCGAAGCGGTGCTGCGGTGTTACGTACAGACTAGCGGTAGATCGACTTCACCGCGCCCCACGTGGACTTCGTGGTGGGCGTCGGACGGGCGCAGGCATCGTCGAACGTCGTGCCGACGCCGAGGTTGTCCACGACCCAGTTCCAGTCCGCCGTTCCCGCGAATTCAGCCGGGAGCGTTGAGGCCGCATTGCTCTGGCGCAGGCCAAAGCCGGAGACCGAGAGCGACGCGATCGCGGCGTTTGCATCCGTGACGCTCGCGCTCAGCTCGTTCGCCGGGTTCACCCACAGCGTCGAGCTGTGGTTCACCGGGTCGTAGTTGATGACGAGCGTGTAGTCGGTGTTGAAGCTGATCGGGGCCGTCCAGCGGGTGAGGCCCTGCGTGGCGGTGGTGCTCCCGTGCGAGATACCGAACGTGACGCCGCCAGCCGGCAGGTTGCAGACGTACACGCGCGAAACCAGGTTCGCTGCACCGGCATCCTTCAACTCGGCGAAGTAGATCGCCTTCGGAACGCCCACGAACGCCGGGATGTTCGCGATGAAGCACGCATAGGTCTTGCCCGTGGTCGGCTGGGCCGCGAACAGGCGGTGATCGTCGTTCTGCGGGTTGCTGATGGCGCCGCCGGTCGCACGGCCGGCCGCGACCTGCACGTCGACATTGGCGCCGCTGTAGTTCGCCCAGCCGCCGTTCGGGACCAGGTTGCCATTGGGGTACGCGAAGCCATCGGAGAACAGATTGACGGCGAACGCGGGCGGGGCGACGGTCGCGGCGAGCGCGAGCATGCCCAGCGTGGTAGCCAGTCGCTTCATGAGGGGACTCCTTTCAACTGGTGGAAAGCGTGGTGCAGGCCCGTTGCGGGCTGAAGCGAGCGATATCTCCACCGTCTCCACGGGGGGATGGCGTCCCGGGGAAGGCCCGAGGCGGTACTGGAGGTAGCGGAATCCGTAAACCATGCGTCAATACGCCCATCCGGGGCAAGAAAAGAATCGCCTGAGGCGCGAATGTTTCGCGAGCGACGCCGCTGTGGAAAACTTCGTCGCGTCTCGCTCGCGAGAGGGCTCGGCAACGCTCGGTGCCGAGCGCGATGGCACCACCGGGCACACGATCGTGCGGACCACTTCGCGCGTCTCGCCGGAATGGACAGAGCCAGCGACCGACCTGTGGGTAACTTCAGCTCAGGCCTGGCTCCCGGAGCCCGCTTTCGGCGCGCGTCCCGCCCTCGCCGCCCACATCATCCGTAGCGCATTGGCGATCAAGAAGATGGCGAATCCGCGCGCCAGCGTGGCCTGCGGCAGCCGTTGCGCTGCCCACGACGCGAGCGGCGCACCGAGCAGCGCGCCGAGCATGAGGCCGGGCAATAGCTTCTGGTCGACGTTCCCGTGCCGGGCGTGCTCCACGGCGCCGAACGGCGCGCTGCCGAGGATCAGCGCCAGGCTCGTGCCCTGCGCGGTCTGCTGGCTCATGCCGAAGAGCAGCGTGAGCGCGGGCACGGCGATCACGCCGCCACCCACGCCCATGTAGCCCGCGAGCAGTCCGACGGCCGCCCCGACGGCGAGGGCCGCGGCGATGCCGACGGGCCCGGAGAACGGGCCGCCGGAGAGCGCCGCATGCTCGCCCACCGGCGCGCGCCACAGGATGCGCACGCCCATGGCGAGGACGAACCACGCGAACGCCAGCGCCAGCCGCTCGCGCCCGGTGCGCGCCGCGAGCCTCGCGCCGAGCCGCGCCGTGAAAGCGCCCGAGACCGCCATGAGCGCCGCCGGCAGCCAGGCGACGTGGCCCGAGAGGCCGTACACCACGATCCCCGCGAGCGCCGTGGCGGCCACCGCCGCGAGCGACGTGCCGTGCGCCTGGTGCTGCGTGAGCCCGAAGAACGCGGTCAGCACCGGCACCATCACGATGCCGCCGCCGACGCCGAACAGTCCGCCCGCGAGCCCGGCGCCGAAACCCGCGAGCGCCGCGACGAGCCAGCCCGAGCGAGCCCCGGTGCTCAAGCCACGGAAACGGCGCCTACGGCGCCGACGTGTTCGTGGCGTTCGTGGTCGCCGCCGGCGGCACCTTCTGGATCAGCCGCACGGCGTCGGCGAAACGCGTGGCGTTCGTGGGCGCGCCGAGCACGACCGCGATCAGGTCGCGGCCCTGCGCGCGCACCCAGGTCGCGAAGCAGTAGCCGGCCTCGCGGATGAAACCGGTCTTGCCGCCCAGTACTTCGTAGCGACCGTAGAGCAGCCGGTTCGTGTTGCCGATCGTGTGCCACCGCCGCGTGGTGTGGAACTCGTACGAGCGCGTGGTGGTGATCTCGGCGATCAGCGGTTCGTTCGCCGCCGCGTGCAGCAGCCGCGCCACGTCGGCCGCGGTGGAAACGTTGTGCTCGTTCAGGCCGGTGAACTCCACGAACCGCGTGCCGGTGAGGCCGAGCTCGATCGACTTGCGGTTCATGCGCGCGATGAACTCGTCCGGCGTCAGGCCGGACGAATGCGCGATCACGCGCGTGGCGCAGTTGTCCGAGCACATGAGGCTCATGCGCAGCAGCTCGCCGAGCGGCACCACCTCGCCGCGGCGGAGCTGGGTGTGGCCGGCGCCGGCGATCTCGTCGGCGCGCACCGTGACCTCCTTGCTGAGGTCCGGGTTCTGCTCCAGGAACACGAGCGCGGTCATGAGCTTCGACAGCGAGGCGATCGGCACCGAGCGCGAGGCATTCTTCTCGAACAGCACCTCGCCGGTGAGCGGGTCGAGCAGGATGGCGTTGCGCGCGTAGACGCCGCCCTCGGGCGGCACGCGGTGGCGGTAGGCGCGCCGGTGGGTGCGCCGGGTCGTGGCCGGGGCCGCTGAACGGACGGTCAGCACCGTGCCCGCGTACCCGGCCGGTGCGGGGGACGGCACGGCGGCGGGGGCAGCCCCGGCCTCGAGGGCCGAAGCGGCCAGCAGTGCGGTCGTGAGCAGGGCTCCCGTCACGCGGAACGACATCCTCGTCCTCCTCAATGAGTTGTGCCGGATTTTTCACCGGCGCCGGGCCCCTCCATGGGACCGACCACATAGCATCGGTTGAAGTCTACCGTCCGTGAGCTTGCAGGGTCAACGCTCGTGATGCATCACGCACTGCAAAACGATCTGCGTGCGGTTACTCACCCGGCGCGAGGGAACGGCGGAACTCCATCAGCGACGCGGCGGCCAGCGTATCGGCCTCCGTGAAGTCGGCCAGGCGCCGGCCATCCTTGCAAGCATCGGTCCGGGCCGGGAGGTCGCTCCTGAGGAAGAACTCGAATCGTGCAATCCGCTGCACGAACGCTGCAGAATCGGGCAGCGGGGCGCTGCGCAGCAGCACCGATGCCCCCCGGAGCGCCTCGGGGAACGTGCGCAGCCGCTGCTCGATGCGCTGCGTCTCGCCGCAGCCGACGACCGGGTTGCCGGCGAGGGGCGCCATGACCGCGGCTTGAAGAATGTCCAGCCACAGCATCGGGTCGCGGCGGATCCCGCCCTCGGGGCCGTACTGCAGCAGCTCGCGCGTGAGCCGCGAGCGCAGCGTGTCGGCGCGCGGGCTCGGCGGCACCTTGTCGAGGTCGGCGAGCATGAGGTTCAGGTCCTCGATGTGCGTGGTCAGGTCGCTCTCGGAGAGCGGCTCGAACGTCTCGTTCTTGGGCGCCACGCCGTAGCTCGCGGCGAGATCGGGCCGGCGCACGGGGAGCAGCTGGGCGTAGAACGTTTCCACGTGCGTGAGCGTGGCCTCGTTCTGCTTTGCGCTCGTGGGCTTGGGGCTCGAGCTGTTGCGCGCCGCGCACGCGCCGAACAGGGCGAGCGCCGAGAGCAGGAACGGAAGGCCGGTCTTGGTTGCGATGCGGTTCGTCATGGTCGCGGGGTCACCTTCTCCACCAGGTGCAGCGGGTCGTCGACGTTGAGCGGCGTGGTGGCGATGAAAGCCTGTGCGTGTCTTACCCCGATCTGCCAGCCCCAGTAGCGCGCGTAGGTCTCGAACGCCTCGCGCGGGTGGGGCAGATGATTCGGCCGCGGCCGGTCCGGATGATAGAACTGCGAGCGGTGGCAGTCGATGGCGGCGAGCCAGTCGTCGACGTACCCGGAGATATCGACGACGAACGTGGGCCTCGTGCCCGGCGGGACGAAGTAGAAGTAGATGGCCCGGGCCTGGTGGGGCTCGCCTTCGCATGGCGCCTTGGCGAGGTGCGCGAGGTTGAACGCGTTCGCCACGATCTGGCCGGTCTTGTAGTGGTCGTTGTGCCCGAGCCCGCGGCCGATCGGCAGGTCGTAGTAGGGCGCCACCAGGATCTGGGGTTTGTGGCGACGGATGGCGCTCGCCACCTTGACCCGGTTCTCGAACGTGTCCTCGACGCGGCAGTCCCCGAGGTCGAGACACTCGCGCACGTCGAGCTTCAACTTCTTCGCCGCCTCGCGCGCCTCCTCGGTACGCTGCTCCGGCGTGCCCCAGCCCATGTCGCCGGAGGTCATGTCGATGATCCCCGTGGTGCGACCGTGGTCTTTCAGCTTGCGCAGCACGCCGCCGACGCCGATCTCGGCGTCGTCCGGGTGCGGCCCGAAGGCGAGGATATCGACGGGCATGGTTCGTCCAGGAGTGTGAGGCGGGTGAGATCGCAGGGGGACACTGGGGGGAAGCGGGGACTATAGCGAGGGCCGGCAGTCGCGCCAATCGGCTATCCTGCACGAGCCCACAGGCTCCCCCCGCACATTTTCCGAGACCACGCGATGTTCTATTTCGCCTACGGGTCGAACCTCGATCCCGAGCAGATGCAGGCGCGCTGTCCCGGCCACTCGGTCGTGGGCCTGGGCGAGCTGCGCGACCACCGGCTCACGTTCCCGCTGACGTCGCACGACTGGGGCGGCGGCGTGGCGAGCATCGGCGTGGCGCACGGCGCGAGCGTGTGGGGCGTGGTCTACGACCTCTCCGAGACGAACCTGACCGCGCTCGACGGCTACGAGCACTTCGTGGGGCCCGGCAACCAGCACAACCTCTACGACCGCGAGAGCGCCTCGGTGCAGCTCGTGCGCGCCGACGACGGCTCGTTCCCGCGCCGGCTGCGCGTGTGGGTCTACGTCGCGCGCCAGGCCAACCCGTCGCCGCCGTCACGGCGCTACCTGGACGCGGTCGTGCGCGGCGCGCGGCATCACCGCCTGCCCGAAGAGTACGTCACGAAACTGGCGGCCACGCCGGTGCTCGGCTGAGCGGCGGTTCGGGAGCACCCGTGGAACCATCGCTGATCGGGCACGTGGTCTCGCACTACAGGGTCATCGAGCGGCTCGGCGAGGGCGGCGTCGGCGTGGTCTACCGTGGCTGGGACGAGCGGCTCGAGCGCGACGTGGCGCTGAAGTTCCTGCTGCCGCGCGCACGCGAGACGGTCGACCGACGCGAGCGGCTCGAGCGCGAGGCAAAGGTGCTGTCGCGGCTCGACCATCCTGCGATCGCGACCGTGTACGACATCGACACCGACGGCGACCGCCAGTTCCTGGTGATGGAATTCGTGCGCGGCGTGACGTTGGGCGAGCGGCTGGCGAGCGGTCCGCTCCCCGAGGCGGAAGCCCTCGCGATCGCGCAGCAGATGGCCGAAGGACTGGCGGCCGCGCACGAGCAGGGCGTGGTGCACCGCGACTTGAAGCCCGCGAACGTCATGGTGACCGTGCGCGGGCACGTGAAGGTGCTGGATTTCGGTCTCGCGGCGTGCTTCGACGAGGAGCCGACCACGGCGTCGCGCGACCGCACGCGCACGGTGGAGCTGGTGGGGACCGTGCCCTACATGGCGCCGGAGCAGCTCTTCGGCCAGCCGATCGACCTGCGCACGGACGTGTTCTCGTTCGGCGCCGTGCTCTACGAGATGGTGACCGGGTTCGCGCCGTTCTCGGGCCGCGTCTCGACCGCGATCGCAGACGCCATCCTGCACCAGGCGCCGGTGCCTCCTCGCCGGGCCCGACCGGGACTCTCGGCCGGGCTCGAGGCGGTGATCCTGCGCTGCTTGGAGAAGCGCGCGGCCGACCGCTATCCGTCCGCGCGCGAGGTGGCGGCCGACCTGCGCCGGCTCGTCGACGGGGGCGACGTCCAGGTGGTGCGTCGCTCGACCCCCGCGTTCGCGGCGTCGTCCGGCACGACGCGGGTGACGAGCGACCCGGTGGCGAGGGAGGCGTACGCGCTGGGCCGCAGGCAGTGGAACAAGCGCACGCGCGAGGGGCTCGAGCGGGCGATCCAGCACTTCGAGCAGGCGATCGACGCCGATCCCAGCTTTGCGCCGGCCTACTCCGGGCTCGCCGACTGCTACAACATCCTCGCCCCGTGGCTTCCGCCACGGCTCGCCTTCCGCATGGCGAGGGCGGCGGCGAAGAAGGCGATCGATCTCGACCCGACCCTGGCCGAGGCGCACACGTCTTACGGGTTCGTGCTCATGTACGACGACTGGGCATGGCTCGACGCCGAGCGCTCGTTCAAGCACGCGATCGAGCTGCAGCCGGACTATGCGACCGGTCACCAGTGGTACGCCGAGTACCTGAACGCGATCGGGCACTTCGACGCGGCCCTGGCCGAGGCGCGTGCCGCGGAGGAGCTGGACGCGCTGTCGTGGGCGATGCCGACCACGCTCATCAATGTCTTCTACTACGCGCGCCGGTGGGACGAGGCGCTCGAGTACCACCGGCGCATGAACATCCTTGCGCCGCCCGGCCCGAGCCTGGGCGGCATCGCCGATCGCGCGCGCATCCTCGAGCAGGGCGGCCGTCCGGAGGAGGCGATCGAGGAGTATCGCCGGGTGATGCAGGTCGACGACGAGCCGCGCATCCGGGCCGGGTACGCGTGCGCGCTGGCGCTCGTGGGACGAAAGGACGAGGCGCGCGCCGAGATCGCGGCACTCGAGGCGCTGCCGCCGTTCTCGGCGGTGCCGCACTATGCGCTGGCCGGCCCCTACGCCGTGCTCGGTGACCTGGACGCAGCGTTCGCCGAGCTGGAGCAGGGCTTCACGGAGCACGACCGCGCCATGGTGTGGATGCGCGTGAACCCGCGCTTCGACTCGCTGCGCGGCGATCCGCGATATGACTCGCTTGTCGAGCGGATGAAGTTCCCGAAGTAGCCCGTCTTCTGCCGGAGGATCCGATGGCTCGAACGACGATCGCCGCCGTGCGCGGCGCCATCTCGGTGCGCGCGAACCGCGCGACGGACATCCGGGAGGCGACCGGGCGGCTGCTGGAGACGATGATCCGCAGGAACGGCCTCACCGCGGACAAAGTGGTGAGCGCGGTGTTCACGGCGACTCCAGACCTCACCGCCGACTTCCCCGCGCACTCGGCGCGTCGCATCGGCTGGACCGACGTGCCGCTGCTGGGCGCGGTGGAGCTGGCGGTGCCGGGCGCGCCACAGCGCATCGTGCGCGTGCTGCTGACGCTGCGTGACGTGCCGCGCGGCGTGCGGCTGATCCCGATCTACCTGGACGAGGCGGCGGCGCTGCGGCCGGATCTCGCCGCGCCGCCGGCCACGGCGACCACCCAGGGCGGGCGGACGGGGCGACGGGTCGCGATCATCGGCCTCGGGCAGATCGGCGGCTCGCTGGGGCTGGCGCTCGAGGCGAGCGGCGGCTGGCATCGCGTGGGGTTCGACACGCGTGCGTCAGCGCGCCGCGACGCGCACGCGAAGGGCGCCGTGGACGAGGTGGCCGCGACGCTCGCGGCGGCCTGTCGCGGCGCACAACTCGCGGTGATCGCGGTGCCGGTGGACGTGCTGCCGCGCATGATCGACCGCGTCGCGGAGGCACTTCCGAAAGGCGCCTCCTTGCTCGACACCGGCAGCGCTCGCGGTGGCGGCGTGACCGAAGCCCTGGCGCGCGCGTCGCTGCGCGTGCGCGCGGTCGGGGGGCATCCGATCGCGGGCAACGAGCGGAAGGGCCTCGCGGGCGCGAGTGCCCAGCTCTTCCATGGAGCGCCGTTCGCGCTGCTCCCGGTGCGTGGTGGCGTGCCCCCGATCGTGCGCGCGCTGGTGCGCGTCATCGGTGCCGAGGCCCGGATCGTGACGCCGGCCGAGCACGACCGTGCGCTCGCACGTACCAGCCACCTGCCGTGGCTCATCTCCCGTGCGCTCGCACGCTTGGGCTCTGGAGCGGCGCGCGGCCGCCTCGCGGGTCCCGGCTACGCCTCGATGACGCGTCTCGCGGCGGCCGATCCGCGCATCCCGACGGCGTACACGCGCGCGAATGCCGCGAACGTCCGTGCCGCGTGGCGCAAGCTGCGTGCGGATCTCGATCGCGAGGTGCGGGCGCTGTAGGGGCGCTCACTGCCGCGCGCGGACTTGACGTCGATTTGATTTGCCGCGATCGCGAAGGCGAGGTGCTCGAGATCGAGATGGCTCGCGCGAACGCGCTGCAGAATTCCATATGAGCGCGTGCGCGTCACGAAAGCATGCGCGCCACTCGAAAGGATGTCGGCGGCCCGTTCGCGCGGCGTACGGGCATCTGCGGGCGCCGAATTCTCGCGCTGTAGAGTTCCTGCGTCGGCCCTCGACCAACTCGCCCCCGTCGAAGGTGACCGCGTGAACTGCTTCTCGCTGACGCACCTGTCCAACGAGGTACTCGACCGGCAACTCCCGACCACCGCCGCAAGATCAAGGGAAGTCACCGCCGAGCTGTTGGCGTACATCGCGGAGTTCGACGAGCGGAAGCGGTTCCTGCCGGCCGCCTACGAGTCGATGCTCGCGTACTGCATCGGGGAGCTGAAGCTCTCCCGGGACGAGGCCAAGCAGCGGCTCCACATCGCGCGAGCAGGCCGTGCCTGTCCGGCCGTGTTCGAGGCGCTGGAACAGGGCCGGATCCACCTCACGGGTCTCCGGCTCCTGGCTCCGCACCTCACGCCGGAGAATGCGAACGAGCTGTTGGCGGCTGCGACGCACAAGTCCAAGGAGGAGATCGAGCAGCTCCTGGCCGAGCGCTCGCCACGGCTGGATGTGCCCGCATCGGTCACCCCCGTGCTTGTCGAAGGTGCTCCGGAGCACCTTCGCAACATGGATTCGCAAGGGGTTGCGGGCGCTCAGGGCACTGAAGGCACTGTCATTCTGGGCCAGTGCAACGGCGAGGATCGCGCCCGCGTCACCCCGCTCTCGGCCGAGAGCTACGCCGTCCAGTTCACGCGCAGCCACGAGGCCGACGAGCGCTTCCGCTACGCCCAGGACCTGCTCGGCCGCAGCGTGAAGCCAGGCGACCTCGCCGAGGTCTACGACCGCGCGATGAAGGAACTCATCAAGAAGCTGGAGCGCACCCGGTTCGGAGCCTGCACGACGCCGCGCGCGGCCGGGCGTCGAAGCCGGACCGGCTCGCGCCACGTCTCGCACGACGTCAAGCGCGCGGTCTGGACGCGCGACAAGGGCCAGTGCACGTTCGTGAGCGACTCCGGCCGCCGCTGCGAGGCTCGCCGCGATCTCCAGTTCGACCACGTGAAGGAGTTCGCCCGCGGCGGCGAGGCGACCGTGGACAACATCCGGCTGCGGTGTCCAGGCCACAACCAGCACACCGCCGAAGGGACGTTCGGCGCCGGCTTCATGCAGCAGAAGCGCGAGGAGGCGGCGAAGGCGCGAGCGGCGGCAAGAGCTGCGAAGGAGCGCGCGAAAGCCCAGAAGGCGGCGGAGCGGGAGGCGTCACGCTTGCAGCCGCACCAGCTCGAGGTCATTCCCTGGCTGCGCGAGCTCGGCTGTAGCGAGGCACAATCCCGCATCGCTGTGGAGCGTTGCCGCGACATGGCCGATGCGCGACTCGAAGACCGCGTGAAGCAGGCACTCCGATGGTTCGGCGCGCGCCTCGCGCGGACGGTGAAGCCCGTGGCGACCGCAGCAGGCGTGTCAGGCGCAGGCGGGGTCCCGGATGGGGTCCAGTCGAGGGCAGTCGCGAACAGGCCGTAGGCCAGGGATGGCCGGAGGCCGCCCGTGAGCGACAGGGAGGTGAGGCCAGGGAATGGCCGAACCGAGCGATGCCCTCGAATGGGCCCCACCGGGACCCCGCCGGCTGACCCGAGCAGGCGTGCTGCGAAAGCCCATGAGCGATGCCCTCGAATGGAGCCCCACCGGTACCCGGCCGGCTGACCCGAGCAGGCGTGCTGCGAAAGCCCATGAGCGACTTGGAGGTGAGGCCAGGGAATGGCCGAACCGAGCGATGCCCTCGAATGGAGCCCCACCGGTACCCGGCCGGCTGACCCGAGCATGCGTGCTGCGAAAGCCCGCAAGTGAACGAAGCGCCGCGAGCGCTGGCGACGAGCCTACAGGCGCGCCGCAACCGCCGGTGCCGCGATCGGCATCTCGTAGAGGCGGTCGAAGTACTCGCGGATCATCCGCTCCGCGCTGAACTTCGTGACGGCCATCTGCACGCTCGCCGCCATCATCTTCGACCACTTCGCACGGTCCGCGAACGCCGGCAGGACGCGCTTCTCGAGCGTGTCGTAGGCCGCCTCGAGGTCGCGCGCGTCGTCGCCCGGTTCGCCCTTGCCGATCGCGAAGCCGTTCACGCCGTCCTCGCAGCCCTCCGGCCACCAGCCGTCGAGGATGCTCACGTTCAGCACGCCGTTCATCGCCGCCTTCATGCCGCTCGTGCCGCTCGCCTCCAGCGGACGCACCGGGTTGTTGAGCCACACGTCGCAGCCGCGCGTCAGCAGCCGGCCGAGCGCCATGTCGTAGTTCTCGAGGAACAACACCTTGCCGGGGTGCTTGCGCGCGCCCTGCACGAGTCGTGTCACCACGTCGTGGCCGCTCGCGTCGTCCGGGTGGGCCTTGCCGGCGAACAGCACGCGCACGTTCTGCTGCTCGAGCAGCTTCGCGAGACGCGCCTCGTCGCGCAGCAGCAGGTCGCTGCGCTTGTAGCCGGCCGCGCGCCGCGCGAAGCCGATGACCAGGTGGCCGGGGTCGAGCGTCACGCCCTGGCGGCGCTGGATCTCCGCGAACAGTTGAGCTTTCAGCGTCACGTGGGCGTCCCACAGCTTCGCCGGCGAATCCCCGGCGTCGCGGACCTCGACCGCCTGCCACGTCGCGCGGTGGACGCCGTTCGTGATCGCCTCGATCGGGCAGGCGCCCTCGACGCCGCGCCACATCGCACGCGCGGTCTCGCCGTGGAGCTGCGACACCGCGTTCGCGGCGCGCGCGAGCCGCAGCCCGGCGATCGTCATGTTGAACGGGTCGCCGCCGATGGCCTTGATCTCACCGCGCGAGAGCTGCAGGCGGGCGCCCATGCGTTTCAAGTCGGCGAGCGAATGCTCCTCGTTGCCGGCGCGTACCGGCGTGTGCGTGGTGAACACCGTCTCGCTGCGCACGCGCGTCCAGGCGTCGGGGAACAGCAGTCCCGCCTCCATCAGCTCGGCGATGCGCTCGAGCCCGGCGAACACGGCGTGGCCCTCGTTGAAGTGGTAGACGCGCACGTTGAGCCCCAGCCAGCCCAGCGCGCGCACGCCGCCGATCCCGAGCAACTGCTCCTGCGCGATGCGCGTGTCCGTGCCGGATTCGTACAGGCGGTGCGTGATCCAGCGGTCTTCGCGCTTCAACGGCTCGAGCAGGTACAGGGGCACGTTCCCGTAGCGGTCCGTGACCCAGACGCGCACCGGCACCTCCTGGCCGCGCACGCGCACCCGCACGCGCACGCCGGTGTCGGCGAGGAAGCTGGTGTCGTACGCCGGGTACTCTTCGTACGGCCGGCCATCGGCGCCGATCCGCTGCACGCAGTAGCCGCGCTCCCAGAGCAGGCCCACCGCGACCATCGGCACGCCGAGGTCGCGCGCCGCCTTCACGTAGTCGCCCGCGAGCACACCCAGGCCGCCGGCGTAGATGGGGAACGACTCGTTGAGCCCGTACTCCATGCAGAAGTAGGCGACGCACGGCACGCGCGGGCGAGGGGGCGTGAAGTTGGTCAAAGGGGTCCTCGAGAGAGGGCGCCTACGCGATCAGCGCGAGGCAGGGCCGAGCGGGGGGCACCGGGGGTGGCGACGCGCTGGCTTCAAGCGGGCCGCGTCATGACCGTGGTTTCGGCACCGTTGCTCTCTTCCATCACCCAGCGCACGGACTTGCTGCACGGGCAGGTGCCGCCCAGGCGCTTGAGCTTCGGCATCGCTTTCACGCCCTGCTCCACCGTGAGCTCGCCGGCCACCACCTTGCGCAGCGTCTCGGCGTAGAGCCGCATGTCACGGCTCGCCACGTAGCCGTCGTTCAAATGCGTCGCCAGGTAGCGCAGGTACGTGTCGACGTCGTCGAACGGCTCGCCGTTGACGCCCACCATCTGGAACGCCGGCTCGCCCTTGCGACGGAAGAAGCGCGCATCGGGGAGGTAGAGCAGGTCCTCGTAGCGCAGGCCCTGGTGCGTGCCGCGCGTACGCTCGAGCTCGTCGATCACGGCATCCACCTTCTCGGGCGAGTAGGCGGGGAAGCGCCCGCGCACGAAGCGCACGTTGATGTCGCGGATCATCTTGCGCACTTCCTCGATGTACTGGGCGACCGCCTCGCGGTTCGTGAGGTCCTTGAACCCGAACTGGATGTTCTTCTGCCCGCCGCGCTCGTCGCCGAACATCTCCAGCCCGCGCGGGAACCACTTGTTCACGCTCTGCTGCACGAGGTTCATGTTCGCGAGCGGATCGCCCTTCGCGGCGCGCTCGGCGAACCGGCGCATCGGGATCACGCCCGCGGCCAGGTGGAACGCCTCCTCGCGCAGCATCGGCGGCATGCTGTCCGCCATGGGCTTGTACGCGCACACCTTCTGCATGGTGAGCTGGTACTTGCCGACGCGGTCGATGATCGCCGCGAACGCGATGTTGTCCATGAACGAGTCGTAGTCGAGGTTGAACGCGTCCAGGACGTGGTTGCCCGTGGTCATGGACAGGATCTCCTCGACCATCTGCGGGCCCGTCACGCCGCCGCTCACGTGCGACCAGTCCTTGCTGAGCAGCAGGTGCAGCATCTGGTAGCCGTGGCGCAGCTCCTCGGCCATCACGCGCATCACCCAGGCGCGATCCTGATCGTCGTGCGCGCGATCGATCGTGCCGGCGTGCTGCTGGATGCTGCCGAACTCGGTCGAGGCCTGCGCCTTGATGATGGCGAGCAGGTGGTGGGCCTGCTCCTCGGTGAGCTCGTCGGGATTGTGGCGCTTGGCCTCGCCCTTCTGCGCGCCGATGTGGATCACGTCGGGCGTGCCCAGCTCCATCTTGGCGCAGAGGCAGAACTTCTCGTCCTTGGGGAAGTACTTCTCCCACGCGTCGAGCAGCGTCTCGTAGTCCTTGAAGTGGTGACGGCGCCAGTGCTCGACGGCGTCGTGGTACCTGGGCTCCAGCGTGACGTTCTCGACTTTCACAGGCGTCCTTCCTCTACCTGGCGGGCAACCGGATCTCGAGCGCCTGGAGCGGCGCCGGCGCGAAGCCGACCGCCTTCAGGAACCCGGCGACGCCGGCGTCGGTGGTGTCCACGAGCGTGCGCACGCTCCGCGCCCCGCGCGACTCGAAGTGGGCTCGAATGGCTTCGAACATGCGGCGGCCCAGGTCCTGGCCGCGGTGGTCGGGGTCGATGCCGAAGCGCTCGATCCAGCCGCTCGGCTCGTCGAGCCCGAACTCGCCGGCCCGGAGGTCGCCGAGCATGAAGCCCACGACCCGGCCGCCCTGCTCGGCCACCTGCGAGGCGCCGGGGTCGCGGCGCGTGTAGTACATGACGCGCTCCTCCCAGATCTCCGGCCGATAGATGCCCGAGATGCGCTCGTCGATCCGGCTGATCCCGGAGATGTCCAACTCGTCCAACGGCCGGATGCGCACGGCGGTGCTGGTATCGGGCATGCTGCACTCCATGGGGGCCGCAGGGTCACGGGTCGCGATGGCGCAGCGAAATTAGCAGGTTTCGCGGGCCGGCGCAGTCTCGGGCC
>Ga0070689_100000360_pt1 | contig 26726 bp, 23 predicted proteins | sample KBSS23HmetaG_FD_64669 | JGI IMG/M metagenome (GOLD analysis project Ga0070689, IMG submission 64669) | Switchgrass rhizosphere microbial communities from Kellogg Biological Station, Michigan, USA - KBS S2-3H metaG | ecosystem: Host-associated > Plants > Roots > Rhizosphere ...
GAGATCGCGAATCTCCGCATCCACCGCGGCTGCGTCGACCGTGCTCGCGCTGGAAGAATCCTCTTCAGATTCCTCATCGCTCCACTCCTCGGCAACCTCGTCGAATGCCTCGAAGTCCTCGGCCGTTTCCTGCGCCTGACTCGGATCGAGCCCATCGCGCAGAGACTGGACTCGCGCGCGAAGTGATTCGAGCGTTCCTGCAATCGCGAACGATGATGACGCGAGAAGCTTGCGCGCTATGAGAATCATCAGCGCGCGCTGACTCTTCGGCAGGGCAAACAGCTGGTCCCGGCGCAGGTAGTCACTCACCTCCTCGTAGAGCTTCTGTTCCGCGGCGCTCGGGGTGAAGTCGTGAACCATCGGCACCCGATTGGTATACCGAACGTATTCGGCCACCTGACGGCGCAGTGTGCGCTGGCAAACAGGCCGGATGCGCTGCCGCAACTCATCGAACTCGCGCTGTCCGAGAGTCCCCCGCAGGTACTGCTGTTTGAACGAGTCCATGCCGCCGAAAAGATGCTCGTCGAGAAAGCTGGTCAACGCGTAGAGCTCGAGGAGGGAGTTCTGAAGCGGAGTCGCGGTAAGCAACACTTTCCCGCGCGCATTCTGAATTCCGTTCTTGATAGCGACGGCAATCTTGTTCCCGCTTTTCAGCACGTTGCGGAGGCGGTGGGCTTCGTCGATGACCACGAGATCCCACGACGTTGCGGCGATCAGGAGTTCAGCGCTCCTCGCGAAGTGATAGGAACAAATCACGATTCCGTTCATCGCGTGAAAGGGATTTGGGTCGCCCGACCGCATTGCCGTACGAAGTCGAGTGGAGTCGAAGACCTCGGTGCCGAGAAAGAACTTCTCGGCCAGTTCCTGCGACCACTGCTTCCGAAGGGTCGTCGGCACGATGATGAGGATGCGCCGCTTTCGCTCGGCCCAAAGCTGACTGATGATCAGCCCAGCCTCGATCGTCTTTCCTAGCCCGACCTCGTCCGCGAGGATCGCGCCCCGGGAAAGCGGCGAGCGGAAAGCGAACATGGCAGCGTCGATCTGGTGAGGGTTCAGATCGACCGTCGCGTTCATGAGCGATGTCGTCAGCTTATCGGGATCATCCGCCGAGCGCCTTCGTGTCAGCGCGTGAGCGTAGTACTTCGTGTGGTAATCCGTGTACACGAGGAGGTAGGGTGACGTTCATTTAGAGAATACTGCAAGGCAGGACAGAGCTCCCTAAAATTGGGAAGCAAGCTTTGGCGACGTCATCGACGGCATACCGCGAGCTCGAGAGGCGCATCGGCCAGACTGGTGCCCGTCGCGGCGAGAAGAAACCGTCATTGCGGCTGTGGAGCGTACGACGGCGCGTTTCACGATTGCCGAGTTGCAGCGTAAGTGCCCGCTGGCGGTGTCTTCGAAAGAATCAGGTAATGAACGGTTCAAATGACTTAATGAATTGTGTAATGACGACGGAGCACCTCCTTTCTTGCTAGAATCCGCGGCGGCCGCACAGGCGGCCATCGGTCCGCGAAAAGGGTTGAACCCACCTGTTGCTTCGACAGATATCACCTTCTTTTCGCCCGATCGCGCGGACAACGGGTACGTGAGAAAGGAAGGTTCTGATGTCCTCGTCGCTTCCCTCCCGTCCCAATCTCGAGTGGCTTCGTAAAACCGCAAAACAACGACTGGCCGAGCTGCGCAAAACCAATCCGGGCGCAAGGCTGGCGGACGCGCAGCGGATGGTGGCGCGCGAATACGGGTTCGCGAGTTGGCGCAAGATGAAGGAGCAGGTTGAGGCCGCCCAACCGACGGCGGATCAGATCGTGAAGGCGTTCTTCACGCTCGTCGGCAAAGGGCGGATCGACGACGTCCGCGCCGCGCTCGACGCGGCGCCGCAGTTCGTTCACGCAGTCGGTCCGCACCCGTTCTGGGGCGGGCGGCCGCAGGCGCTGCACGTCGCGATCGAAACGGGACGCCGCGACCTGTTCGATCTGTTGCTCGACCGTGGCGCCGACGTGAACGGCCGCAACGATCAATACGACCACTGGTCTCCGCTGATGCTGACGCTGCACCGCGATCGGATCGAGATGCGCGACGAATTGCTGCGGCGCGGTGCGCACATCGGAGTGGTCGAGGCGTTGATGATGGGCGATGACGCGCGCGTGGAGCAGGAGCGCACACTGCCCGGCTCTGTTCCGAACGGCGGCTCGCTCCTGGCCTTCGCGCGAACCACGCGCGCGATCGATCGACTGATCGCCCTCGGCGCGAGCACGATCGCGAAGGACCGCTGGGGCACGACGCCGATCGAGTCGCTGAGCCGCCTCGGCGCGCGCGGCACGCCGCTCGTGCGCCACCTGATCGCGCGCGGTGTCCCCGCCGCGCCGAAGGAGTACGCGCGCCTCGGCGATCTCGCGACGCTCGAGGCGATGTACGAGGACGATCCCGCGGTCGCGCGACTCGATGCCGTGATGATGGCCGCCGTCGATTTCCGGCACTACGTGCTTGTCGAGTGGCTGCTCGCGCACGGCGGCAATGTGAATGCGCGCGCCGACGCGCAGTCGCGTCAGACGGCGCTGCACTCGGCGGCATGGAACGGCGATCTGCGCATGGTGCAGATGCTCGTCGCCGCCGGCGCGGATCGATCGCTGGTCGACGAAGAGCACAAGACGACGCCGCTGGTGTGGGCCGAGGTGTCAGCGGATGTGACCAACAACCCGAAGTGCACGGAGGTGGCGGAGTATCTGCGGGCGCATGCTCAGCAATAGAGGTCGTGCGTCGTATCCCTGGTGATGACCAGGATGTTCGCGCTCTTCACGCTCCTCGCTCTCGCCGGTTGCGCGTCGGCGCCGTCGGTCCACGTGATCCACACCGTGCCGCCGAAGTTCAACATCATCCCGGCGAAAACCGTGGCGGTGATCGGCGAGGCGAGGAATGCCGAGGAACGACAGCATGAGGACGAATTCATCGATCTCGTCCTCAGCAAACTGCGTCGGTACGAGCAGTACGACGTGAAGGACGAGCGCGAGCTCGCCTACGGCATCAACAAGGGGCGTGGGTTTTACGAGGCCGCGGAGTGGCAGCAGTACCTGGATGAAACGGCCGGCGACGTGATCGTCAAGGTGGGGGTGCCGGGCGAGGACTGCCGGGTGTACGAGCGGACGCGCGACGACGGCAGCGAAGACACGGACGACATCGTGGGATGGGGCGCCGAGTGCCGCGAGTTTCTCGAGCTGCTCCAACCTCGCACCGGCGACCGGATCGGCAGCGTGATCGCGGACGGATATGGCTCCGCCCCCGATCAGCAGACGGCATGGGACGACGCCATGAACGACGCGGCGGATCAGATCATCGGCGGCTTCGCGCCGCAGCGGTGGTGGGAGTTGGTCGCGCTCGACCAGGACGCGCCACTGGTCCGCGAAGGGATGGTGAAGTTCGAGAGCGGCGATCACGACGGCGCGCTCGCGCTCTGGGAAAGCGCCCTGGCAACCTCACCCAACTCGGCGCCGCTGCTCTACAACCTCGGCGCGCTCTGTGAGTCGCTGGAGGACTGGAAAGCGGCGCGCGCGTACTACTCGCGGGCGATCGCCATCGCGCCGCAGGTGCCGCGTTATCAGAAGGCGCTCGCGCAACTGGAACTGCGCCGCGCCGATGCGGAAGAAGCGGTCACCGACCCCGAAGTGGAAGAGGCGCGGAGGAGCGCCGCGGTCAAAGAAGGAGCGGCACAGATGGAGATGATGGTCGTCAGCAGGTCCGGAATCCCGTATCTGCCGATCCCCGCCGGCACGTTCACGATGGGCTGCACGAAGGGAGATCTCGACTGTGGAGAGAACGAGACGCCGGCGCACGCGGTGACGATCAGCAACTTGTTCTACCTGGCCCGGACTCCGGTCACGAACGAGCAATATCAGCGCTGCATGGATGCGGGCGTCTGCTACGGCAATCCCGACCTGACGAAGAAGCTGAATCCCGTCGTCAATGTGACGTGGAACGACGCGCGCGATTTCTGTGCGTGGTCGGGCGGGCGATTGCCGACCGAGGCCGAGTGGGAGTACGCGGCACGCGGCGGTGCCGAGGGGTGGCGCTTCCCGTGGGGAAATTCGGCCGGCAACGGAAACGCCAATCTCGCCGACAGCGAGGGCCGCAGAGTCGAGGCGCTCGGCCTCGAACAGACCAGCGCCATGGTGTGCTATCCCTTCTTCGGAAGGAGTCCGGTCGGAACGTTCAGCCCGAACGGCTTCGCTCTCCTGGACATGACCGGCAACGTCTCGCAATGGACGGCGGATTGGACAAACGACTATCCGGACGCCGCCGTGACCGATCCCTCCGGTCCGGCGACCGGCGAAAAGCACGTCGTGCGCGGCGGTTCCTGGGCAGATACGGGCAAGGGCGCGCGGGTCTCGATCCGCTACAGCGCGGCGCCGGAGTATTTACAAAACACCATCGGCTTCCGCTGTGCGATGGAGCGGCCGTAAATCCCGTCGCGATTTCATTTCTCCGGCGTGTCGCGTTGCCACAGATCTGCGCCGGAGCGGATTGCCGCCTGTTTCATCCGCGCGTCGTTCGACGCAAGAGGCAATTGTCTGCGCGTCGCCAGTTCGATGTACGTCGCGTCGTAGACGGTCAGTTCGTGTTCTGACGCCAGATCGACGAGACGTGTGAAGGCGATAGCGGCGGCTTCGTGATCAATGACGGCTGGTAGTTCGCGAATGATCTCGATGGCGGTCCGAGCTTCGTCGGACGTGAGCTTTCGGCGGCGGTGAAGAACGGTAAGCGCATTCGCCACTTCGAGCGGCCATAGCGCGGGAACGACGAGGGAGCCGCCGGCGGCGAGATCATCGAGCATTGCGTCGGTTTCGGCGGTGGCCTGGGAGGGATGCACCCATGCAATCGCGACCGAGGCGTCGGCGACGAAGGCACGTTTCACTTCCGGCCGTGTCCGATCGCGGCGCGAACCTCCGCCGGGGAGAGTGCCGACCGGCCTCGGCTGCGTTTACGAATGCGCTGCTGCAACTGGCGCAGACCTTCGACGGACCGCTTCACGGTATCGAGGTTCGGTGTCCCTTCCCGCACCACGCGGGCGACGGGACGGTCGTGGCGGGTGATGACGATCTCTTCGCCACGCTCGACGCGATGCAGCAGCTCGCCGAAGCGGGTCTTCGCTTCAAAGGCGCTCATCTTCGGCATCGCACGATATTAACCAGTCGTCGGCTAGTTTCGCAAACACCCCTCACCGCAAGTTCGCGCTGCTCGTCCTGCCCGTCACGTACGGCGCGACCGCGGCCAGCGCGCCGAAGCATTGCGATCCGATGAGCTGCCGCTCGCATTGAAGCCGTCGAAGGTGATGACCGCGATGCGCATTCAATTCGTGTGTGCTACATGTCTACAGCAGATCGAGCTCCTTCATGTCGAGCTCCTGCTCGACCTGCTGGAAGGCGGCGTCGCCGATGGTCGCGTCGTCGCGCAGTTCGATCAGGCGGGTTCGCTCCGCCTCCGTCGCGACGCGGACCACGGCGGCATCCGCGGGATCGATCTCGTCTTCGTCCTGTTCCGCGCGTCGTAACCGCAATTCGTAGCGGCGGCGGAACAGCTCCGCGCTTTCGCCGCCGCCGCACGCCTCGACCGCGGCCAGTGCCGCGCGCAGCGTCGCCACCCGCGCGAGCTGCACTTCCCGTTCGACCGTGCCGTCATCGCGGACGTCGAGCCAGAGCAGCAGCGGACGGAGCGTCATCCCCTGGAGCACGAGCGTCACGAGCACGACGGCGAACGACGTGAAGAAGATGAGATCGCGGAAGGGGAAGTTCACCGGCAGCGCGAGCGCGGCGGCGAGGGTCACGATTCCGCGCATGCCGCACCATCCGACGACGTACGCCGCGCGGCCGGAAAGGGCCATGACGTCGGGTGATCGATCGCCTTTGCTACCGAGGGGTGCGGACGTCTCGTCCGCACGGCGGGCATCGTGCGCCGGCTTATCTGCTAACGCGGATGAGCGGACGGGACGTCCGCTCCCCTCTCGGCAGCGCCAGCGGCTCACGGCGGCGGCGCCCGACACCCAGACGATGCGCGCGACGATCACCGCGACGCAGACGGCGGCCGCGACGCCGAGGTAGTTCGTCCACGTCGCGCGCTGGACGATCTGCCGGAGCTGGAAGCCGACGAGGATGAACGCGAGCACGTTCAGCACGAAGACCGCGACCTCCCACACGGCGTACGACGGCACGCGGATGCGCGCGGGGATGGTCTGCGCCGCCGGGCGCGAGACGGCCATCGCGAAGACGACCATGGTGAGGATGCCGGAGAGATGGAGGCGCTCGGCGAGCATCCAGACGGCGAAGGTGCCGCAGAACTGCACGATGACCGCGGTCGCGACGTCGTGGATGCGGGCGGTGATGAAGATGACGACGCGCGACAGCACGAAACCGAGGACGAGGCTGCCGGCGCCGACGGCGACGAGCGTCCAGGCAAACGATCGTGTGGAGACGAATCCGGCGACGCTCGCGGCGATGGCGAAGCGGTAGATCAGGAGCGCGCTCGCGTCGTTGAAGAGGCTTTCGCCTTCCAGGACGACGAGCAGTTGATGCGGCGGACGCAGTTGCTTGAGCACCGCGGTCGCGGCCGCGGCGTCGGGCGGCGCGACGATCGCGCCGAGGGCGATGGCGGCCGCCCATGGCATGTCCGGCACGAGGAGGTGCGCGGCGATGGCGACGAGTGCGACGGTGAGCACGACCGCGCCGAGTGCCAGGCTGACGACGGCGCGCCAGTTGCGGCGCAGGTCGCGCTGCGACGCGTCGAACGCGGCGTCGAGCAGCACCGGCGCGACGAAGAGCGCGAGCGCGAGCTCGGGATCGAGCACCAGCGACGGCACGCGCGGAAACAGAGCGAGGGCCGCGCCGGCGATGGCGACGAGCGCCGGATACGGCGTCGACATGCGGCGCGCGATCGCGGCGAGGACCGCCCCGCCGAGGAGCAGCGCAATGACGATCTGGAAGACAGCCATGAGGCGCTCATCATAGAAGAGGGGAGCGGACGTCTCGTCCGCTCATGTCTGTGCGGACGAGACGTCCGCACTCCTCCTTTTGGCAGGATCGGGCCAGTGGTTGGAAGTTTCAGGCAACGATTCCCGCCGCCGCGGCGTTATCTATGTCGCATGAGCAAAGTATGGTTCGTTACCGGAGCGGCTCGCGGGATCGGAGCCGGAGTCGTGAATGCGGCGCTCGAAGCAGGCGACCGCGTCGTCGCTACAGGAAGAAATCTCGACACGTTGCGCCACGCGTTCCCGAACGCGTCGCCTGATCAGATCGCATTCGTGCCACTGGACGTCACCGCCGAGCAGCAAACCTTCGCGGCGGTCGATGCCGCGGTGGAACGATTCGGCCGCATCGACGTCCTCGTCAACAACGCCGGCTACAGCCTCCTCGGGAACTTCGAAGAGCTCACGCCGGCGCAGGTGAAGAGGCAGCTCGACACGCTCTTCTTCGGTGTCGTCAACGTCATGCGCGCCGTGCTGCCGGTCATGCGCCGCCAGCGGTCCGGGCACATCATCAATGTGTCGTCGCTGGCCGGCGCGGTCGGATTCAAACATTGCGGCGCGTACGGCGCGGCGAAGTTCGCCGTCGAAGGGTTGTCGCTCTCCGTGGCGCCGGAAGTGGAACGGTTCGGCATCAAGGTGACCATCGTCGAGCCTGGCTTCTTCCGAACGGGACTGCTCGACAAGTCGTCGGTGGAGTGGGGGACGAATGTCGTCGACGACTATGGCGCCGCCGGCAGCGTGCAGGCCGAATGGGAGCCGTACGACGGCACGCAGCAGGGCGATCCGGCGAAGCTCGGCGCGGCGCTGGTGAAGATCGCGGCGATGGACGCCCCGCCGAGGCATTTCGTCGCCGGCAGCGACGCGCTCGCCGTGGTCATCCCGGCGCTGGAAGCGCGTGTGCAGGAGATCCGGCAGTACGCCGAGCTGTCGAGATCGACGGACGGGAGTTTCTGAATGGACATCAAACCGGGCATCGCCGCGCTGGTGAAATTGATCGGCGCTCACGCTCCGTACGACGGCAGCTTCGAGTTGCGCGTGCCCGGCGTCCACGCCATCCGGGTGTCGCACACGAGCGAGGAGCTGACGCACTACACGCAGCGCACGTCGATGTGCATCGTCGCGCAGGGGGCGAAGAGCGTGTCGATCGGCGACGATACGTGGCAATACGAAGCGGCGCAGATCGCGGTCTACTCGATCGACGTGCCGATGGCCGCGCAGATCACGCGGGCCACTCACGCCGAGCCGTACCTGAACCTGAAGCTCGATCTCGACGCGCAGAAGATCGCCGAGCTGGCCCTCAAGGTGTTTCCGCACGGCCTGCCGCAACCGCGCGATACACGCGCGCTTTACGTCGGCGACGCCGACGCGCACATCATCGACGCGGCGGCGCGGTTGCTCCAGCTGATGGCGCAGCCGGCCGATGCCGAGCTCCTCGCGCCACTGGTGATCGACGAGATTCTGATCCGCCTGCTCCGCAGTCCGATGGGAAGCCGCGTCGCACAGATCGGCCAGGCCGGCTCCAGCCTGCAGCGCGTGGCGAAGGCGGTGTCGCGGCTGCGCGCGAACTACGACCAGCCGGTGAACATCGAAGAACTGGCCGCGCTGGTGAACATGAGCGTCACGTCATTTCACCGGCAGTTCAAGGCCGTGACGTCGATGAGTCCCCTGCAGTACCAGAAGGCGCTGCGGCTGCAGGAGGCGCGGCGGCTGATGCTGACGGCGATGATCGACGCGGGGAGCGCGGCGCGTCGCGTCGGCTACCTGAGCGCCTCGCAGTTCTCGCGCGAATACGGCCGCTTTTTCGGCAGCGCACCGACGAAAGACATCAATCGATTACGCGAAGAAGGCGTCGGAGGAGCGACACATGCGGAAGCGTAGATTGGGAAGCAACCTCGAAGTGTCGGCCCTCGGCTACGGCTGCATGGGGCTCGATTACGGCTACGGTCCGGCGACCGACCGGCAGGAGGGAATCACGATCATCCGCGCGGCGGCGGAGCGCGGCGTGACGTTCTTCGACACCGCCGAGGCTTACGGGCCGTTTACGAATGAGCAGCTCGTCGGCGAGGCGCTGGCGCCGATCCGCGACCAGGTGGTCATCGCCACGAAATTCGGCTGGAACATCGACCCGCAGACGGGAGAGCGCCGTCCCGGCTTGAACAGCCGTCCGGAGCACATCAGGGCGGCGACGGAAGGGATGCTGAAGCGGCTGCGGACCGATCGCATCGATCTGCTCTATCAACATCGCGTCGATCCCGACGTGCCGATCGAAGAGGTCGCAGGCACGGTCAGGGAATTGATCGGCGAAGGGAAGGTCCGGCACTACGGACTGTCGGAGGCCGGCGCGCAGACGATCCGCCGCGCGCATGCAGTCCATCCGGTGACCGCCGTGCAGAGTGAGTATTCGATCTGGACGCGCGACCCCGAGGCCGAGGTACTGCCGGTGTGCGAGGAGCTCGGGATCGGTTTCGTGCCGTGGAGTCCTCTCGGGCAGGGCTTTCTCACGGGGAAGATCGACACCACGACGACGTTCGCCAGCTCCGACTTTCGCGCGTCGTTCCCGCGCTTCACGGCCGAGGCCCGGGAGGCGAATCTCGCGCTGGTCGATCTGCTGAAGCGGATCGCGGCGCGGAAAAACGCGACGCCGGCACAGATCGCGCTTGCCTGGCTGCTCGCGCGGAAGCCGTGGATCGTGCCGATTCCCGGCACCCGAAAGCTCGCGCGCCTCGACGAGAACCTCGGCGCCGCATCGGTCGAGCTGACCGCCGGCGATGTGAGCGAGATCGAGGAGTCGTTCTCGAAGATCCCGGTCCAGGGCGCCCGGCTTCCGGAAGCGGTCCTCAAGTACTCGAATGGCTGAAGGAGAATCGATGCAGAAGCGCAGACTCGGAAGCAGCAACCTCGAAGTGTCGGCCCTCGGTCTCGGCTGCATGGGATTGAGCCACGGCTACGGTCCGGCTGCGGACCGGCAGCAGGGGATCGCGCTCATTCGCGCGGCGGTCGAGCGCGGCGTCACGTTCTTCGACACCGCTGAGGTTTACGGCCCGTTCGAGAACGAGGAACTGGTGGGTGAAGCGCTCGCACCGTTCCGCAAGGACGTCGTGATCGCGACGAAGTTCGGGATCAGGATCGAGGCGGGACAGCAGATCGTGAACAGCCAGCCCGAGGCGATCAGGACGAGCGTCGAAGGCTCGCTGAAGCGGCTCGGAGTCGACGTGATCGATCTCTACTACCAGCACCGCGTCGACCCGGACGTGCCGATCGAGGATGTGGCGGGGACGGTGAAGGAGCTGATCGGCGAAGGAAAGGTGAAGCACTTCGGCATGTCCGAGGCGGGAGTGCAGACGATCCGCCGCGCGCACGCCGTGCAGCCGGTCACCGCGGTGCAGAGCGAGTACTCGTTGTGGTGGCGACGGCCGGAAGAGGAACTGCTGCCGGCGCTGGAGGAGCTCGGGATCGGCTTCGTTCCGTTCAGTCCCCTGGGTAAAGGCTTTCTCACCGGCAAGATCGACGAGAACACGACGTTCGACAAGTCGGACTTCCGCAACGTCGTCCCGCGCTTCACGCCGGAGGCGCGCAAGGCGAATCAATCGCTGGTCGATCTGCTCGGCGCGATCGCGGCGCGGAAGAAGGCGACGCCGGCGCAGATCGCGCTCGCCTGGCTGCTCGCGCAGAAGCCGTGGATCGTTCCGATTCCGGGCACGACGAAGGTGACGCGACTGGAGGAGAACATCGGAGCGGCCTATGTCGAGCTGACGTCCGACGATCTCCGCGAGATCGAGCGCGCGCTGGCGAAGGTCACGGTGCAGGGGGCGCGGTATCCGGAGGCGTTGGAGAAGAGGACAGGGCTTTGATGGAGCGCTTCACATCGGCAGCCAATACGACATCTTGACCAGGAACACGTCGTGCGATGGCGCGTTGGCCACGCCGCGCAGGTCGCGGCGGATCCGGAAATCGCCGGCGCCGAGCGTGTCGGCGCGGTTCTCGTTCCAGACGATGTAGAGCGCCGAGCCGGGGCGGAACTCCCAGCGCGTCACGGCGCTGGCGCGCACGCTGCGGAAATTGAAATCGGGATTGCCGATCGTGCCGCCGTACGGCTCGAAGTCCGCGGAACGCGCGCGGACCAGCGAGTGCGCGTCGTGAAAATCGCCCGAGGCGACGAACGGCTGCATGTAGAGCTGGAAGGAGAGCTTCGGCGTCACGGTCCAGTCGACGCGCGTCCCGAGCTCGAACGTGCGCTGCTCGAGATCGGCGAAGACGTAGCGATTGCCGTATGTCGCGGCCGCCGCCGGATCGGCGATCGTCGCCAGGTACTGCGTGTGATCGTGAAGGCGGCCGACGGTGGGGGAGACGCTGAGCACGAGACTCGGCGAGGGCCGCGCGGTCAGCGTCACGCCGAGGGTGCGGTTGTACGTGCCGTCACCGGTCCCCTCGCCGTGCGCGTTGACCGTGAAGTAGAAGCGCTTGCGGTCGTCGCTGCCGATGCTCTCCGTGGAATCCCACGAGCGGCGCGTGCGGACCACCGGCCCGCCGCGCGTCAGGCGATCGTCGATCACGCCCGGCGAGAGGTAGAGCGTCGCCTTGTAGTTCCAGTAGTTCGCCAGGACGGCGGAATGCTCGACGAAGACTCCGCGCCCCAGGCCGTCGCCGTCGAAGTTGCGGTTCATCCACGCGCCGAACCAGACGTTCTTCTCCCGGAAGCGATCGGTGGGATGGTCGTTCTGATAGCGGATGACGGCGTGCGACGAGATCACGTCGGTCCGCTGCATGAAGCCGACGTCGTTCGTCTCGAACCCCGGCGAGTAGGCCTGCACTTCGCCGAATCCGCGCCACCGGCCCGTCGTCTTCGAGAGCATCGCCTTGCCGGCCCAGCCGTCGAGCGACGTGCGCGTCGGGTCGAAGTGGAACGACGTCGCGTCGGGGCGCCCGTAGTAACGCGAGGGTGAGCTCTCCGCGATGGCAATCGACTCGGTGCTGCCGGCGAGGTGCGAACCGGCGGCGAACCATTCGAACATCCAATCGTTGTTCGCGAATCGGACGTAGCCGTCCGTCCCCGCGGTCGCCGCGCGGTCGCGCAGGCTCGAGAGCTCGTCGGGGAGGCGGCGATTGACGGAGGTGACCATCACGCCGATGCGCGCGTTGCTGCCGATCTCGCGCGTGTCGCGCGTGACGAAGTAGTTCGTCATCGGCTCGACCATCTGCCGCTGCCGCGACGGGCCGGCGATGAAGCGCGCGCGCTCGTTGTCGGTGAGCGCGTCGAGCATGCCGAGCGTCCACTTGCCGAGCTTGCCCGTCAGCTTCGCCGCGCCGAGGATCGTCGTCTCGGTCGGACTGTCGACGAAGTCGGCGTCGACGAAGCCCTGCGGCGAACGGCCGATGCGGCGGGAGTAGAAGACCGTCGGCGCGTTGAAGAAGTTCCAATGCTCCGGCGCGGGCGAGTCGCCGAAGTTGAAGATGTTGAGCCCTTCGGTGAAGAAGGGCCGCTTCTCCGGATAGAACGTCTCGAACTGGCTCAGGTTGACGACGGCGGGATCGACCTCCACCTGGCCGAAGTCGGGATTGATCGTGCCGGTGAGCGTGAGCGTCGAAGTCAGCGCGTACTTCACGTCGAGCCCGCCGTCGAGCTTCTCCTTCGATTGCTGCAGGAACGGATTGGCGCGGTCGAAGCGCGAACGGACGTCGGAGCGCGCCACGCCGTACGGCACGATCTCCAGCGACTGGCCGCGGTGGATGCCGTCGAGGCCCGCGAGGTCGGCGAAATGGGAGACGAATCCCGTGCCGCCTTTCGGCGTGTTGACGATGCGCACGGTCTCATTGGTGCGCGTGGTGCGGCGCGTGATGTTCAGTCCCCACACCTGGCTGGGGCGTTCCGGAAAGCGGAGCTGCGAGAACGGAACGCGGACCTCGGCGATCCAGCCGCCGGGGACGATCTTCGTCACCGCTTCCCACACGCCGTCCCAGCTCACGTCTTCACCGATGTCGTTGTAGAGCACCGTGTCGAGCTGCTCGTCGGCCGGGGTGACGGTGAAGGCATTGCCGGAGAGACGGTCGTGCTGGGAGTCGATGTTGATGGAGAGGAAGTCGTCGTTGACGAAGTTGTCGCGCCGCGTGAGCAGCGCCGTCGGCGGATGGTCGTCCGTCATCTTCGCGCCGAAGTAGATGGCGTTGTCGTCGTAGACGATGCGGACGCTCGTCGGCAGCGAGGCCGGCCTGCCGTCGTCGGGATCGTGCTGCGTGAAGTCGGTGAACTCCGGCGCGGCCTGCCACGCGGCGTCGGAGAGATCGCCGTCCAGGACGACCGGCGACGCGGCGCGCACGGCGTGCAGCGTCGGCCGCTCGGGCCAGTTCGCCGCGTGCACCGCGGGCACGATCGAGCCGAGGAACAGGCAGAGGAACGCGCGTTTCATCGCGGGCAAGTTTGAGGCCCGTGATCGTCATCGCGCAATGACCACTCGGCGCGGAGGCCGGCAGGCCACTCCACCCGCGTACGGACGAGATCCTGACCCAGGGCTCAAAAAGCGGCAGATGTATACAAATCCATCCTTCAGCGCGTAACCTCGTCTCGAATTAAATCGAAAATTCGGGGGAATGAAACGATGAAGAGGCTCGTGCGCCTTCTTTGCCTGCTGTCGTTGTTCGCACTTCCACTCCTGGCCCAGACGACGACCGTCCATGGCCGCGTCACGCTGCCCGAAGGCGATCCGCTGCCCGGGGTGACCGTCACGGCGGTCGACTTCGGGACCACCGCGATCACCGGCGCCGATGGACAGTACGTCCTCACGGTTCCGGCCGATCGGGCCAGGGGGCCGGTGAAGCTCACCGCCTCGCTGGCGGGATTCCAGACCCGCACCGAGGTGCTGAGCGCGGACGGCGAGGCGACGCAGAACTTCGTGCTGCGCGTCTCGTTCGGCGAGCAGATCACCGTCGGCTCGCGCGCCATCGGAGCGGAGCAGGAGAAGGCCGTCCCGGTCGACGTGATCCCGCAGGCGCAGATCGAGTCGTCTCCGTCGACGGAAGTCAGCCAGATCATTCAGAAGATCGCGCCGTCGTTCAATTTCCCGCGCCCGACGATCAGCGACGGCACCGACTCGGTCCGCCCGGCGACGCTGCGCGGCCTGGGGCCCGATCAGCTGCTGGTGATGGTCAACGGCAAGCGCCGCCACGCCAGCGCGCTGGTCAACGCGAACAACACCGTCGGCCGCGGCTCGAGCGGCGTCGACCTCAACGCCATCCCCGCGTCGGCCATCGAGAACATCGAGATCCTCCGCGACGGCGCGGCCGCGCAATACGGCTCCGACGCCATCGCCGGGGTGATCAATCTCGTGCTGAAGTCCGATCCGCAGCCGCTGCGCGTCGACGCCAAGATCGGCCAGACCGCGCAGTCCGACGGCGAGATGCTCGACACGAGCGTCAACGGCGGATGGGGCATCGGCAAGGGCGTGCTGTTCTTCACCGGCGAGTATCGCGTGCGGTACGAAACGAACCGCGCCAGCGCCGATCCGCGCGACCAGATCGTCTCCGGCGACGCGGGACACAACGTGGTGACGCAGCCGAACACGCACTGGGGCGATTCGTACGAGCGCGACCTGATGTCGTTCCTGAACCTGAACGTGCCGATCTCCGACGACGGCCAGCAGCTCTTCTACGCGTTCGGCGGACACAGCCTCCGCCACGGCTCGCACGGCGGTAATTACCGCCGCTCGATCCAGGTGCAGAACTGGCCGCAGATCTATCCGCTCGGCTTCCTGCCGTTGATCGAGCCGCGGATCGCCGATACGTCGCTCACGGCCGGCGTGCGCGGCAAGCTGGCGAGCTGGTTCTACGACGGCAGCGTCGGCTATGGCCGGAACAAGTTCGATTTCTACGTCACCGACTCGCTGAATACGTCGCTCGGTCCCACGATCCCGCCGAATCAGACGCGCTTCTACTCCGGATCGCTCGGTGACAAGCAGCTCACCGCGAACCTCGATCTCTCGAAGCAGTACAAGATGGCGATGATGAGCGGACCGCTGAACGTGGCGGTCGGCGCCGAGCTGCGGCGCGACGGCTTCGAGCAGAAAGCGGGCGAGCCGAATTCGTACATCCAGGGCGGGATCAAGGCGCGCGACGGCAGCATCGCGCCGGCCGGCGCGCAGGTCTTCCCCGGCTTCCAGCCGTCGAACGAAGTCGACGTGTCGCGCAACAGCAAGGCGGTCTACGCCGACCTGGAAGGCGACATCCACCCGAAGTTCCGCGTCGGCCTGGCCGGCCGCTTCGAGAACTACAGCGACTTCGGCAACACCACGAACGGCAAGATCACGCTCCGTTTCTCTCCGGTGAAGCAGTTCATCCTGCGCGGCGCGGCGAGCACCGGCTTTCGCGCGCCGTCGCTCAGCCAGGGGAACTTCTCCGCCATCAGCACGAACTTCCTGCTCAATCAGGCCACCGGCCTGGTGGAACCGTTCGAGACCGGCACCTACCGCGTCGACAGCGCGATCGCCCGCGTCCTCGGCGCGCAGGACCTGAAGCCGGAGAAATCGAAGAATCTCAGCGCCGGCATGGTGTGGCAGCCGCTGTCGAACCTCGAGGTGACCTTCGACTACTTCCACATCGACATCGATGACCGCATCGTCTTCTCCGGCAACTTCACCAGCGCGGCGGTGCAGGCGCTGATCAAGCCGCTCGGCGCCACCGCGGCGCGCTTCTTCACCAACGCCATCGACACGGAGACCAACGGCTACGACGCGGTGTTGAACTATCAGCATCCGGCGATGGGCGGCCGGCTCGATCTCTCCGCGGCCTACAGCAACAACAAGACGAAGGTGGTGGGCGAGGTGGTCACGCCGCCGCAGCTCAACGGCCTGGGCGAGGTGCTGTTCGACCGCATCGAGCGCCGCCGCGTGGAGTGCGGCCAGCCGAAGGACAACACGCGCCTGATGCAGAGCTTCAATCGCGGCGGCTGGAACGTCACCGCGCGCGAAGGGCGCTACGGCGACTACTGCAGCTTCACCATCCTCCCGGCCGACGATCAGGTCTACAGCGCGGAATGGATCAACGACCTCGAGCTGGCGTACAAGTGGGGGCACTACACCTTCGCCGCCGGCGCGGAGAACATCTTCGACACGTACCCCGATCGCAACCTGGTGCGCAACAAGAACGGCGCGTTCACCGCGCAGAGCAACAACGGCATCTTCACGTATCCGATCAACTCGCCGTTCGGGATGAACGGAAGGTTCGTGTATACGCGGGTCTCGTACACGTTCTGAGGGGCCGAGGGGAGCGGACGTCCTCGTCCGCTCCTCTCTCCGGTCTGGCCATTGCATCGAGCCCCGCCGGAGGGCGAATGATGTCGACACGCGAATACTTCTCGAAGACGTTCACGAACGAGTGGCCGGTGTTCGTCAAAGTGCTCCGGGCGCTCCCGGCGGACAAGCTCGATTACAAGCCGCATGAAAAATCGAGTGCGGCGGGCGACATCGCCTGGTTCCTGGCCAACGAGCTTGGCTGTCTGAACGCCGCGATCGCGAGCGGCCGCAGCGACTTTCCCGAGGCGCCGCGGCCGGCGACGCTCGACGCCATCGTCTCCGCCTACGAGAAAGAGGCCCGCGATCTCGAGCAGCACGTTTCCGCGGCCGACGACGCGAAGTGGCAATCGAAGGCCGGCATGTACTTCCGGGACAAGCTGATCACGGAAATGGTCATCGAAGACCTCTTCTGGAATTTCCTCCACGACGCCATTCATCACCGCGGGCAGCTCAGCGCGTATCTCCGTCCGATGGGCGGAAAGGTGCCGGCGATCTACGGGCCGTCGGGCGACGAGAAGGGCTCGCTGTAGGAATGCGCCGTTGTTGTCAGAGGTGAACGCGCACACGTTCCGTCACCCAGCTGATCCACGCCACGCCCCAGCTCGAAGGAGAGGGGATGATCGTCACCCGGCCGTTCCCCACGGCGCGTCTCGATCACCTCGATCCGTTTCTGCTCCTCGACCGGATGGGACCTGTGACCCATGGTCCGGGCGAGGCGAAAGGCGCGCCTGATCATCCGCACCGCGGGTTCGAGACCGTCACCTATGTTCTGGAAGGGGCGATCGAGCACGAAGACTCGCAGGGCAATCACGGCCGCATCGGTTCCGGCGACGTGCAATGGATGACCGCCGGCTCCGGCGTCATTCACTCCGAGATGCCATCGGAAGAGATCCGCCGCAACGGCGGACGGCTGCACGGATTTCAGCTCTGGGTCAACCTTCCGCGCCGCGACAAGATGATGCAGCCGCGTTACCAGGAGCTGCGCGCCAGCGAGATTCCGGTCGCCACGAGCGCGGATGGGAAGACGACGGTGAAGGTCATCGCCGGCCGCTCGCTCGACACGACGGCGACGATCGACACGCGCACGCCGATCATGTATCTCCATGCCCGTCTCGCCGCCGGCGCGCGGTTCACGCAGGCCGTTCCGGAGACGTACAACGCGTTCGCGTTCGTCGTCGGCGGAGAGGCGACGTTCGGCGATCGGGCGGCGCGGGAGAACGACATGGTCATCTTCGGCCGCGACGGCGACGAAGTGGAGATCACGACGGAGAGCGGAGCCGAGCTGCTGATCATCGGCGGCGTTCCGCTCCATGAACCGGTGGCGCGCTATGGCCCGTTCGTGATGAACACCGCCGGCGAGATCCGGCAGGCGATGATCGACTATCAGAGCGGCCGCTTCGGCGAGATCGGCTGAGCGGCGCCGGGCTACACTTAGCCATGAACAGAGCGGCGATCCTGCAGCTACTCTCGGAGCGTCTGCCCGAAGTGCGGGCGAGATACGGAGTCGGCCGCCTCGCGCTGTTCGGGTCGGCCGCGCGGGACGAGCTCCGTCCCGACAGCGATGTCGACGTCCTCGTCGAGTTCGAGGGTCGGACGACGTTCGATCACTTCTTCGATCTGCGTGACTATCTCCAACAACTTCTCGGACGACGCGTCGATCTCGTCACGAACCAGGGACTCAAGCCGAGAGCACGGCGACACGTGGAGAAGGACCTGGTTCGTGTCGCGTAGCCGGCACGGCCGGCTGCGTTTGCCGCTCCGCCTTACGGCGCGTCTGAGGACGTCCTCGCGTTCAGCAGCTTCGAGCGGCGCAACGCGCCTGACCTGTTGCGATTTCTGCCGCGCAGCCTCTTGGCTGGCTTCTGTATCTCGATGACATGATCGAGAGTTCGGAGAAGATTGGTCGTTTCGTGGCGGGACGAACGTTCTCCACGAGTGCGCCCCGCAGGACCGCCATGGGGAGGAGTGATTGCCCGCCACACCGCATCACGCAATACTGTGAGCGCTTGGAGGAGGATTCCGATGAAAAGCGAATTCGAACTGTTCATGGAGATCTGGGAGCGCGAGGCGGCCAAGACGCGGAAGCTGTTCGACGCGCTGCCGGTCGATGGATACGACTTCCGTCCCGATCCGGACGGGCGGTCGATCGGCGAGATGGCGTGGCACATCCCTGAAGCCGAGGCGTACGGCACGTTCGGCATCGAGCGGGGCGGGCTTTCGGCGCCGAGCGAGAAGCCGCCGGGGATCGAGCGGCCGAAGAGCATTCAGGAGCTGGGCGCCGGCTACGCGCGCGTCCACGGCGAGGCGGTGGCGCGCGTGCAGAAGCTGCAGGCCGACGATCTCGATCGGCCGATCTCCTTCTTCGGCGGCGCGCCGAGCTCCGTCCGCGACGTGCTGTGGGACTTCGTCCTCCTGCACGGCATCCACCACCGCGGCCAGCTCGGATTGCTGGCCCGGCAGTACGGCGGACAACCGACGGGAGTCTACGGACCGACGCGCGAGGTCATGCCGCTGCGCAAGCCGACGGCGTGATCCGATCGCCCGCCTCGTGGAGATCCACAAAGCCGACGCGATGACCCGCCTCTCGTTCCTCGATCGCTACCTCACGCTCTGGATCTTCCTGGCCATGGCCCTCGGCGTCCTCCTCGGCTACGCCGTGCCGCAGTTCAACGCGGCGATCAACGCCTGGAACGCCGGCACGGTCAGTGTGCCGCTCGCGGCCGGCCTCATCCTGATGATGTATCCGCCGCTGGCGAAGGTGCGCTACGAGGAGCTGCACCGCGTCTTCGAAAACAGGAAAGTGCTGGCGCTCTCGCTGCTGCAGAACTGGGTGGTCGGACCGCTGCTGATGTTCGCGCTGGCGGTGATCTTCCTGCGCGGCTATCCCGAGTACATGATCGGCCTGATCCTGATCGGCCTGGCGCGCTGCATCGCCATGGTCATCGTCTGGAACGATCTGGCGAAAGGGAGCGCGGAGTACTGCGCCGGACTGGTGGCGTTCAATTCGATCTTCCAGGTGCTCTTCTTCAGCGCGTACGCCTGGTTCTTCATCACCGTGTTGCCGGCGCTGATCGGCCTGCGCGGCGCGGTGGTGCACATCACGATCCTCGAGATCGCGAAGAGCGTCGCGCTCTACCTCGGCGTCCCGTTCCTCGCCGGCTTCCTGACGCGCTTCATCCTCGGGAGGATCAAGGGACTGGAGTGGTACCACCGCGTCTTCGTTCCACGCATCAGTCCGATCACGCTCGTCGCGCTGCTCTTCACGATCGTGGTGATGTTCAGCCTCAAGGGCGACGCCATCGTGAAGCTGCCGTTCGACGTGCTGCGGATCGCCGTGCCGCTGCTCATCTACTTCGTCGTGATGTTCCTGGTCAGCTTCTGGATGAGCCGCAAGGTGGGAGCGAGCGAGGCGCAGACGGTGACGCTCTCGTTCACCGCGGCCTCGAACAACTTCGAACTGGCGATCGCCGTCGCCGTCGCCACCTTCGGCATCGGTCACGGCGCGGCGTTCGCCGCGGTCATCGGGCCGCTCGTCGAAGTGCCGGTGCTCGTGGCGCTGGTGCGCGTCGCGCTGTGGTTGAAAAATAACTAGATCCGGTTGAATTCATTTGCGGTTGCGAAATCGAGGAACATCACCACGATGCGATTCAGCTCGGAGATCTCGTCATCGCGGAGATAGTTCTTCGCGACCGTGACGTCGCCCTTCCGCACGACGTCACTCTTCCACGTGGTGAGACCCATGTTCGTGCGCGTGGCGTCGGCGCGCTCGGCAATCAACTCGGGCGCCGTCTTGCCGGTGACCGCAAAGTGAAGCTTGTTCTGCGTCGTCTGAAAGAAGAGCTGTGCGTCTTCGTCCTTCGGGTCGTAGTCAGTGGCGAGTGCCAGGATCTCGCGAACGCGCAGGTACATGCGGCGCTCGCTGGCGCGGATGTCCCGGATGCGCTCGAGTAACTCGTCGAAGTAGTCGGGCACGCCCGGACCGGGCGGGTTTTTCAGCCGCTCATCGTCGAGGACGAAGCCTTTGATGAGGTACTCCTGCAGGCGGGACGTCGCCCATTGACGGAACTACGTGCCGCGAGGAGAATGTACGCGATAGCCGACGGCAAGAATGGCTTCCAGGCTGTAGTGCTTGAGATTGCGACGAACCTGGCGCTTGCCTTCCTGTCGAACTTGTAAGTAATCCTTACAAGTTGACTCCTCGTCGAGCTCGCCCTCCTGATAGATCGCCGCGAGGTGCAGGGTGATGTTCTGCGGGCTCGTTTGAAACAGGTCGGCGATCCCCGCCTGGGTCAGCCAAACGGTCCGATCATCGAATCGTACGGCGACGCGCGTCCCGCCATCCTCCGTCCGATAGAGGACGACGTCGCTTCCTGGCGCCGGCGGAAGTTTCCCTTCGCTCACGCCCCAGAGACTATCAGGCAACCGAAAGCACAGACAGGAGTGTCAGTGCTACACGCTCCCGTGCTCGTCGAGCCACGCGAGGATCCCGCTGATGCTCCCCGTGGCGAGCGCGATGCAGCTATCCGCCGCGCCGTAATACACGTTCAAGGTGTCGCCGTCGCGGCCGATGGTGTAGCCGCAGGGGAACGTGACGTTGGCGACGTCGCCCTTTGTCTCGTAAAGGGCTTCGGGGCCGAAGATCCATTCGTCGCCGCGCAGGAGAAGGCGCTCGGGTTGCTCGAGGTCGAAGAGGGCGACGCCGACGCGGTAGAGGCTTCCGGCGGCGTTGGAGCGGACGCCGTGGTAGAGCATGAGCCAGCCGCGGTCGGTCTCGATCAGTGGTGGCGAGAGGCCGACTTTGTTCGCGTCCCACCAGCCGCCGCGGCGCGCCTGCAGCATCATGCGGTGGCCGCCCCAGCTGCGCAGGTCGGGCGAGTACGAGATCCAGACGTGCGCTCCGGAATCGGCGATGGGCCGATGCACGAGCGCGAACTTGCCGTCGATACGGCGCGGCAGCAGCGCGGCATCCTTGTCGTCCGGCTGCATGACCAGGCCGCAGCGCTCGAACTTCACGAAATCTTCGGTCAGCGCGATGGAGACACCCGGTCCGCCCTTGCCGAATGCCGTATAGGCGACCGCGTAGCGTCCGAGCTCCGGCACGAACGTGATGCGCGGGTCTTCGATCCCCCACAGCTCTTCGGGATGATTTTCGACGTCGCTCCGCAGCGTCGGCTGCGGATCGATCGTCCAGCCGCGGACGCCGTCGGGCGATCGCGCGGCGCAGAGGTGCGAGAGTCCGCGGCGGTCCTCCACGCGGCAAAGCAGGAGCGTGGTGCCGTCGGGAAGCAGAGTCGCTCCGGCGTTGAAGACGGTGTGCACGGGATACGGCCAGTCGGCCGCCGTCAGGATCGGATTGCTGTTGCTGCGGACGAGAAGTGTGGCGTACTGCTGACCGGTCGTCATTGCACCGATTCACTCACCGCCATCACTGGCTCGAACGGCGCGGCGACCGGAATCTGCATGGCGTTCCAGCGCACCTCGTCCGCGCGCATGTCCATCAACGCGAGAAGGAACGAGAGCGTCGATTCGGCCCCCTCGTTTTCATTCAGCCGGTCGGCGTGCAGCGCGTCGCGGCAGCCGCCGGAGAGCGGGTCGTACAGCGCCTGCTGCAATTGATTCTGTCCGAGGAACCAGGTGAAGGCGCGGCGTGCATGCTCGGCCCAGCGATGGTCTCCCGTCGAACGGAACGCATGCATGCACGCCGACACGGTGGCGCACGCGTCGACCGGTTGCTGATCGAACGTCGCCGCGACCATGCCGCGCTCGAAGAAGCCTCGCGTTCCGATCGGAGCGAAATACCCTTCGGCCGTTTTCTGGATCGTCATCAGCCACTCGAGCGAGCGGACGCCGGTGGCGATCATCGACGCGTCGCCGGTCCACGACCCGGTGGCGATCAACGCCTGCGGAAGCCGCGCGTTGCAGTACGTGACGCGCGTCTCGCACCACGGCCAGTCGGGTTGATCGGTGCGGCGGAAGAGACCGAGGAGCCGCTCGCCGATCGCGCGGCCGGCGGCCTGCACGCTTCGGTCGCCTTCGAATGCGCGGAGATATTGCTCGATACCGAGGAGAGCGAAGGCCCAGGCGCGCGGACTGCTGAAGCCCGACACCGCGGGGAGCGCCGCATGAAACAGCTCGCCCGAAAGGGTGAGCCGTCCCGGATCGGCGGAACATCCGACGACGGTGCCGAGGGCCCACAGCGCGCGGCCATGGCTATCCTCGGAACCCTGCTCTTCCTGCCAGATCCGTGGGTACGACATGAAATTTCTGAAGCGTCCCGTCTTCGCGTTGAAGGCGTGACTGACGAACGCCAGGTAGCGCGAGGCGAGCGTGCGCACGATGCGCGGATCGTCCGAGCCGACGTCCTCGAGGAGCGTCATCAGCAGCAGCGCGCGCGCGTTGTCGTCGAGACAATAGCCTTCGTCGTAGCGCGGCACGTTGAACAGCGCGTGCTGCAGCATGCCGGTGTCGTCGGTCATCATCTCGACGTGGTCGAGGTTGACCAGCGGCAGGTCGGCCGGCCGCGTGGCGAGGGTGCTGGCGCGGAACGCGGTGCGCAGCCGCTGCGAATGTTCGATGCTGGCGCGCTCGAAGCTGCGGAGGTACGAATGGGCGACCGCCGGCCAGAGCATGGTGCGGCCGTGGGCGGCGGCGCGCTCGCGCAGGCCGCGGCGTTTCTCCGGGTCGTCGAGCAGGCCGACGATCTCGGTGGCGATGGCCGATGAATCCTTCCCCGGCACGAGGATCCCGCGGCCGTCGGCGAGCAGCTCCTGCGCGTAGCGATACGGCGTGGAGATGGTGGCCTTCCCCGCGCCAACGGCGTAGGCCAGAGTCCCGGAGGTGATCTGTTCCGGATTGAGGTACGGCGTGATGTAGATGTCGGTTGCGGCGAGGAACTCGGAGAGCTCCGACTGGCTGACGAAGCGGTTGTGAAAGATCACATTGCCGTCGACGCCGAGGCGTTTCGCGCGGTCCTCGAGCATCAGGCGGTACGTCTCGCCCTGGCGCTCGATGATGTGCGGATGCGTCGCCCCGAGCACGATGTAGACGGTGTCGGGGTGGTGGGAGAGGATCGTGGGAAGAGCATCGATCATGTACTCGATGCCTTTGTCCGGCGAGAGGAGGCCGAAGGTGAGAATCAGCGGCCGCCCTTCCACGCCGAGGCGGTTCTTACTGCCGGCGTAGGGGACGGAGGGGATGCCGTGAGGAATGACGTCGATCTTTTCCTCCGGAACGCCGTGCACTTCGCGGAGCAGGTCGCCGGCGCCGGCGGTCATGACCACCAGGCGGTCGGAGAGCGCCGTGATCTCGTCCATCACGCGGCGCTGGTGCAGGTTCGGCGCGCTGAGGATCGTGTGCAGCGTGGTCACGATCGGCATGCGCAGCTCGCGCAGGAGCGGGAGGAGGTGACTGCCGGCCTTGCCGCCGAAGATCCCGTACTCGTGCTGGAGCGAGATCACGTCGACGGCGTTCACGTTCAGGAAATCGGCGGCGCGGGTGTAGGCGCCGGCGTCGCTGTCGGGGAGCTCGAAACGGACGCGGGGCGGGTAGGCGTACTGATGGTTCCCGTCGTTCATCGCCAGCACGAAGCAGTCGAGGTCGGGACCGATCGTGGCGATGGCCTCGCTCAGATCGGTGGTAAAGGTGGCGATGCCGCAGTGGCGCGGCAGGTAATTGCCGAGCATCGCGACGCGGCGGATGCGTTTTTCATCGGCCACGGATCAACAACGCTCCTTCACGATTCCGGCGGCCTGTTGTTCCAGGCTTTCGCAGCAGGTGACCCAGACCGAATCGAACCAGCCGTTCTCGCGGCCGTGAATGCTGACGGCGATGACCTGCTGGCCATGTTCGGCGCAGCGAAGGCGCGCCGCGAGCTCGAGCCGGTCGCGCAGCCGTTCGCGCAGTCTCAGTTCCCGGTCGGCGATGGTGATCTGCATCGGGTATTGCCGGGTGGCGGTCATGTGGCGCTCACCGCCTGCGGCTGCAGCTGTTCCGGTTCGGCCGCCACCGGGCCGCGCCGCGGCGGCAGCATCATGTGCCAGCGCGGCACCAGGTCATTGGGGATGACGAACTCGAACGTCTGGCTGTTGGAGCGCAGGCGCAGGACCTTGCCGTTCGGCGGCACGGAGCCGGTGGCCAGCTCGGTGTCGTATTCGATCTCGCGCACCCACTGCAGGTCGATGGAGGCGCGCATGTCGGCGTTCTCATAGAAGATCGTCGATTGCGTCACGGCCAGCGCCACGTCCATGTGCCGGTTTCCGTCGACGAATTCTCCACGGCAGACCAGTCGCGACGACGTGCGACGCTCTTCATTGAGCGCTGCTATGTGATCGGTTCCAAAGCGGCGGTAGAGATTCCATCCGAGAAATCCGACGACAGCCAGAGCCAGAATTGATAGCCATGCAAACATGCGGTCGCTCCTTCCTGCGAAGGGGAGGGCGGTCGCGGTGACCGCCCTCCCGCGGTTTGGGGTTCGATCAGTGCTTCGGGGCGTCGAGCTGCTCTTTGCGTGGCTTGGCCTCGTTGACTTTCAATGCCTGTCCGTTCACTTCGCGGCCGTCGAGACCGGTGATGGCGGCCTGGCCTTCCGCGGCGGTGCTGTACTCGATGAAGCCGAAGCCCTTCGACTCACCGCTCGACTTCTCGGTGGCCACGTTGGCGGAGACGAGCGTGCCGAACGGGACGGCGAGGTCATTGAGCTCGGCGCTGGTGACTTTTTTGGAGAGATTTCCTACGTAAACCTTCATTTGTAGACTCCTGGCCGCGTGGCGGCCGTGCTCTCGCGTGAGCGGAGGCATCGCCTGTGGACGCTGCGCGAGAGATTGGGGAAAAGCTAAGAGGGGTGAGTCCAGAGTTTCTGACTTAGTTCAGAAGGACTGAAGGATCGAGGAAGGTTCCGCGACGTACTCCCACCATACGCGCATTCACTGAGTTTGGCAACGCGGAGGGGGATTATTGACGATTTGGCAAGACCCCGGAGGGTGCTGGAGTGCTAAGTGCTGAGTGCTGAGTGCTGGGGGACACGGCCCAGCACTCAGCACTTAGCACTCAGCACTAAGAAGGGTTACCGCCGGGTGGCGAACTGGATCTGGCTGTCGTTTGTGCGATTGTCGGTCGTGGAGCCGTAGACGAAGGCGTTGCCCGAGGTGAGGAAAATCCGCATATAGCCGCCGGCCGGCAGCGGTGTGTTGTTGAAGAACTGCTGCGCCGTCGTCTGTTCGAAGAAATCGGGGCCGTATGTCTTCGTCACCGGCGAGCCGACGCCGAAGCCGTGCTCATCATTGACCGACACGACGAACGTCGCTCCCGCCGACAATGAGCGGACGCCGACGTTCATCCGGAAATTGACGGGGTCGGACGGAATCGCCAGCAGCACGAGCTCCTCGCGCTGCAATGCCGCTTCGGGCGGGAGGACGTCTTCCGTGAATCCCGAAGTGCCGGTGGGTCCGGCGTCGTTGTAGACGCGGACGCTGATCACCGGCGCCGCGGAGGTCGTGCTCATGACGTCGAGGCTTCCGACGCCGCTCTGTCCCATCTGGGCGATCACGTCGTCGTAATAAATCGTGTCGAATCCATTGAGGTTGTAGGCGAGCGAAGGATCGCCGGCGGCGGCGCTTCTGCCGGCCGGGTGGAAGACGAGATTTCCCTTGATGGGGAAGGCGCTGATGTTCGCCAGTTGCGCCGAGGTCTTGAAATTCGAGCCGAATCCGCCGCGCGCCGAGCCGGCCACGGTGATGACGTTCGAAAGGACCGAGACCGCGGCGCTGGCCCGGGCTCCGAACTCGAAGTTGCGGCGGAGATCTCCCGACGTGAAGCTGCCGGTGGCGAGGTCGGACGAAAACTGAAAGATCATCGACTCCGCCTGCGACGAGGCGACGGCCATGCCGCCGCACGGATCGCCGCGCGTCTGCACGACGGCGAGATAGTCGCCGGCCAGCATCGGCACCGCGGGGCTCAGGGTCACGGTATTGAAGCCGTTGACCATGTCGAACGGGCCGCGCTCGGCGACGACGAAGAGATTGCCGAACGGACTCGGCGTGGGGCGGATGAGTTTCAGTTTCATCGCCGCGGTGCAGCCGGCGGCAGGGGCCTGCGTCCAGCGGACGGTCGCCGTGGTCAGCAGGCCGTCGGTTCTCGCGGGATGGGAGAAGTCGACGCTCGTGAACGGCGCTCCCGCCGCGGCGACGAATGCCACGCCCGCGCGCGGCGAGAGCGATCCGACGTCCTGAGCGGACGCCGTGAGGCATAGAGACACGGCGAGCGTGAGAACGACGATCGTTGTTCTCATCCCCTATCTCCTGATCGCGAACGCTGCGACGGCGGCGAGCAACACGGTCAGAATCGCGAGCGAGCGCGGATCGAGCGTCGGGATGTTCGCGCCCGCGCCGACGACCGACAGTGTGTATGGCTGAGAGCCGATGCAGCCGTTCGTGTCGGTC
>Ga0070689_100000363_pt1 | contig 26686 bp, 16 predicted proteins | sample KBSS23HmetaG_FD_64669 | JGI IMG/M metagenome (GOLD analysis project Ga0070689, IMG submission 64669) | Switchgrass rhizosphere microbial communities from Kellogg Biological Station, Michigan, USA - KBS S2-3H metaG | ecosystem: Host-associated > Plants > Roots > Rhizosphere ...
GCGCGAGCGACGAGCATACCCTTCAGCGGTCTGTAAGGAGCGAGCAACGAAGTCTGGGCCAAAAAGAACCGCCGCCCGGAGGGTTGCGTCGCTTTTCGGTTCTGGCTTTGTTGCTCCTCGATCACAGCCCCACTGCGGGGGATGCTCCCTCGTCGCGCCTCGCCAGAACCGAAAATCGACGCAACAAACGTGGTCGTATTTTTGGAACGGGGTACTTAGGAAATCCCGCACAGTGAAGCGGCCTGAAGGCCGCGCTCCTACGCAAATCGTAGTTGGGGCGCTAAACACATATTCACTGGCGCCCACGGCCATTGCTTGAGAGTTGATTGAGCCGCTGAACATGCCCATTTCTTTTACCTTCCGCTCAGTGCCCCTAGCCTTGGCCTATTGCGCCACAACGCTCCTCTCGGGAAACGCCGCGGCGCCTGCTGATTCAGTAACTGTCCCCCTGCCTCAACCGACTTGGGGCCGCATCATTCCGGCAACCAACTCGTCCGGTATTATCCTCCTTGAAGTCCGCTCCTGGCCGGCGGATGGCAAATTACCGCTCCCGACTCCGTTCCCAAACATCTCCGCCGCGCATCGGCTCAATGGCCTCAAAGGCGAACCGCTGAGCTGGGAATTCAACAACGACGCCACACACCTTCACCTCGAAGTTCCGGCGCAAGTCCAGGTTACGTTGCCCGCGACCCTGGTTCTTGAAACCGCTGAGAAGACCACGCTGTTCCCCGACGGGCGCATTGTTTTCTCAGCCCTCGACGCAAAGGTGCAAGGGAACAAGGCGAAGCTGGAGTCACATCCCGGCAATCATCGCATTGGTTTCTGGACCGATTCGACGGACTCGGTGAGCTGGGATTTCAAGCCGACGCGCTGGGGCATGTACGATTTGGAATTCGCGTATTCCGCCGATGGCGGCGCCGGAACCGAACTCCAATTTGACATTGCGGGCCAAACCTTCCGTGTCACGCGTCCGTCCACGGGCAGTTGGTACCGTTACGAAACATTGCCGATCGGCCGTTTCTACCTTGCCCGCGCCGAACCGTTCACCTTACGTGCGAGTTGCAAGGCGCTCAAAGGCAGCGCGGTGATCAACCTCAAGGCGGTGACGCTTCGGCCAGCACCTGAAGGCAACCCGATCACGCCGGAGCCTTCGGGCGCCCTCACACTCCTCGCGCGCGACGCCACAACCCACAGCGTGATGTTGCGCTATGAACCCGCAACGAATAAGAACTGCCTCGGTTATTGGGTCAATCCAAGCGACTGGGCGGAGTGGGAATTCAGTGTCACACAACCGGGCGTTTTCGAGATCGAGGTCTGGCAGGGCTGCGGCAAAGGACAAGGCGGAAGCGACGCGGAGGTCGAAGTCGGCGGCAGGAAATTTAACTTTGTCGTCGAGGAAACCGGCCACTTTCAAAATTTCGTGTCGCGGCGGCTTGGGCAGGTGAATCTGCCGGGTTCTGGGATGCACTCCCTGGCCATCCGGGCGACGCGAAAGCAAGCTGGCGCTGTGATGGACGTTCAAAAGGTTCGATTGATTCCTGCTGTCGCCACGCAGAACGCCCCGGCAAAAGCGGCGCGGTTTCTTCAAGCTCGTCGCATTGTTTTTCTGGGTGACAGCATCACCTACAGCGGCGAATACGTGGAGACCATCGAGATGTTTCTTCGCACCCGATTTCCGGAGTCGCGCCCGCAGTTCATTAACCTCGGCCTGCCGAGTGAAACCGTTTCCGGTTTGTCCGAACCGGGCCACGCGGGCGGCGCCTTTCCGCGACCCGACTTGCACGAGCGGCTTGAGCGCGTGCTGGATAAAGCCAAACCCGACCTGATCGTCGCCTGCTACGGAATGAACGACGGCATTTATCACCCGTTCAGCCAGGAGCGATTCCAAAAATTCCAGGAAGGCATCAGACGCCTTCGAGAGCGCGCGACGGTTGCGGGGTCAAAGGTGGTTCACGTCACGCCACCGACATTCGATCCAATGCCGCTGCAAGGCCGCACGTTGCCAGCCGGGCTGCCGGAATACCGGTCGCCTTTCGAGGGCTACAACGAAGTGCTCGACCGCTACTCGGAATGGCTGATCAACCAACGCGGCCAGGGTTGGGAAGTCGTGGACGCGCATGGGCCGATGACTCGCTTCCTCGCCGAACGCCGCCGCGGCGATCCGAACTTTCTTCTCGCTCGAGACGGGGTTCACGCAAACGCTCAGGGCCATTGGCTGATCGCCCGCGAAATTCTTCGCTACCTGGGCGCGCCGGACGAAATCATTTCGAGCGACAGTCCGGACGCGCTCCTGAACGCATGTCCGCGCGGCGCCGAGGTGCTCCAGCTGGTTCAACAGCGCCAACGATTGCTCAAAGACGCCTGGCTGACGCACGTCGGCCACGTCCGTCCCGGCATGAACAAAGGCAAGCCGTTCCTGGAAGCCGAACACGACGCGGAGGAACTGGAGACAAAGATTCGCGCGTTGACCGATGTGCCGTGTCCATGAGGATGACCGGCCCAATGAAATAAAATAGTCTGACCGAGCCATTCACTGGATTCTCCTCCACCTCGGCACGCTGAAGCGTGAACTCCAAGCCGAAAGACGGGCGATCCCGGTTTGAGTTCAACCTTCAGGGTGGCCTTGGATGAGGCCGGCAAGGGAACCGGATGCTTAACCATTGCTCGGTTTCCGGTTGCCACAGTTGCAAAATTAGAAAGCACCGGCGATGCCAGCGCTCAAAATCCTGAATTACTCAAAGCCATACTGCTCTGCGGGCAATGGCCGTGCGCCAAGGCGAGAAGAGATTTATGCGGCGCGGTGCAGTCGTTTCTTTCCCCTCACCTCTTCCCTCTCCCTTGGGGAGAGGGTGAACCCGACTCTCCGCAGAGTACAGTCCAGACCCTTTGGCTCTCCGCTGCGCGATGCGCGCTGTTCCCGCTCCCTGAGGGAGAGGGTCAGGGTGAGGGGAAAAGGCGTGGTCCACGATCCCGCGTGTCGGACTTTTCCCGTAGTTCTCGAACTGGGCGAGCCATCCTGCAATGCTGGAGGTTTCCCTTTGTGTCCATGACTATGTTCAAATTTCACACCAGCGATAAACCGCGGCACCTGCTTGGATTTCTCCGAAGCGCGCTTGGACCAGGCATGTGCTGCTTCGGCTTTCTCATCCACTCCATCGCTCAAACAAAAGCCGCCGAGCCGATGCCAGCCGGATACTCGATCCCGGTTGTCGATATCTCCGCTGATACGAATCGCCAGGTGATCGTGGACCGCGAATTGGGCCAATACCTCGGCCACCCCACCACGGTCCTGCTTGAAGATGGGAAAACGCTGTTGGCCGTTTATCCGAAAGGGCACGGTCGCGGCGCGATTGTCTTCAAGCGCAGCACTGACGGCGGATTGACTTGGTCGGAACGATTGCCCGTGCCGGAAAACTGGAGCACGTCGCTCGAGACGCCGACCATCCATCGCGTTCTGGATGCTCAAGGAAAGAAACGTCTCATCGTCTGGTCCGGTCTGCACCCGGCGCGGCTGTCGGTCTCGGAGGACGACGGCAAAAGCTGGACCCCGCTGACCCTCGCGGGCGATTGGGGCGGTATCGTAGTGATGGGCAGTGTAGAACAGTTGCGCAATCAACCCGGACATTATCTGGCGCTGTTCCACGACGACGGCCGTTTCATCGCAAAGACGCCTAACGTCACGAAACCTCCCGTGATGACGCTTTACCAGACCGAATCCCATGATGGCGGCCTGACTTGGGATCGTCCGCACGCTCTCTTTGCATCGGCCGAGATTCACCTTTGCGAGCCCGGCCTGATACGTTCGCCGGACGGCAAACAGCTCGCCGTTTTGCTCCGCGAAAATCTGCGCCGCCGCAACTCGCACGTGATCGTCTCGAACGACGAAGGCCGCACGTGGACGGCGCCGCGGGAGTTGCCAGCCGCGCTCACCGGTGACCGGCATGTTGGCAAATACTCCCCGGACGGGCGGCTGTTCATTTCCTTCCGCGACACCACGCGCGAATCGGCAACGAAAGGCGACTGGGTGGGTTGGGTTGGGAGGTATGAAGACATCGTGGCTGGACACGAGGGCCAATACCGATTGCGGCTCATGCGCAACACCAAAGCCGCTGACTGCGCTTACCCGGGAGTGGAAGTGCTGCCCAGCGGCACGATCGTGACGACGACGTATGGGCATTGGACAGCAGGTGAACCGCCGTATATCGTGAGCGTCCGGTTCACCCTGGCGGACCTTGACGCGAAGTTGAAACCGCGCCTGGGCAAGCCTTAGGGCTCGTACAAAAACAACTTCGGATTTTGAGAAGTAATCACCCTCACCCCGGCCCTGTCCCATCCGATGGGGTATCTGTTAGCGAGAGATTGAAAATCTGCGCTACGAGGCGCGCAACCTCGCTCAATATGAATTGGATTCCCTTGTGTAAATACCTCTGGAGCGAAGGGGAGCAAGATATTAGGCTCCTGCTATGATCCCAATAGGGCACCAAGTTTGAAGCTGACATAAATGTTAGATGCCACGACGCAAACAGTCCATTTCACGCAGGCCGGCTTCGGTCACGAATGACTATCGCGCGTATTGCCTCAAGCAGATGCCGAAAGGCGCGATCAAAGCAGACCTGACGAAGCACGCGCCACACAACTCCTACGGTCCACCCATGTGGTATGTGGACGAGCATCACAAATGTGTGGAGTGTCGCAAGGAGTTCAACTTCACCGCCAGGGAGCAGCAGTACTGGTTTGAGGTTCTGCAGATTCCGATTCAGGTCTTTGCGAATCGCTGCGCAGCGTGTCGGAAGAAGCGTCGCACCGAAATTTCGGCACGGAAGCGACACATGGCCGAGATGGCAAAGCGTCCTCCCCATCCGAACGAAGCGTTCTTTCGGAAGAAGGCAAGATGAGAGGTTTTGACAGTTCAACCTTGAGGTGCAGCGAGCCCGGCCATCGCCCTCTGGTTGCATTCCCCTCGTCCCGTGGGCCGGGTCGCTGAGCTGTTCGTTGGGCGGCGTTCGCGCATCACGACATCGGCTAACCCGTTAGACGGCGTTCGCACATCACTCCCAATGCGATTATGGACGCTTCACCCGCGATATCTCGACGCGAAAGGTTTGGTCGCCGCTTGGAGGGAGGCACTTCTCGCCCAAAAAGTGCTTACCGGGACCACCAAAGGCTACCGTCATCATCCACAGCTTGCTCGCTTTCAGGAGCAGGGCGACCCGCTCGCCGCCATCGCTACGTTCCTCGTCGGCATAGCAGACGAGGCGCAGAGGCGCGGCTACCACTTCGACACCGCCAAAATATCACGACGGAGATTCACCGGACACATTCCGGAGACGAGCGGACAGTTGCTCTACGAGTGGGGCCACCTGAAGGCCAAGCTCCGGGCGCGAGCGCCACAAATGGGGCGTCAGTTGCGGAATGTTACGATGCCGGAGCCGCACCCGCTATTTTGCATCGTTGCAGGCAAGGTGAGAGAATGGGAACAGACATGAGCGTGTTTTCTGAGTCCACGCAGCAAACGATACGCGGAGTGGATTCGCTACGGATTGCCGAGCGGGAAACTCCTGGCATTGATTGAGGGGGAACTGAAATGACGGCCGGGCGGTCGCAGATTGCCGAATGCGCCGCATGCGAAACCCGCGCGCTATTTCCTGTCCTCATTCGGGCCGCGTGCGGAGAAAGAAAATGTGGCCCATGCAAGGTTACCATGACTATCTTCGGAAGCATGACACGGCTGCTCCGGGCGCATGAAACCAACACCATCGGGATAAAGCGGAGTGGAGCGCCGGTCTCCGATCCGGCCTGTATGGGGCGCTGTCGAAGACACGCCGGACCGGAGGTCGGCGCTCCGATGGCGGTGTCAGGATGCGCCCGCCTGCTCCTGCTCTGCCTGTGTGCGTTTACGCTCCCCACTCGCGCCGCCGATTCGCGTCCAAACATCCTTCTTTGCATCGCTGATGATGCTTCCTGGCATCACTTCGGCGTCAACGGCGATAAAGTCTGCCGGACACCGAACTTTGATCGCGTCGCCCGCGAGGGCGTGAATTTCACGCGCGCATTTTGCTCGTCGCCCAGTTGCACGCCCTCCCGCGGGGCGCTGCTGACTGGACAGGATTTCTGGCGGCTGGAAGACGGCGCCAATCTGTGGAGCCGCTGGCCGAATAAATTCGCGGTTTATCCCGACTTGTTGGCCAAGGCAGGCTATCGAGTCGGGCTCAAAGGAAAAGGCTGGGGCCCGGGCGATTTCAAGTTCGCCGGGCGCGAGCACAATCCCGCAGGACCGGCCTACGCGGATTTTGGAACCTTTCTCAACAGCGTGCCGTCGGGCAAACCGTTTTGTTTCTGGTTCGGCAGTCAGGACCCCCACCGGCCATATGAGCGCGGTACCGGCCTGAAGTCCGGGCACCGCCTCGAGGACGTGAAGGTTCCGCCCTTCCTGCCCGATACACCGGCTGTGCGCAGCGACCTCCTCGATTACTGCGCTGAAATCGAACGGTTCGACCGGGAGGTTGGAGCGATGCTGAAGTTGCTCGAAGCCGCCGGCCAACTCGATAATACGCTCGTCGTCATCACCAGCGATAATGGTTTTCCGTTCCCGCGCGGCAAGGCCACCTGTTACGACGCCGGAACGCGCATGCCGTTGGTGGTCCGCTGGCCCGCACGCGTGAAAGCTGGTCGCGTGTTGGAGGATTTCGTCAGTTTGACCGACCTCGCGCCGACGTTTCTCGAAGCAGCCGGCCTGCAACCGCCCACTGAAATGACCGGTCACAGTCTTCTTTCCCTGCTGACAACGGGAAAATCCGGCCAGGTGGACCCGACTCGAGACAAGGCGTTCTTCGGTCGTGAACGCCACGCCAACGTGCGCGCCGGCAACGTCGGCTATCCTATCCGCGCCATCCGCACGACTGAATTCCTTTACCTCCGCAATTTCGAGCCAGACCGCTGGCCCGCCGGTGATCCTCCGCTCTACGGTGATGTGGATGAACACCTCAGCATTGATGGATCGCCGAGCAAACAGGCGGTTGTCGAGCACGGCGACCGACAGGAGCCGAAACGATTGTTCGAGCTCGCCATCGGCAAACGCCCCGCCGAGGAGCTTTACGACTTGCGCCAGGACCCATGGCAGATGACCAACGTCGCCGCTGATCCGCGCTACTCCGAGAGCAAAGCCAGGCTCCGCGGCGAACTGGACCACTACCTCTCAGAGACGAGAGACCCGCGCGCGTCGGGCACCGGCGCAATGTTCGACCGCTACTATTACGTCAGCAGCGGCGTTGCGAACAAGCCAGTGGAAACAAAGCCGTAAGCGCTCGAGCATTTTCATTAGTGCGGCATGCCGAGGCGTCAAGTGCAGGACGGTGACCGTCGCGTGCCCCGCCAGGGTTTGCTCAGTCTTATGGCGCTTGGCGATGGAGGCGTGCCGAAAGCACCACCGGACTGGCGCACTCCAGGACGCTACGGCGCGGTCCGCAGGTGCGTTGCCTAAATGCACGGTCAAAAAGCCGTGAAGGCTTTCCATGAACCGGAAGACGTTTGTCTTGATTTTGAAGGACTTACGAAATTCAGGTTCATGGTCCCAATGCGAGCGCAAAAGCGAAAGGGGGCTCTCCATGAACCGCGAGGTAGTGGCACGGGCGTCTCGCCCGTGTGTCGGTCGCACGAATCGCACGGGCGAGACGCCCGTGCCACTATTTCGGCGCTCCATCGTGTGGTTCATGGACGCAATGCATTCGCGAACGCGAAACGGGGCTTTCCATGAACCGCAGGGTGCTTCCGGCATCTTGCGGGCAGAGGAACCTAAGAAAAGCTCTGCCGACGAGACGTCGGCAGCACCTTGTTGGCAGGTTCATGGTCCCGATGCGCGGTCAAAAGGCTGTGAATACTCTCCGTGAATCGACCGACACCGCAAACAACTCCTCCGGTTATTCTGAAAGATTCACTGATCCAGGCACGTAATCCTTCTGTTGGCACGAATATTCAGTTCGCGATGAGTGCTGAGTTCCTCTCGAACAGAAGGCTGCAGGATGAATAACGCATTAAAACGTCTCTGTCCCATTCGCTTTTCTGTGGTGTTGGCCCAACTCGTGGTCACTATCGCGGTTGCAGGCGATAACTGCCCGGTCAAGCCAGACGGCAGTTTCGTCCCCGCAGCAGGTGTAAGCGCCCTGTTGGCCGCGCAACCCGATGGCAGGATTTTTGCCAGAATCTCGAATTCTGTCGTGCGGTTGGATCTCGGAGGTTCGATCGACCCGGGGTTCATTCCAATCCATGCGACAAATCTTTACGGTTGGCCGGGCATCTACAACCTGGTGGTGCGTCCGGACGGCAGAGTGCTGGTCGCAGGCGGGTTCAAGGAGATAAACCGCGTGCCGCGGCACGGAATCGCTCGCCTGCAGGCTGACGGCACTTTAGATCTGGAATTCAATGTCTCGCCGTCGTTGCTTGACGCGCTGGTGGGAGATCCTGCGATTTTGGCCATCCAAGCCGATGGAGGGATCTTGATGGGCGGGAGCTTTTCAGGGCCGGCGGACACGGAGGGCGTAAGGTCCCTTACGCTCATCCGGCTCTTCGCCGATGGAACGCTTGATCCCAGCTTCGACGCGCGAACCGCCTTGCTACCGTATTCGGGTTGGCATCGTGACATCGCTTCATTGCTCCCGCAGCCGGATGGAAGAATTCTCATCGTCTCGGGCATGTATCCGACCACGCGCGGCCCGATCTATCATCTGTTCCGCCTCAACTCTGACGGCTCGCTCGATAACGGGTTTGAGCCGCCACAATCTTCCAACGACGGCATCCTTCCGGTGGGCCTGCAGTCGGATGGCAAACTGATCGCGGTCGAGACCCTGGGGAGCAGAGGCGGCATGAGCAAATCTCTCGTCCGTCTGGCCAGCGACGGCTCTGCAGACGACAATTTTAGCCGCGCATTGGAAGATCAAAGGATCGGATCGGGTTCAGTTGAAGCCGCGGTCGTGCAACCGGATGGAAATATTCTTATCGCGGGCTCGAGACCGTCGGCGGAAGGAAAGACCTGGCATGGACTCTTTCGGCTGAATCAAGATGGAATCCGCGAAGCGGACTGCGAATTGGAGTTGCCCCAGGATTGGCGCGTCAGGACGATGCTGCTCGTGCCGCACAGCGCGGTCTTTCTGGCTGGTGACTTTCAAGTCGTGGACGGCCAAACGCACGAAGGCATCGTCCGCGTCCAGCTCAACCCTCCTGCGCCCACGTTCAAAGGCATTTCCCGCACACTGGACGGGCGGGTGCGATTGAGTCTTGCGACGGAACCTGGCAAAACGTACCAGGTCCAGGCGTCGGTGGATCTGGTGAACTGGGTTCTGAATCGCACGGTGAACGGTACGGGCGAGGTGATTGAGATTGAAGACGCCGCAGCGCCCTATGCGCCGCGCCGGTTTTATCGAGTGGTCGAACCAGGGCGCCAGGTAACGATGCAGTTGGAATGAATGGGGAGCACAGCCGCCTCGGCTGCTGTTCGGCGCGCCCTCGCGCCGAACACCGATGTGCATGAATCCACCAAACAGTGGACGGATTTTGGTGCGCCGAGCTGGTTGCCAGGCAGTTGTGTTCGGCACGCAAAACACCCGCAGAGTCTTGCCTCTCTCTCCTCGCGAGGAACGAGCGGGGAGAGAGTCGGAGAGAGGGGGAATTGATGAAAGCGCCTCCTCTCCCCGGCCCTCTCCTCCTTTTTTGAGGAGGAGAGGGAGAGAAATTGCGCTTGTGCGCTCGAAGCAAATCTTCTCTCGAACACAATTTGTTGCGAGGGCGCGGCCCACTGCGCCCGGGGCGGGTGCGCTCTCCATTCCAACTGCCGAACGTTGCGAGCTCTTGCGGCGAAGGAATTCGTTGACACTCCAACTGCGAACTATTGATTCTTACCATCGAATTGCCGGTTGCAAGACCATGAACAAACTGCAGGTCGTGTTAGCGATCTGGATATGCGCCATGTCGACGGCGCTTGCCACTGCTGCCCCGCTCCGCCCCAACATCGTCTTCATCCTGGCCGATGATCTTGGGCCAAACGACCTGGCCTGTTACGGCCGCCGCGAGCATCACACGCCCAACCTCGACCGCCTGGCCTCGGAAGGTTGCCGATTCACGTGCGCCTACGTCGCCCAGCCGATCTGCTCGCCGTCGCGCGCCGCCATCCTGACCGGCAAAGCCCCGGCCCGCCTGCATCTCACAACGTATCTGCCGGGACGCCCGGATTGTCCTTCGCAAATGCTGCTCCATCCAGTCATCGAGCAGCAATTGCCCCTCGCGGAAAAGACCGTCGCCGAGCGTCTGCACGACGCGGGCTACGCGACGGCTTGCATCGGCAAATGGCATCTCGGTGGAGCGGGCTTTTTACCAACGGAGCAGGGTTTCGATTTCTATCATCCCGGGAATGCCGTGACCATGCCGACTCCTACGGAAGGTGGCAAAGGGGAGTACGATCTCAACGCCCGTTCCACGGAGTTCATGGTGAAGAACCGCGACCGGCCGTTCTTTCTGTACCTCGCGCATAACAGCCCGCACATTCCCTACTCCGCCAAATCGGAACTGGTCGCGAAGAACGCCACCGCTTTTGAACCCGTGTACGCCGCGCTGATCGAAACCCTCGATGACGCCGTCGGTCAGTTGCTCGCGAAAATCGACACGCTCGGGCTTCGCGATCGCACGATCGTGATCTTTACGTCGGATCACGGTGGTTTACACGTGCCCGAAGGACCGCATGCCCGCATCACGCACAACACGCCGTTCCGCGCCGGCAAGGGTTACCTGTACGAGGGCGGTCTGCGCGTCCCGCTTATCGTCCGCTGGCCCGGACACGTCCCAGCGGGCCGCCTCGTGGACACGCCGGTGATCAACACCGACTGGTTGCCGACCCTCGGGGAAATCGCCCGTGCCCGGACGCCGAGCAACCTTGACGGAGTCAGTATCGCATCACTCCTGCTGGGGCGAGGTCAGCCGAAGCCGCGGCCATTCTACTGGCATTTCCCGCACTACTCCAACCAGGGGAGCCAGCCCGCCGGCGCCATCCGCGACGGCGACTGGAAACTGGTCGAACATTACGAGGACGGACGCACGGAGCTTTTCAATCTCACGACAGATATCGGTGAAGCCACCGATTTATCGGCCCGCGAACGGCGTCGTGTCACCCGGATGAAGCGACAACTGGAGGCGTGGCGTCAGCATGTGGACGCGCAAACCAATGCGCCGAATCCGGACTTCAAGCCCACACTACACGCGAAACTTTACGATGACTTCAAGCCTTCCACGTTTGATCCTCTGCACGCCGATGACGCAACCTGGGCGCGCGTGGCCGAGTGGCGGAAGCAGATGGATGCGGTGTTGCGCAAACCGAATGCGCCGCCCCGTTAAGAACCCATGCGCACTTTCACGCGCCGTAACGATGCAGTCGAAATGAATGGGGAGCGCAGCCGCCTCGGCTGCCGTTCGGCGCGCCCTCGCGCCGAACAAAAATCTTCGCGCAATGGGCTTTGCGGGGGCTGCCACACGAGTATGTTCCATCCAGTACTTTGCATCGTCATCTTCTTGGGTCTGGCAATCACGGTCAGTTCAGTTAAGGCCGCTGAACGCAAGCCAAACATTCTCGTTGTGCTGGCCGACCAATGGCGCGCGCAGGCGTTCGGGTTCGCAGGCGATCCGAACGCCAAAACCCCGAACTTCGACCGGCTCGCCTCGGAGAGTGTTCGTTTCATTAACGCCGTCGCTGGCTTGCCGGTCTGTTCGCCCACACGCGCGTCGTTGTTGACCGGGCAGCGGCCATTGACGCACGGTGTTTTTCTCAATGACGTTCCGCTCAATCCCAACGCGACAACCATCGCCAAGGTTTTGAAGGTCGAAGGCTACGACACGGGCTGCATCGGCAAGTGGCATCTGAACGGAGACGGCCGCTCGAACTTTATCCCGCGCGAGCGCCGTCAGGGCTTTGACTATTGGAAGGTGCTCGAATGCACGCATGACTACTCGAACTCGTTTTACTATGCCGATGCCCCGGACAAACTGAAATGGGCCGGTTACGACGCTATCGCCCAGACTCACGACGCTTGTGATTACCTCCGCGCCCGTGGGAAATCGGAGAAACCGTTTCTGTTGTTCCTTGCCTGGGGTCCGCCGCACGATCCGTATTTCACCGCGCCGGCGAAGCATCGGACTTTGTATGACCCTGCGAAGCTGACGCTGCGGCCGAACATTCCCGCCACGCTCGAAGCCGAGGCGCGAAGGATACTGGCCGGCTACTATGCCCATTGCGCGGCGCTCGACGATTGCATGGGTGAGCTGTTGGAGACGCTGCGGGACACGGGCCTTGCTGCGGACACTATCCTGGTCTTCAGCGCCGATCACGGCGACATGCTGGGGTCGCAGGGACTGTTCAAGAAACAGAAGCCGTTCGATGAATCGATCCGCGTGCCGATGTTCGTCCGATGGCCGAAGGGGCTGGGCGCCAGGCCTCGCTCGCTCGACGCGCCGATCAATTCCGAAGACGTGATGCCGACGCTGTTCGGTTTGTGCGGGGTGCTAATTCCGAAAAGCGTCGAGGGGATCGACTACAGTGGCTATCTGCGAGGCGGGAAAAATCCCGGCGACAACGCAACCGTGATTCTCTGCGCCGCTCCGTTCGGCGAATGGGAGCGGCGTGTCGGCGGGAAGGAATACCGCGGCGTCCGCACGACGCGCCATACCTACGTTCGCGACCTAAACGGCCCGTGGCTGCTCTTCGACGACAAGATTGATCCGTATCAAACCAACAACCTGGTGAACGTGCCGGCGCACGCCGCGCTGCAATCCGAGATGGACGCGTTGCTCAACAGAAAGCTCAAGGAATACGGGGACGAGTTTCGGCCGGGCGGGGAATACATTGCGCGATGGGGATACAAGGTAAACTCGAATGGGACGGCTCCGTTTACACCGTGATGCAGTGCGTCCACGAATTGTCGGCTTGTGGGAGCGCGGCCTTCAGGCCGCTTCAGCGTCAGCGAGCCGACGATTTTGCGGTTTAGAGAAAGCTGCAGGACGGACGACATCGAAGCGCCGTCAACGGCGCGCCCCGTTCCCGTCAACCTGTGGATGCACCGACCGTGATGTCGGATGCCTGGATTTCATTGCGACTGCGCTGCGCTGCGTGCTACGCTTTCCGAAAATCTGCCCCAGCGAACCCGAGCATGAGTCCTTCCTCTGAACAGCAACTCCGCGATGCGCCAGCCACGGCTGCTCAATTCGCCACGACCCACTGGAGTGTGGTGTTGGAGGCCGGGCAACACGTCTCGAATGAAGCCAACCTGGCTTTGGAAATCCTGTGCCGGACATACTGGTATCCGCTCTATGCCTATGTCCGTCGGAAAGGTTATGACGCTCACGTCGCCCAGGATCTGACGCAGGAGTTTTTTGCGCGACTTCTGGCAAGGAATTATCTCAGCGTGGCCGACCGGAATCGGGGGAAGTTTCGTTCGTTCCTGCTGAGTTGTCTGGAGCATTTTCTGGCTCGAGAATGGACGAAGGCCCATGCCCAAAAGCGAGGCGGCGGACAAACCCTCTTTTCGCTCGATGAGACGGACGCCGAAAGCCGGTATCTGCTCGAACCGGCTCATGAACTGACGGCGGAGAAAATATTCGACCGGCGCTGGGCCACCACGCTGCTTGACCACGCCATGGCCCGGTTGCGCGAGGAATGTCTGGCCAGCCAGAAAGGCGAGCTGTTCGAGAAGACCCAAAACCATCTCTCTGGCGAAAAAGGCGAGGCTTCCTATGCCGAGCTCGCTGTTGCATTGGGTATGAGCCAGGGAGCGATCAAGGTGGCCGTGCATCGGTTGCGTCAGCGCTATGGTGAACTGGTTCGCGCCGAGATTGCGCAAACGGTCGCCAACCCGGAAGAGGTCGATGAGGAACTGCGTTATCTCTTCGCCGTACTCCGCGAATGAATCTTCGCCAATGCCATGGCGGCTCTTTCCGTTAACCTGCTGGCAACAAACCCACCCCTGACCCCTCCCAGGAGGGGAATTGGCCACGCCGTCCGGCTCCGCTCCTGGGAGGGGCTGGGGGTGGTTCATGGTCCCAATGCATTCGCACAAAAGAATGTCAGTTTGCCGTCATTCGCCCGGTGGGAGGAATGGGCCTTCAAGGTATGGGCCGAATCTCATTCGACGAGATAGCATGTAACCATTTTCGAGTTTTTGAGCAGTTAAGTCTGACGGCCGATGAAATGAGCACGACGTGCCAGCGGTAAAAACATGTCCGCAGTGTGGGGCGACACTGTCCGGCGATGGACCGGCGGGAAGCTGCCCTGCTTGCTTGCTTGGACTGGCCTTCGATGCAACGGCAGAGGCGAAGGAGGCCAACAAAATCGCAAATCGCAAATCGCAAATCGGAAATCCGACGGTCCGCTATTTCGGCGACTACGAATTGCTCGAGGAAATCGCCCGCGGCGGCATGGGCGTGGTTTATCGCGCGCGGCAGGTGAGCCTCAATCGTCCGGTCGCGCTCAAGATGATTCTCACCGGGCAATTGGCGACGCCTGCGTTAGTGCAGCGTTTTCACACTGAAGCCGAGGCGGCGGCCCGGCTCGATCATCCGAACATCGTTCCCATTTACGAGATCGGCGAGCACGACGGCCAGCACTACTTCAGCATGAAGCTGATTCCGGGCGGGACGTTGGCACAAGCAATGTCGAAATCCGAAATCCGAAATCCGAAAGGAGCCCGAAACCCAAAATCCGGAGGCCACGGTGTTCAACCGGTCGGTGCGTTGTCATTCGGGCTTGGTCATTCCTTGGACATTCGACATTGGGCATTCGTCATTTCCAAAATCGCTCGCGCCGTCCATTACGCCCACCAACGCGGCATTCTGCATCGGGATTTGAAGCCCACCAATATTCTGCTCGATGATCAGGGCGACCCCCACGTCACCGATTTTGGACTGGCGAAACTGACCGAGGACGATTCCAGCCTCACGATAAGTGCCGCCATCCTCGGCACCCCCGCTTACATGTCACCCGAACAAGCGGCAGGTCAAAGCAAAGCCCTGACGACCGCCGCGGACATTTACAGCCTGGGCGCGATTCTCTACGAACTGCTTGCGGGTCAACCGCCATTTCGGGCGGAAACGATTGCCCAGACCCTGCGGCAAGTTTGCGAGCAGGAACCGGCGCCGCCTCGCCTGGTAGCCGCCGAAGTAAGGAGGCGGAAAGGCGTGTTCAGTTCAAAAGTCCGCCTCCTCACGTCGGCGGCTACAGTGGATCGCGACCTCGATACCATCTGCCTGAAGTGCCTGAGCAAAGACCCGCAAAGGCGCTACGGTTCGGCTGAGATGCTGGCCGAAGACCTGGACCGCTGGCGCAAAGGCGAACCGATTCAGGCGCGGCCAGTGAACACCGCGGAGAAATTTTGGAGTTGGTGTCGGCGCAAGCCCGCGCTGGCGACTCTGGTCGTGGCATTGAATCTCGTCTTCGCTCTGGGCTTGGCGGGCGTACTCTGGCAATGGGGCCGAGCCGAACAACACGCCGCCCGCGAAACCGCCCAGCGTCGGCGCGCCGAGGAAGCTGTCGCCACGCTGGAACTCCAGCGGGTCGAGGATTTGCTGGAGAAAGACGAAACCGTTCTCGGCATCGCTTCCCTGTCACGCATCGTCCGCCAACACCCCACCAACCAGGTCGCTGCGCAACGGCTGGTGTCAGCTCTGACTCAGCGCGATTTCGTCCTGCCGGTCGGCCCGCCGTTGCAGCATGGCAAGAAGGTTAACTACGCTGAATTCAGCCCGGATGGCCGGTGGGTCGCGACTGCCTCGCTCGATAATACGGCACGGCTCTGGAATGCCCGCACTGGAGAACCGGCCGGCGAGCCATTGCTTCACTCAAGCGCCGTGCGTTACGTCCACTTCAGTCCCGATGGCCGACTCGTGGTCACGGTGCCAGACGATCCAGTCGCGCGGTTCTGGGAAACCGCCACGGGCAAGTCCGCAGGTGCGCCGATGCGCCACGAGAAGCGAGTTCGCTTCGCGCAGTTCAGCCCGGATGGCGGACGGCTTCTGACGGTTTCGGATGATCAGACGGCACGGCTTTGGAACGCGCGGACGGCCGAGTTGGGCTCACCGCTCTTGCAAATCCAACATTCGGCACCCGTGCGCTGGGGATGGTTCAGCCCGGATGGCCGTCGAATCGTGACCATCCCTGAGGACTCCACGGCGCGCGTCTGGGACGCCCAAACCGGCCTGCCGGTCGGGAAACCTTTGATGCACCGCGGACCCGTGAACACGGCTCAGTTCAGTCCAGACAATCGCTGGGTGGCGACTGGCTCGGAGGATGGGACCGCGCGCATCTGGGATGCGGCCACAGGCGAGCCGTTAACACAACCGCTGCCGCATAAAGCTAAAGTCACTTGGGTGGAGTTCAGTCCGGACGGCGAGCGAGTCGTCACCGCTTCATCCGATGGCGGAACTCGCGTCTGGGAAACGCGCACCGGCGCTCTGCTGACAGACCCAATCACCCATAGCGGCTGGATTGATAGCGCCCAGTTCAGTCCCGAGGGCCAGCGGCTGCTCATCGGATTCCCCGACAATGCGGCGCGCCTGCGCGACTCCCGGAGCAACCGTCTTCTGGCGGCGCCATTCCTACACGACGGCAGTGTCTGGAGCGCCCGCTTTAGTCCGGATGGACACTTTTTGGTCACGGCGTCTGCCGACAAGACTGCGCGGATTTGGGACCTCCGGCCCGGTCGTGCCCGGAACCTGCACGCCACTTATCACGAGGGGGTCCTGTTCGTCGTATTCAGCCCGGATGACCAGTGGATCGTCGCAGCCTCGGGGGACGACACCGCGCGCATCTTGAGCGTCCGCACCGGCCGAGAGCACACACCGCCTTTGCAACATGGCGGCGCGGTCGCTCGCGCCGAATTCAGCCCGGACGGCCAGACGGTGTTGACTGCTTCGCTCGACGGGACGGCGCGACTGTGGGACGTGGCCACCGGCAAACCGATCACCGAGCCGCTTCGTCACGAGAGGCGCGTGGAGTCGGCCGAATTCAGCTCTGATGGAAGATGGTGTCTCACCCTTTCCTGGCAAAGCGCCGTACTGTTATGGGACGCGCGGACGGGACAACTTCGTTCAGAACTGGTCCGAAATCCGGACATATACGGTTTCAGTTTCGCGCATTTCAGTCCGGACAATCGGAGCGTAATTATCGGTTTCGTCGGCGATGATTCGGCCCGCATCGTCAACATCAATACGGGGAATACCCTGATGGAACTTCGCGGACATGGAAGTTGGGTTCGCGAAGCACAGTTCAGTCCAGACGGACGCCGTGTCGTAACAGGCTCGGGAGATGGGACCGCTCGGATTTGGGACGCACTGACAGGAAAGACTTTGGCGCCGCCACTCCTTCACAAGGCTTCTGTCTGGGACGCGCGGTTTAGTCCCGATGGCTCGCTCGTGGCGACGGCTTCGGCGGATGGCACCGCGCGCGTTTGGGATGCCGCCACCGGGCACGCGGTGACGGAGCCGTTGCGCCACCGCGGAAGTGCGACTCTTGTTCGGTTCAGCCCGGACGGCCAGCGAATCCTCACCGCCTCGGCCGACGGCACGGCTCGGCTCTGGGACGCGCGGACCGGCCGGCCCCTGGCCGACCCGTTCCAGCACGCGGCTTCGGTATGGGGCGTCTTTAGCCACGACGGTGAACGCGTGGCGACCGCGTCTCAGGATGGCACCGTTGGAGTCTGGGAACTGCCGCCCAATGTCACTGGCTATGCTGCGACCGAGCTGCCGCCAGGTTTTGGAGTGCGCCAGTCCTCTGGCGCTTTCAACTCGCAGGCCGACCCAAAGCGGCAGAGGACTGCCGCGGACCAAAACGCTGCCGCACCCTTGTCTGCCCTCCTCCTCGCCGACCTGGCCGAAGCCGTCATCGGCCAGGGCCTGGGCGAGAGCGGCAGCCTCGAGCCTGTCTCCTCCCATCGACTCGCCGAACTGAGCCAACAAGTCGCCAGTCAGCCGGCCACGAATGCGTTCACTCGCTGGCTCGCGTGGTTCCTGGCCGATCGTTCCACGCGCACGATTTCGCCCAATTCATTTATCACAGTCCCGGAATACGTCGCACGGCGGATGGAAGAGCAGACGCTCGCCGCTGCCAGTGAAGCCGTGTTGCTCTCTCCTACCAACGCGCCCGCGCTGGCCCGCCTGGCTGAGATGCTCCTGGTTTCACCGGGGTCCAACGCGCCCGTCACTGTGGCCGAAGCCGAGTTTCTCATCCGGCGCGCCGAAAACCTGGCCCCGGGCGATGCCAGCGTGCAGGAATCCCGCCGGCGCATCGAACAGCGGATCGATCGGCATCCCACCCGCTGACCGCGTTTTGAAGTGCGAAGCATTTGGAGCGGGCCCGTACGGCGGCGCTTAGCCAACGATGCGGTTGATTTGGGGAGCGCGCCCGCCTCGGGCGCAGTGGGCCGCGCCCTCGCGGCCCACTGCATGCACCCAATCCGCTAACTGTTTGGTGCGCGCGTGCATGCCGGGGTTCGCCGCGAGGGCGCGCCGAACAGCAGCCGAGGCGGCTGCGCTCCCCATTAATTCCATCTGCATCGTTCCGGCTTTGGATCGAACAGCCCGGCTCCAGTCAGCCGAAAGGATGTTCATAATTCCCTGTAACCTTTCCTCCGAGATTGAGCAGTAACGAGGTGAACAGTAAGAACTCTACTTCGGAACTGCATTATGAAGATTATCTCTCACGCAATTTCTGCGCTCGCGTTACTGCTGTTGGCAATTACCCGGATCGTGGCTCAATCGACTTACGAGTCTTACACCTTCACCACCCTCGCCGGCGGGGCTGGCTATAGCGCGAATGTGGCTGGGAGCGCCGTGCGCCTTTTGTCTCCCCTCACCGTGGCTGCGGACAGCGCCGGCAATGTCTATCTGGCGGACGCCGACAATCACGCGATCCGCAAAGTGACGCCGGCAGGCGCCGTGACGGTTCTCGCTGGACGACCGGGCAGTTTTGGCAGCACGGACGGAACGGGAAGCTCCGCGCGGTTTAATGTGCCTTCCTGCGCGGCCTTGGACAGCGCGGGCAACCTCTATGTCGCCGAAGTAGGCAATAACACGATCCGCAAAGTGACACCGGCAGGCGTGGTGACGACGCTGGCTGGACTCGCAGGCAGTCCTGGCAGCGCGGACGGGACGGGAGGCGCCGCGCGGTTTTATTCACCTTTCGGCGTGGCGGTGGACAGCGTGACCAACGTCTATGTGGCGGACTCAGACAACCACACCATCCGCAAAGTGACTCCCGTCGGGACGAACTGGGTGGTGACGACGCTGGCCGGGAATGCCTCGATCAGAGATCAATTCGGCTATCCTGTCGGCGGCTACGTGGACGGGACGAATCGCTCCGCGCGGTTTAGTTTCCCAACCGCCGTGGCGGTGGACGGCGCGGGCAACGTCTATGTCGCGGACGCATACAACGACACAATCCGAAAAATAACGCCGGTCGGAACGAACTGGGTGGTGACGACCATTGCCGGACTGGCAGGCAGTCCTGGCAGTGCGGACGGGACGAATCGAAACGCGCGCTTTAATGAACCTAACGGTCTGGCTTTCGATAGCGCGGGGAATCTGTTTGTGGCGGAGTGGTCGAACAACACGATCCGCAAACTGACACCGCTCGGAACGAACTGGATGGTAACCACGCTGGGTGGAATGTCCGGCTTCTACGGCACTGCTGGTGGTACCGGGAGCACCGCGCGATTTAGTAATCCCAACGGCGTCGCTGTGGACAACGCTGGCAATCTTTATGTGGCGGATTTTTACTTCAACGCCATCCGCAAAGGATTCCCACCACCTACGATTCTCAATTTGGTTTTTGCTGGGGGCAGTTCCGCTTCGATCTCACGGGACAGCCGGGCGCTCGGTGGTTGTGGTAGCATCGCCCGATCTGGTGAGCTGGCTGCCCGTCTGGACCAACACTTTCGCGGGCCCTCTCAATTTCAGCGACCCGCAAAGCGATCTCTCTTCGAATCGCTTTTACCGCACTCTTCTGCCGTAGCCGAGGGCAGGCAATCGCCAGCGAAAAAAAACTTCAAATTCGCTGTAACTTTTCCTCCTCGATTGATCAGGAACGAGGAGAACCGTGAGAAGTCAACTTCTGGAATAAAGTATGAAGATTATCAATTACGCAATTTCTGCGCTCGCGCTCTTGGTGTTGACGGTCATCCAAATGCTGGCCCAAACGACTTATGAACCTTACACCTTCACCACCCTCGCCGGCGGAGGCGGCTTCAACAGCCCGGATCAGCCGGGCACGGCCGCGAGGTTTGATATCATAAACGGCCTGGCAGCGGACAGCGCAGGCAACATTTATGTCGCCGACACCTTCAACCACGCGATCCGTAAAGTGACGCCGAATGGCGTGGTCACGATTCTCGCCGGATTGCCGGGCACTTTTGGCAGCGCGGACGGTACAGGCAGCGACGCGCGGTTCTATTATCCGGCCAAGGTTGCGGTGGACAGCACCGGCAACGTCTATGTGACGGACGATCAGAACAGCACGATTCGGAAAGTGACGCCCGAAGGCGTCGTGACCACGCTGGCGGGACTGGCGGGCCACCCGGGCAGCGCCAACGGAACAAACAGCACCGCGCGCTTCAATTCGCCCGACGGCGTGGCGGTGGACGGCGCGGGCAACCTCTATGTGGCGGAACCCGGTAATTCCACGATCCGGAAACTGACGCCGGTCGGCACGAACTGGGTGGTGACAACCATTGCCGGACTGGCGGGCGTTACCGGCAGCGCCAACGGAACCAACAGCGCGGCGAGGTTTAGTTTTCCGCAAGGTCTGGCCATCGACGACGCAGGCAACCTCTATGTCGCGGACTCGGACAATTACACGGTTCGCAAAGTGGCGCCGATCGGCACGAACTGGGTGGTGACGACGATCGCCGGAAGGGCTGGCACTTTTGGCAACGTGGACGGGACAAACAGCGCCGCGCGCTTTAATGGGTCTGCCGGCTTAGCCGTGGACGGCGCCACCAACATCTATGTCGCTGATACCGACGGCCACGTGATCCGGCAAGTGACGCCGATCGGAACGAATTGGGTGGTGACAACGCTGGCCGGGTCGGCGGGCAATCCTGGCAGCGTGGACGGAACCGGCAACGAGGCGCGTTTTAATGCTCCTTATGGTGTGGCGGCAGACCGTGCCGGCAACATCTACGTGACCGACACATTCAACAACGTGATTCGCAAACTGGCGCTGGTTGGAACCAACTGGACGGTGACGACACTGGCGGGACTGGGGGGAAATCATGGCAGCACAGAGGGAAGTGGCAGCAACGCGCGGTTTAACGGTCCGTCAAGTGTGGCCGTCGATAACGCGGGCAATGTGTATGTTGCGGACCAAATCAACCACACCGTCCGCAAGGTGACTTCTGCGGGCGAAGCGACGACTCTGGCCGGGTTGGCCGGCTATGCTGGCAGCCAAAACGGGACGGGAACCGTTGCGCGGTTCAATCGCCCTGAAGGCGTGGCGGTGGATGGGGCGGGCAACGTCTATGTGGGGGAGTATTTCAACGGCACTCTCCGTAAAGTGACGTCGGCGGGAGTGGTGACGACGCTGGCCGCCGGTTTAGGTAGTCCTTACGGCGTGGCAGTGGACGGAGCAACTAATATCTACGTGGCGGACTCAGAAGGTTACACCATCCGGAAAGTGACACGGTTCGGGTCAGTGACAACGCTGGCAGGCAGCGTCGGACTCAGTGGCAACCTCGACGGTATCGGTGGCGCAGCGCGTTTCAACTATCCCACTGGTGTGGCGGTGGACGGCGCCACAAACATTTATGTGGCGGACACCTGGAACCACAGCATCCGCAAGGTGACTCCTGCCAGAGTAGTGACGACAATTGCCGGCCAAGCAGGCAGTTCTGGCAGCGCAGACGGAATGGCGAACGAGGCGCGGTTTAATCATCCTTCAGGCATCGCTGTTGACCTCACTGGCAATCTCTACGTCGCCGACGCCTACAACAACACCATCCGGAAACTCACGCCGTCAGGAAGCAACTGGGTGGTGACGACGCTGGGTGGAATGGTCGGCCAGTTGGGCACCGCTGATGGGGCGGGGAGCGCAGCCCGATTTAGCAATCCGAACGGTGTGGCCGTGGACAGCTCAGGCAATCTGTATGTGGCGGATTTTTACTTCAGCACGATCCGAAAAGGATATCCGCCGCCCATGTTTCGGAACTCCGAAATCAACCTTGGCCAGTTCCGCTCTACTCTCACGGGGCCACCGGGTCAGTCGGTGGTCGTGGAAGCTTCGAGCGATCTGTTAACCTGGCTGCCCATCCGGACCAACACCTTTGGTGCGGGTGCTCTCAATTTCAGCGACCCACAGAACGGCGTCTCTTTGAATCGCTTTTACCGCACCCGTCTGCCGTAGCCGAACCGCCCTCAAAATCGAATCAGGAAATGGAACCTGTGAAAAATCACAGCTTTCACGCAGCTGGAACCATGTTTGTGCTGGCGCTGACTGCCATCCAAAGCTTCGCCCAATCAACTTATGAACCGTACACCTTCAGGACTCTCGCCGGAGGTGGCGGCTTCGCCAGCCCGGACGAGGCGGGGAAAGCCGTGCGCTTCAGTGCCCCTACCGGCGTGGCTGCGGACGGCGCGGGCAACGTCTATGTGGTGGATCAAGGCAACCACGTGATCCGTAAAGTGACGCCGGCAGGAGTTGTGACGACGCTGGCCGGCCTTGCAGGCAGTTCGGGCAGTGCGGACGGGACAGGGAGCGAGGCTCGGTTCTTTTTGCCCAACGGACTCGCCCTGGACCGCCTCGGCAACCTCTATGTCGCGGATACAGTGAACCAGACGATCCGCAGAGTGACGCCGGCGGGAGTGGTGACGACGATTGCCGGACGGGCGGGCTCCTCCGGAACCGTGAACGGGACGAACAACGTCGCGAGATTTTGGGAGCCCAATGGCGTCGCGGTGGATGCCGCGGGCAATGTTTATGTCGCGGACTCGGCCGGCGCCTCGATCCGCAAAGTGACGCCGACGGGCACGAACTGGGTGGTCACGACAATAGCCGGGAAAGCGGGGATTGGCGCAGGCAGCGCGGACGGGACCAATAGCGCGGCCCGGTTCAATTATCCGACCGGCGTGGCGTTGGACAGCGCAGGCAATCTCTATGTGGCCGATCCGGACAACCACAATATTCGCAAGTTAACACCCAGAGACACGAACTGGGTGGTCACGACCCTCGCCGGCGATGCCTCGATCAAGGACTCGTTCGGCAATGTGGTTGGCGGTTACGCGGAAGGGACGAACAGGGCTGCGCGGTTTAACGGACCTTGGGATCTGGCTGTGGACAGCGCGGGCAACGTTTATGTGGCGGACAGAGGCAACTGCCTGGTCCGACAATTGACGCTTGTGGGAACGGACTGGGTGGTGACAACGCTGGCCGGACTGGCTCGACATCCTGGCAGCGCGGACGGAACAGTGAACGCTGCGCGCTTTGATTTTCCATTCGGACTAGGGGTGGATAGCGCCGACAATATTTATGTGGCGGACACGTACAACGACGTGATCCGTAAAGTCACGCCAGCGGGAGGGGTCACGACCATCGCCGGACTTGGAGGAAATTCTGGCAGCGCCGAGGGCATCGGGATCGCCGCGCGGTTCGCCGGTCCCTCCGGTGTGGCCGTGGATGGCTCCGGCAGCGTTTATGTGGCTGACCAGGTCAGCCATACGATCCGAAAAGTGACGCCTGCGGGAGTCGTGACAACGATCGCCGGGGCGGCGGGCTATGCCGGTAGCGCGAACGGCACAAACAGTGAAGCCAGGTTCAATTACCCGAGCGGCGTGGCGGTGGACACCGCGGGCACTGTGTATGTGGCTGACGGAGCCAACAACGGCATCCGCAAAATCACGGCGGCAGGAACCAATTGGTGGTGACGACGCTGGCTGGATTCGCAGACAGCGGCGATGCGGAGGAAAGTGGAGGTCCCACCGATGGAATCGGGAACGCCGCTCGTTTTACAGTTCCTAAAGGTGTGGCCGTGGACAGCGCAGGCAACCTCTATGTGGCGGATACAGTCAACAGCACGATTCGCAAAGTAAGGCCCGATGGGGCCGTTTCGACGTTCGCTGGAACAGCAGGCGTTTGGCCAGGAAGCAAGGATGGGACGGGGGCTTCTGCCCAGTTTTATTGGCCTTCGGGCATAGCAGTCGATAGTGGCACCAACCTTTATGTGGCGGACACATACAACCACACGATACGCAAGGTGACCCCTGTCAGAGTTGTAACCACGATCGCCGGAAAAGCTGGCAGTTCAGGAAACTCAGACGGCACCGGCAACGACGCGCGTTTCAATTTCCCTTCAGGGGTGGCGGTGGACACAGCAGGAAACATTTATGTGGCCGACACCTACAACAACACGATCCGCAAGCTGACGCCGATCGGAACGAACTGGGTGGTGACCACCCTAGGCGGAATGGCTGGCATTTTCGGCACCGCTGATGGAACCGGGAGCGCCGCGCGGTTTTGCAATCCGAACGGCGTGGCCGTGGACAGCGCCGGCAACCTTTACGTGGCGGACTTCTATTTCAACACGATCCGGAAAGGCTATCCACCGCCCATGTTTCGGAACTCTGAAATCAACCTTGGCCAGTTCCGCTCTATTCTCATGGGACCTCCGGGTCAGCCGGTCATCGTGGAAGCTTCACCCGATCTGTTGAGCTGGCTGCCTACTTGGACCAACACTTTCACGGGTACCATTAACTTCAGCGATCCGCAGACTGTCGTTTCTTCCAATCGCTTTTACCGCGCCCATCTGCCGTAACAGAGGGTTGGCAATCGCCAGCGTAAAGAATCTTCAGAATTCCCCTGTAACCTTTCCTCCGCGATTGAGCAGTAACGAGGTGAATGCAGCAACGGCAACTTAACAAAATCAAAATTATGAAATCGATTTATTGCCTTAGCTTGGTTTTCGGACTAGGGGCGACAACAAACGGGTTCGGCCAGGCGACGCTCCAATTCAGCACGACCAGCTACTCCGTGCCCGAGAACGCCCCTAATGTAATCCTGATAGTTCAACGCGCAGGCGAGACCAATACTGCTGTGAGCGTGGACTACGTCACCGTGGATGGCACGGCTACCAACGGACTGAAATATACAGCCGTATCTGGAACGCTCGCTTTTGGGACGAACGAAACCAGGAAAGTCATTGCAGTCCCAATCCTGAACAACAGTGTGATCGATGGTGCGAAAAATTTTCGCGTCATTCTGAGCAACCCTGCTGGCGGCGCACTCCTGGGCACCCGCACGAATGCGACTGTGACGATTACTGACAACGACAACGACTCTGGCATGGCAATTTACTTTCCAACCTATTCAGTTGCCGAGGATGCGGGTGCTCTCCAAATCGGGGTGGGCCGGTTCGTCGATGGGACCAACACAGTGTCTGTGGACTTTTTTACCTCGGACGCGACCGCTACGAACGGAGTTGACTACACAGGCGTCACCAACACGCTCACCTTTGGACCATTGGAACGGGAGAAATTTGTTTCTGTTCCAATTATTAACAACACGATCAAACAGGGAAACCGCACTTTTCGATTGAACCTGGCGAATCCGGTAGGCGCTTCACTTTGGGGTCCGCCCTACGCGATGGTCACCATTGTGGATAACGACCAGGGTTTTGCCTTTGAAGCCGCTACTTATTCAGTCCTGGAGGACGCGGGTGTCGCCCTGATCACGGTGCTGCGCGGCACGGACGACACCAATTCCACGGTGACTGTGGACGTGGCAACCTCCGATCTAACCGCTACTAGTGGATTGGATTACCTCGGGTGGACGAATACGCTGACGTTTGCGCCCGGCGAGAGAATTAAACAAATCGCCGTTTCGATTCTCAACGATGAGATTAAGGAACCAAACAAGAGCCTTCGGGTGACACTAAGCAATCCTGGCGGCGGTGCTGTGCTCTCGGCCAAGACGATAGCCGCCGTGACTATCACAGGCAATGACCCGGGAGTCAGTTTTGAGTTCGCAAGTTACTCGGTGTGGGAGAATGCGGGAATGCTGAGCATAAATGTGCTTCGGGGTAATGACGTCGCCCTGGGACCGATAACGGTGGATTACGCCGCGAACAATGGCACGGCACTCGCCGGCCGGGATTACCAGTCAACTTCCGGCACCCTCAGCTTCCAGCAAAACGAAACGATTAGAAATATAAGCGTTCCAATCCTTCGCAACGCAGCAGTATCAAACAACATCAACTTCCGGCTGACCCTGAGTAATCCCACTGGCGGCCCCCTGCTTGGCATCCCTTCCACAACGGTTGTTATCAGCAACGCAAGCGAGGCGGGTACTTTTCGCACTGTCGCACCGCCGTACGACACCGCGTTGAGCATCCGCCGGACCGGGGAGGTGAGTTTACTGTCGTGGGCTGGGGGCGGCCAATTGCAGCGGGCGGATAATCCGCTGGGTCCCTGGCAAGCCGTGCTGACGGCCACCAATCCCTGCACGGTTCATTCCCCGGTGCAGGTGACTCTTTACCGCGTCACGCGGCCGAGGCCGGTGAACGTATATGTTCCTTCTACTTCCGACGGCACTAATGCAATGCCGCTGGTGATCTTCTTGCACGCTTATACCGGAACTGGCGTGGGACAGGAAGAAAACTATGTGAGATTTCGGCCGTTGGCG
>Ga0070689_100000365_pt1 | contig 26567 bp, 23 predicted proteins | sample KBSS23HmetaG_FD_64669 | JGI IMG/M metagenome (GOLD analysis project Ga0070689, IMG submission 64669) | Switchgrass rhizosphere microbial communities from Kellogg Biological Station, Michigan, USA - KBS S2-3H metaG | ecosystem: Host-associated > Plants > Roots > Rhizosphere ...
TAATTTCTACCACTCGTGGAGTCATCAATCCGCCTACATCGACACCGCTCGCCAGACTGAGGAAGTGTATAGGATCAACTGGGGCGGTGGACTGTTTATAAATTACGGCCTTGCAATTTTATGGATCGCCGACGTCGCGTGGTGGTGGCTTGCAGGCGTGAGTGCCTATCGTCGTCGCCCTTGGTTGTTAACGCTGATCTGGCATGGGTTTTTACTGTTCATAATCTTCAACGCCACAGTCGTTTTTAAAGACGGGCTCACACGCTGGATCGGACTCCTCGTGTGTCTAGCGTTGGGCCTGAGCTGGGTTGTGAGCAGTCGCGGGCGTTCGTTATCAACCGCTCAATGAAATTCTTTTTGTGACTTTTGTGCCTTATTGTGGCTACTGAAATACGCCAACCTCCTGTTGCACTGCCGTTCTATTACGGCTGGGTCCACGTGTTTATCGCGGCGCTGGCGATGGTGGGCACTCTCCCTGGTCGAACACAGGGCCTCGGATTAATAACAGAACCACTCCTCAGAGATCTGCAAATCGATCGCGTTCACTTCGCACGCATAAATCTTTGGGCCACGCTGATTGGTGCTCTCTTCTCTATCGGCGTGGGACGACTGATCGATCGCTTCGGCAGCCGGATAGTCCTGACCGTCGTCACCATCTCATTAGCCTCCGTCGTCTTCACCATGAGCGCGACGACCAACATCGCCGCAATTGCAATCCTGATCACTCTCACGCGCGGATTCGGGCAAAGCGCACTCTCAGTTGTCAGCATCACGATGGTCGGACAATGGTTCGTACGGCGGCTCAACCTTGCGATGGCGGTCTACACGATCGCATTGAGCATCGGCTTCATGCTGGCATTTCCGTTGATCGGCGCGATCGTGTTGTCGAATGGATGGCGCACGGCGTGGTGGATTGTCGGGCTCGCGCTGCTATTCGGTCTTGCGCCGCTTGCCTTACTGCTCGTACGGCGCTCACCTGAGTCCTGCTCCATCGATCCCGACGGCGAGCCAACCGAGATCAGCAACGAATTACCTACCGACTACACGCTCCGCGAAGCATTATCAACACCGAGCTTCTGGGTCTTTGGAATAGCCAGTGCCATTTACGGACTGATCGCTTCCGGCATCGCACTCTTCAACGAATCGATCCTCGCTGAACGTCGCTTCAATGCTTCAACCTATCACCGCAGCCTCATCATCGTCGCGTTAACTTCGCTCGTGGGAAACTTCCTCGGTGGCTGGATCGCTTCGAAATGGAAGATGAATCGTTTGCTGGCGCTGGCGATGGTCCTGCTCGCCGGCTCGCTCGTCGCACTACCGCACGTCTCAACACAACTACACGTCGCAATCTACGCGGCGGTGATGGGACTCGCGGGTGGCTTCGTGATCGTGATCTTCTTTAGTTTTTGGAGTGCGGTTTACGGACGAAAACATCTCGGCAAAATTCAGGGCGCGGCCCAGGCGCTGACAGTGATCGCGTCGGCTCTTGGTCCTTTGATTCTCGCTGAAACCGTCAGCCGCACCGGTTCGTACGCTACGATATTCTATCTGTTAACTGTAGTCGTGATGTTATTAGCGATGCTTGCATGGCTAGTAAAAGTTCCGAGTAAAGAAAAGGGATAAACATGAATACAATTCGAGCAGCACTTCTTTTTGTCGCAGTTCTCTTCATCGTTCCAGCCTGCCAGGCGCAAACACAGTTTCCCGATACTCCTGCCGCCAACCAGGCAAAAGCATGGTTGGAAACTTTCAATGCCGGCGACCTGGACAAATACAAAGAGTTCGTGCGCAAGAATTTTCCTACTCGCCTTCAGCGCGCCGAAAGGGATCTAGGATTTCTAGAGGACACAGGCGGCTTCGAGCTGAGGAAGATCGAGGAGTCGACACCGGCTAAGGTTGTTGCTTTAGTCCAGGAACGACTGTCGGATCAGTTTGCTCGCATGACTATAGAGGTTGAAGCGGCAGAGCCACACGTGATGACCAGGCTCACTTTGAGCGCGGTTCCGCGTCCCGCTGAGTTTGCTCTTCCCCAACTGGGCGAAAGCGAATTGGTTACGACCTTACGAAAGAAACTCGATGAGGAAGTTGCCGCCGGACGCTTTGCGGGTGCGGCACTGGTGTCGAGAAATGGCAAGACTCTCTTCGCTCAGGCATACGGTCTGGCAGATCGCGAAAAGAAAACTCCGAACACGTTGAAGACGCGTTTTCGCCTCGGGTCGATGAACAAGATGTTTACTGCCGTTTCTACCCTGCAACTCGTGCAAAGTGGCAAACTCGATCTGAAAGCGCCTTTCGGCAACTACCTGACCGACTATCCGAACAAAGACGTCGCGTCGAAAGTAACAATCGAACAATTGCTAACCCACACCGGCGGAACAGGCGACATTTTTGGACCTGACTTCGACAAGCATCGTCTCGAGTTAAAAACTTTGCGCGATTACGTGAATCTCTACGGACAGCGCGCACTGGAGTTTGAGCCAGGCAGTCGTTGGCAATACAGCAACTACGGCTTTCTTCTGCTCGGTGTGATAGTCGAGAAAGTCAGCGGTCAGAGTTATTACGACTACGTTCGCGATCACATCTTCAAGCCAGCGGGTATGACCAGTACTGCTTCCGAACCGGAGGATCAAACCGTATCCGAGCGAAGCGTTGGTTACATGAAAGGTGAAGGTGGCGGCTGGCAGCCCAACACTGACACGCTCCCTTACCGCGGAACCTCCGCAGGCGGTGGTTACTCCACGGTCGAAGACCTGCTGCGGTTCGCGACCGCGCTGCAGTCACACAAACTACTCGACGCGAAGCACACTGAAGAGCTGACGACGGGAAAAGTTGATGCGGGCAGGGGTAAATATGCTTACGGCTTTCAGGAATCCATGATCAACGGAGCGAGATGTTTTGGTCACGGAGGCGGCGCGCCGGGAATGAACGGCATGCTGCAAATCTGTCCTGCCTCAGGCTACGTGATTGCGGTGTTGGCAAACCTGGATCCACCCGCCGCGAGCCGCGTCTCGGATTTCATCACTAATCGTCTGCCGGCTAAGTAATTTAGCCACAGATGAACGCGGATTAAAGCCGCAGATGAACACCGATCAGATCGGTGTTCATCTGCGGCTTTGATCCGTGTTCATCTGTGCAAAATGCCAACAGGATCAGTCCCGTAATGTAGAGCGCCAATGTAAAGAAAGCGATGTAGCCAGTGGCCGGCGCAAAGATGGGCGCGTCGAGTGCGACTCCCTGCAAAAGCGTTCCTGCCACTCGCGTGAGCCAACCACCTTCGGGACTATACAGACTCGCCAGCAACATATGCTTGATGACGAAAGCTGTCCCGAACAGTATCGCAAGGCTGCGTAAAAGCCTGCGCGCGTCGAACGATGAAAACTGATTGTTCCAGAGCGTCCAAAGAAAACAGAACGAAAACAGCCAGTGGAGCAGACCGCGCTCCGGTAATACAGAGTTGAAAGCTTGCGCGGAAGCAAAGAAGATTGTGACGAACAGCCAGATGTGCGCAACGTTTGTGAGAGGCGGAAGATCGCTGCCAATCCATTGCTGAAATCTGAGTAGACCACCGCGGACGAGCAGCAGCATCAATAGGACGGCGAACAAAAGCGTGGCTAACGGTGGAGTGATAAAAATGAACGTGCGACTCTCAGCGCCGATTCGGAGACCGCCAAGAAGCGCCACTGTCAGAAAAAGAAATGGTAGTACGACGAAGTCCAGCAGCGCGCGATTTCTGGCCCGATTGTTGGTGTCAGTAGTAGTCACTTTCTTGTTCGCAGGACCTTGAGCGGGTTGACGTCACTCCAGCTGCGTTCTAACCCTTGTTCAAGTTCGGCTTTTAATTCCGCCGCTGTATGCATGTGCAAGTCCGGATCTTCGACCGTGAGCGGGCTGGCAGGCGACAGTGCGATTGCTCGATTCACTGCCTCTACACCTTGCTTGAACAACTCCTGGTCAAAATAAACGCGGCCCCAGCCCTCGCGGTAAAACGAATAAGCTATGTAGAACTGTGTGCGGGCGTCTCGCTGCGCCGGATCGGCGCGCTGCCATTCATCGCGAGCCGCACGAAACTGCTCACGCCGGAAGAGGCTGAGAGCTGAGTTGAAGTTTTCCTGGTTGATCGCGTAAGTGCCTGCGGCCACCTCAGCACTGGTCGTCACCTCTTTGAAGGTGCGCGGTTCCGTGGCATAGATCCAGATGATGAACGCAGCAAATGCGATCGAGAATACGAGGCCGGCGATTTGAATAAGTTTTGATTGCAATTAATGCATCTTGAACGGACCACCATGCGGCTCCGCTTGTAAATCAGGACGGCTCGAATCCTGGACCACCTCATGCATCTCCAGTACATTCGACTTAACAAATGCTTCCTTTGGCAGCGTTCCGGACTGTGCGTGTCCTTTCATAAACGCATCTGAGCGGACCCAGTTGAGGAAGTCCTGACGGCTATTCCAAATAGTAAAGACGACATACGGGTCGCCTTCATTGACCGGGCGCAGCACCTGGTTTGAAATGAAGCCAGGCATTTGATCCACTAGCCCAGCACGTTCGCGAAACCTTTGTTCAAAAGCTTCAGCATATTCCGGGGCGACGTAGATCCGATTAGCGACAGTTATCATTCCGCACTCTCCTCTTTTGCTAGTGTCTCATGATAACCGCTACGGCTCACTCTCTTCCATGTGCTTCCAAATGTCCGGGCTGGTTCCGTCAACATCAGTGAAGCCGTACACGCGCGCCAGTTCACCTGAGCTTATTGACTGCTGGTTCCAACGGTGACGCTCCGGATCCGCCGCGATTGAGACAATCGCGCGTCCGACGTACCGCGGAGTTTCCGAAAGCGCGAAATCAGGCGGCGCTACAGGTTGACCGCTCTCCGCTCGCGCCGGGTCTAACGCGTCACGCCAGTTATTCTCAGTGACGCCAAAGTTTTCGAGCATCATCTCCGACCGCATCCAGCCAGGCGTGATTGAGACTGCTGTCGCGCTATACGGAGCGAGCTCATGTCCTTGTGAGAACGCGAGCCGGTTGACGGCCACCTTCGCCAAATCGTAATAGACGGAAATGCGGTAATGCGAAGCGTTGTACTTTGTCGTGCCGTCTGTGACTTCGACGAGAAGTCCACCGGGTTGAGAGATGAGTAACGGTAACAGGTACTTTGAAGTAATGATGTGAGTATCGATTGCGAGACGAAGGATACGCAGGCCCTTTGCTAAGTCGAGTTCCCAGACGGGCGTGTTCCATTCCGGTGGTCCACCCTTGAGCACCTCAGCGCCCCAAATGTCGTTCACGAGTATGTCGATCTTCCCAAACCCGTTTTGGAGACGCTCGGCAAGTGACTTCACTTCGTCAGGCACGAGATGATCGAGTGCGATGGCGATGCCTTTGCCGCCCAGGCTCGTTACTAGCTCCGCAGTTTCTTCAATCGTCTCGCTACGATCGTAGTCAGACTTAAGCTTTCGCACACTGCTCGTGCGTCCGGTACAGATCACAGTTGCGCCCGCCTCACCCAGCGCCGCGGCAATACCGCGCCCCGCACCGCGCGTCGCCCCGGCAACTACTGCCACTCGCCCTCGCAATGCATCGTGATTCATACGCCACTCCGCTAACGTTTCATGAATGGAATTAACTGTTCGGAGTAGTAAGGCTCTTCGGTACACCAGAAGATGTAATCGACGCCGAGATATTCTTTGCCGAAGTCGATTACCTCCGCAATCGTTACCGGCTTGCTCGTTTTTGGATTGACATGGTTGTAGTCGCCGTCCTGAACTGCAAGGCCAACCGGAACGTGAGACGCCGAGGCTTTGATAAGAGGATAACTGTTATTCATTTGAGACTGTTTGTACGGCAGCAGATCAGGACCTCCAACACCAACGTGCAACTTTCTTGCAGCTTCGTAGACAGCTCGCAGATTTCCGTCGCCCGGCATGAAGTTGGCGTAGACCAGTACGACTGACTTGGGAAACGCTTCTTTCAATGCCTTCATGTTGGCGATAATACCGTCGCGGTAGTTTTCAAAAGTGAAGCCCTTCGGGAATAGAGCACCACTGTTGCCGATGTCGAACGCTGTTTCGGCAAGGTTCACACCTTCGATCTTGCCGTCGAATTCTTTTCCCAATTCGACGAGTAATTTCCTGAGTCTTTCGCGAACATTCTCATCCCATCGCCTCGCCATCCAGCCGAGAACCTTAACGTCCGTCTCACGATGGTCCACATATTTATACCTATATTGTTTATCCGCGCCTCCACCAAACTGCGGGTCCTTGAGAAGATATCGCGGCACGTGTATCCACCTCTCGCTGAAAGAAACATCCTGAATCTGCACAAACAACTTCTTCCCTTTTGAAGATAGGAAGGCCAGATCCTCACGAATGAGACTGAAGTCATACTCATCCCTTCCGGGCTCAAGCTGACGCCACGAATAGGCAATCTGCGCCCCCTCAAAACGCTTCGTCTCCAGAAACGCCGTCGCCTCCCTGATCCTCTCCCGGTCCATCCCAAAGAACACATAATGCCGGACCGGCTTAGCATTACCGGTGACACTCACCAGCAATAAAAGCAACCCGCCAAGTAACACGTTCTTCATCCTTCAGCCCCTCCCGCACGAATATAGTTTCACAACAACGTTTTGGACAACGCCCCGTGGTTTCGTCAAGTTTCCGCCTGAAGTTCTTCAGTCGCTTGGTGTCGAGGCTGGGAAGCAAGTGGAGATCGAGATTGTAGGACGAGCGGTGGTGATTCGCCTCGGTCGAGGAAGCCAAGCGTTCGCGCGAATTCATCAGCGCCTTAGAATCAATCCTCTTTACCGAGATTTTCCACCAATAACCGGTAAGCTGGTTTAAGATTAGTAAGCTCACACCACGTTTCACACTCCGTGAGGGATTGATGCACACCATAACCATAAGAGATGAGGTGACCTCCAGGCCGGGGAAGGCTGACTACGTTATTACGATCAACCTGACCGCGCGGCATCTCACGGCTAGAGAATTGATACGCGAGCGCGTCAGGCAGGAGGTTGAGGAGTTTAATAACAGGCAGCCGGAGCTGTTTAAGGGATTGGTACAGCCGACGGATACGGAAAGAACACTGAACGGATTCAAATTACACAAGAAGCGAAAGCTCGATTGGCAGGAGCAGTTTGAAAAAGCAATCGACGGCTTTCACCGCAATGCTTTCATTTTGCTGGTGGACGATCTGCAAGTCGAAGATCTGGACCAGGTGATTCCTCTGTCGCCCGAAACGTCAGTGACGTTTATAAAACTTGTACCACTAGTCGGAGGTTGACGTAATCGTGGAACCAGGCCCTTACCACGCACTGATCAACGAGCTCGCTTCCGAAAAGTACGATCTTCAGGAGAACTTTTTCAATTTGAAGGTGTCACCGGTATGCCGGCACCTTGTTGCAGCAACTCCCGAACAACAAGTCGGATTCGTATTGGCAGCCATTGACTGGCTGTTAAACGTTAATCCCAAACCAACTTTCGTGGAAGCGGGAGTCATGACTCCGCGCGACGTAGTGCGTTACGCAGTAAACGGTATACTCAAACGACGGCTACCCCTGACGCATGATGAGCTCAACGCCGTGCTCCATTGGTACCTCCATGAACAAGATATCTGGAACGTCCCAGAGATAATCAAGCTCATCGAAGACTTCCTGGCCGAAAACCAAATCACTACTTCGATAAAGGAGAAGATCGAGCGTCTGATCCTGCTAATCAAGCCTTACGAGTCAACTCGGGAGTATCGTGGATACAAGATTAGATTGCAGGAATTAACTGATACGACTGCTTACCGAGCTCCAATCGTGAAAGGCGAGGCGTGGTCCGATGCCGCGCTCGCCGACCTCGAGGAATTGCCCACTGAGCAAAAACCTCACTGGCTAAAACTGCTGAACGCCTGCATCAAAGCGACCGGCTCAGCGCCGACAAGTAAATGGTTGAAGCTCGCAGAGACGTTAATGAACGAAGTCGGCTTCGCTCAATTTCGCCAGGCAGTGTTGAAGTGGTTTCCCCTGGTTGATAAACCACGAACGCAAAGGATCGAGCGGTGGGGTGAATACCAGCCCGATCCAAATTATCTGATCGACCCTGTGAACGCCGATGTTCTCAAGGGTCTGGTCTGGCTATGTGCGCAGCAGGAAGACAAAGAGATTGCGCGCGCTTTGACTGCACTCGCCGTTTCCGCTTACCGAAAGGTGCCGTTCCTCGGCCCGCGTTGTGTGCGGGTTGGAAACGCGTGCGTGTGGGCGTTGGGCGCTATGCCGGGAGCCGACGGGGTCGGCCAACTCGCGTTATTAAAAGTGAAAGTCAAGAACCGACCGGCGCAGAAAGGAATCGAGAAGGCGCTCGACACTGCCGCCAAACGAATCGGCCTGCCACGAGCTGAGATCGAGGAACTTGCTGTGCCAACGTACGGACTCGACGAGGTGGGAAGTTGCCAGGAGCAACTAGCCGGATTCACTGCGGAACTGATCGTCACCGGCACAACCTCAGTCGAACTGCGCTGGCTGAAACCGGATGGCAAAAGACAATCTTCCGCGCCGCAAGCTGTGAAGGAGCAACACCCTGAAGAACTCAAGGAACTCAATCAAGCGGTAAAAGACATTCGCAAGATGCTCCCTGCGCAAGCCACGCGGATAGAGAATCTTTACCTGGAGCAGAAGCGATGGCCACTCGCTACGTGGCGCGAACGCTATCTGGACCATCCGCTGGTCGGCACGCTCGCGCGACGGCTCATCTGGAAATTTACTAACGGCGATCGAGTAGCATCAGGCGTGTGGCTCAACGGTCAAATCGCCGGCGCCGATGGCCAAACGTTAGAGTGGCTGAACGAAGGAACTGAGGTTGAGCTGTGGCATCCACTTTATGAGACAAGCGCCGGCATTATGCGCTGGCGGGAACTACTTGCTGAGCATCAAGTGCAACAGCCGTTCAAGCAGGCGCACCGTGAAATCTACCTGTTGACCGACGCCGAACGCACCACTCAAGTATATTCAAACCGCTTCGCCGCTCACATCATTAAACAACATCAGTTTCACGCACTATGCGGTGCACGCGGTTGGAAGAATCGGCTCCGAATGGGGTTCGACAGCACATTCGAACCCGCGAACCGAGAATTGCCTTTGTGGAAACTTCAAGCGGAGTTCTGGGTTGAGGGCGCGGGCGAGAACGATTTCACGGAAGCCGGTTCGTTTCTATACCTATCAACCGACCAGGTTCGCTTTTATGCCACCAATGACACAGGAATTCCACACGCTGAACCGCTTGATTTGAGTCTGGTGCCACCGCTGGTCTTTTCGGAGATCATGCGCGACGTGGATCTCTTTGTCGGTGTCGCGAGCGTTGCCAATGATCCAACCTGGTTTGACGGCGGACCAGACCTCCGTTACCAGGGTTATTGGACCAGCTACTCGTTCGGTGATTTATCAGAGACGGCAAAAACACGGCAACAGGTACTCGAGAGTCTCATTCCCCGGTTGAAGATTGCAGATCGTTGCCGGCTCACTGATAAGTTCCTCGTCGTTCGTGGCGATGTTCGAACTTACAAGATTCACCTGGGCAGCAGCAACATCCTGATGGAGCCCAACGATCAGTATCTGTGTATCGTAGCCGGCCCCAGCCGGGTATTTGGAGGTTCGAGAGATACAGTGTTTCTGCCGTTTGAAGGCGATAACACTTTGTCGCTTATCCTCAGTAAGGCGTTCCTGCTGGCAGAGGATTGGAAGATCACTGATCCGACTATTCTGCGTCAGATTGGAGATCCGGATCGTTAGACTGGGAGCCAGCCTGACTTCACGCTTACCAGCCGTTCGCTGACTGCCTCACGAACCGCATATTTCGCAAGCAGTCGTGTTGAGTCAACTGCCGGCAATGGTGAGTTCTCTTCCGTTACGATCAGCGGTATCTCGGTGCAACCGAGAATGACGCACTCAGCTCCCCTCGACTTTAGATCCTCGATTGCGCCGACGAAAAGATCGGTCGTGCTTGCGTTGAAGATTCCCATGCAGAGTTCGTCGAAGATGGCGGCATTTAGTTGCTCCCTGGTTGGCTCGCCGGGAATCAATTTCTCCAGATCTCGGTTCTTCAACGCCGTTTCGTAGACAGGGCCGGTCATGGTCCAACGGGTACCGAGCAGTCCAACGTGCTTCCATCCATGCGTCGTTATTTCGCGACAAACCACTTCCGCGATGTGTAGTCCTGGCAGCGGCAGGTCGGCCGCGATCGGCTCAAGGGCGATGTGCGCTGTGTTGTCAGGGCAAACAAAAAAATCAGCGCCCGCATCAGCGACTTGCTGCACACCTTCGACAAGGTGTTTCGCGACGGCAGCGTGATCATTTGCCTGCCAGCCTGGCATGCATAGCCCCATCGGCAAGGCGCTCATGACGATGTTCGGATGCATGTGTGGTCCAAGGTGAACGGCCCCTTCCCTGCACGCGGTCAGGAAACAAAGCGCCGCGCCTTCGAAGCTATGTGCAACAATACCGATTGTCTTCATATGTGTTGTCTTGTCCGCTGATAATCGAATTATACTACTTGTCTCGTGACCGCCACACCGCAGCTTAGCTCGCGGAGTTGCGATGGAGGAGCTACAGGGATGAAGTTAAAGATTGTTCAGGCCGGCGATCCTGTTTTGCGGAAGCAGAGTCGTCCATTAACAAAGGACGAGATCAGCAGCCCGTCGATACAACTGTTGATCGATCTGATGCGAAACACGATGCGTGAGGCGCCGGGAGTCGGACTCGCGGCGCCGCAGATCGGCAAGTCTCTTCAACTTGCAGTAATCGAAGATCGGGCGGAATATTTAACTCGTCTCTCCGCGGATGAACTTGCCGAAACTCAGAGAGCGGCGATTCCGTTTCACGTGATCATCAATCCGAAGCTCACAATCCTGGATAAATCCTCCGCAAAATTCTTCGAAGGCTGTCTTAGCGTAACGGGCTACCAGGCGATTGTGGATCGGGCGCTAAGTGTTCGCGTTGAGTGTTTGAATGAACGAGGCGAAGAGACAACAATCAAAGCACAGGGTTGGTATGCGCGTATTCTCCAGCACGAGATAGACCATTTGAACGGGACGCTCTACATCGATCGAATGAAAACGCGTACTCTGACAAACGGCGAGAATATGAGTAAATTCTGGAACAATCAAAGTATTGAACAAGTACTGGCTGAACTCGAATGAGAACTGTGAATGCCGCAAGATACGTCACGCCGCTGCGTGAGGGTGGATCGCTGCCGGCGATCATTGAGGCGGATGATGATGGGATGTATGTGCTCAAGTTTCGTGGCGCCGGCCAGGGAACCAAGGCACTCATCGCGGAGCTGATCGCCGGGGAGATTGCCAGAGCGGCGGGTTTGCCGGTGCCCGAACTCGTCTTCGTTGCACTCGATCCCGAGATCGCAAAGACGGAACCCGACCCGGAAATACAAGATCTCATTCGCGCAAGCGGCGGACTAAATCTCGGACTCGACTACCTTCCCGGCTCAGTGATGTTCGACCCGGTCGCAGACACGCCCGAAGCTGACCTTGCTTCGCGTATCGTCTGGTTCGACGCCTATGTCACTAACGTCGATCGCACCGCGCGCAATGCAAACATGTTAATGTGGCATCGCAAACTCTGGTTAATCGATCACGGCGCCGCGCTGTACTTTCATCACGCCTGGACCGATATGGACCAACGCAGCAAGGATCCATTCCGTTTGATCAAAGAACACATCCTGCTTCCATTTGCAGGCACACTCGAAACAGTCGACGAGGCGATGACGGCATCGATCACTAAAGACGCAATAAAAGGAATCGTCGACCTCGTCCCGGACGACTGGATGAAGGACAATTCTCCTTTTAGTACGACTGCAGAAAACAAACAAGCTTACGTCGATTACCTGACGAGGCGTCTCGAGGAGCCTCGCCAATTCGTGGAGGAAGCGATTCGTGCCCGATAAGTTCAGGTATGACTACGCGGTGGTCCGAGTCGTACCAAAGGTCGACCGCGAAGAGTTTATCAACGCCGGCGTGATCGTCTCGTGTCCCGAGCTGTCGTTTCTGGAAGCAAGGATCAAGTTGAACGAGTCGCGACTGCTCGCTCTCGATCCGAATGTCGACCTCGATCTGGTGAGAAAACACCTGGCTGCAATTCCAACTATCTGTCGCGGCGGCGATGAAGCCGGATCGATCGGCCAGTTACCACAGCGCCAGCGTTTTCACTGGCTCGTCGCACCGCGCAGCACAGTTATTCAAACTTCTCCAGTTCATACCGGCCGGTGCGGCGATCCGGCGATGGCGCTTGAACATCTCCTCACGAAAATGGTCGAGGCCACCGTTTAACCTCCGGCTGAGCGACTGGGATTCTTAAAGCTCAGGCCGCAAAGTGTGCGGCTCGCCACGTCAGTACTCAATCCCCAAAACACCAGACTGAAGAAATCTATGAGAACTGATTTGAGGTTTCAAACCTTCGCGGAGTTTCAGACTATATCGTCAAGAGCAAGAATTGAGAACTAAACAACGACATTCGCTTTTGCGAAACTTGACTCTTCAATTGAAGTTGGTATATTACCAACTTAGTGGAAGATGGCGTAATCTCTCGCATGACACGCCCGAAAGCGTCCTCACAGCTCAGGTATTGCCTGGAGCATGGGAAAGTACTCGTTACCAGGCATTTTCGTGAGGAGTTAGCCGATGAGGAAATTACATTTCAAGACGCGAATGACGTGTTAAGGATGGGAATCATTTACGACGAGCCAGAACAAGACTCAAACACTGATGAATGGAAATACCGTATCGAAGGGTACGAACCCGGTGGTAAGTGGATGGCGATTATTTTTAGTTTCAAGACAATTAAGATGGTAGGCCTGATTACTATCTTCTCGATTCAATCACGACGGAGGCGATCATGAGCAAACTGCGATGTAGTAATTGCGATAAAGACGCCAAAGTAGTCAGAGGAAGCTATCCATTTAAGGAAAGCGGACTCAATGTCGTACTACAAAGCATTGAATTAGTCCGGTGCAAGAACTGCGGAAATGAAGATCCAATAATTCCGAAGGTCAACGATCTGATGCGCGCCATTGCGATCGCGGTGATCATGAAACCCTATCAAATACGCGGAGAGGATGTACGGTTTCTCAGGAAATACCTAAGGATGACAGGGGCAGAATTTGCTCACTTGATAGACGTCGATAAAACCACGCTTTCTAAGTGGGAGAACAATGACGATGTTGTGGGCAGTCAGAGCGATAGGCTAATTCGGCTCACAGTGTTAGGTCTTGGTGAAGGTTTGAGAGAAAAGCTAGACGAAGTCATTCGCACCGTATTTCCCAATATCAGAAGGACAGGAGCAAAGACTGCTCCCAAAGTGGGAATTGAAATCGATTCAAAAAAACTGACTCATCAGTACACCTAAAACCAATCAATTCCATCTGCTTTCCAGGTGCTGCCGTCGTCGAAGCGAGCCTCTTTCAACGTCATCTTTGCCTGCAGAATAACAACCCGCCTCTTTGCTATGCAAAGTACTTGACGCAAGTCTCGCGAATTGCGTAAGATGCGTAGACGATGAAGCCCGTCCCGCTCATCCAGGAATCGCAACCCGAGCCACCGGCCCTGCACGACCGGGCCATGGACAATCTTCGCTACATTCGCGAAACAATGGAGCTCGCGACCGCCTTTACCGGCATCTCCGGTTGGGGTGAGATCGCAATCGGCGTCACCGCGCTCATCGCCAGTGCGATCGCCGCCCAGCAAGCAACATTTAACGCGTGGCTCGCCGTCTGGATCGCCGAAGGATTGATCTCGCTTCTGATCGCCGGCTGGTCCATGGACCGAAAAACACGCGCGATCAAGATGCCACTCGGTTCCGGACCCGGAAGAAAAGCAGTATTCAGTTTGACGCCGCCCATGCTCGCCGGCGGACTACTAACAATCGTGCTGGTCCAGGCTGGACTGACTAACGCCATCCCCGGTGTTTGGTTACTACTTTATGGAACGGGCGTGATCACTGGCGGCATGTACTCCGTCAAGGTGGTGCCGATAATGGGCATCTGTCTCATGGTTCTCGGTGCCCTGGCGCTGTTCTCGCCACCCGCGTTTGCCAATTGGTTTATGGCCGCCGGTTTCGGCGGTCTGCACCTCGTGTTTGGTGCAATTATTGTGAGGAAATACGGTGGCTAAACAATCAACTGCAAAAAAGACTGTTCCCCAAAAACCGCTCGCCGAGGTGCCGGATCCGCAAGTCGCTCGGACGAAGGAGAAGAGCGCGGCTCCAAACCTCGATCGTTTGATCCACGAACGGCTGCGACTCGGGATCATCAGCGCGCTGGCTGCGAATGAATCGTTGACCTTCAGCGATCTGAAGCACCTGATGAATACGACTGATGGAAATCTAAGCGTCCACGCGCGCAAACTCGAAGAAGCAGGCTACATCTCCTGCACCAAGTTTTTCGAAGGGCGTCTGCCTAAAACCGAATACAAACTGACTGCCGCCGGTCGCAGCGCGCTCGAGAAATATTTGAGTCACATGGAATCGCTAATCAAACAGATGCGAAACATTTAGTGCCGGCCCGTCTCCCCCCTTTTTTTGCCTTCGAACTTTGCGCAACAAAGGACTTCGCGAAATCGTCGTGAGAACAAGCTACGACATAACTATCATCGGCGCCGGGCTCGCCGGACTTCAGTGTGCTCGCCTGCTCGCACGGCAGGGTCTCAACGTTCTCCTCGTCGATCGCAAGAACAATCTCGACCAGAAGATCCATACCACCGGAATCTTCGTGCGTCGCACGCTCGTCGATTTCGACATCCCCGACGACTGTCTCGGACCACCGATCAAACACGTCACGCTTTACTCACCCGCGCACCGATCGCTGGAGCTCGTAAGTCAGCACGACGAGTTTCGCATCGGCCGCATGGGCCAACTCTACCAGCGTTATTTGCAGCAGTGTTTACTCGCCGGAGTTCATTGGCTTCCGCAAACAAGCTACCTCGGCCATTCAGCAGACAACGGTAAACTGACAACTCGACTCAGCACCGGTTCATCGACGGACTCGATCACCACGCGCTACCTGATCGGCGCGGATGGCGCGCGCTCACGTGTTGCTCGCGATCTGAAACTGGAACTGAATCGCGAATTTATCATCGGCGTGGAAAGTGTTTTGCACGGAGCCGTGCTTGATGGTCCACCACGACTACTTTGTTTTCTCGATCCGAAACTGGCGCCGGGTTACATCGCATGGATTGCTCACGATGGTGAAGAGACGCATCTGGGCGTCGGCGGCTATCCATCGTTATTCGATCCAACGACGGCTCTGCAGGACTTTCGTTCGCGCGTCGCGGGCATCATCGACTTGCGAAAAGCAAAACAGATCGAAACACGCGCGGGACTCATTCCGGTCGGCGGCGTGCTTAAAAACATTGCTAACACAAACGGCCTGTTAATTGGCGACGCTGCCGGCGCCGTGTCACCACTCACCGCAGGCGGTTTGGATCCGTGTATGCGTCTGTCCGCGTTCGCCGCAAGTGTTGTTACTGAATATTTGTCGACTGGCGATGTTGAGGTGTTGCAGGCGTATTCAGGTGAACTTTTCAGGAAGCGCTTTGTATCGCGGTTATGGGCGCGCCGCATCGCTGCGACTCTTCGTCAGCCGCAACTGCCCGAATTGGGTTGTGCACTGTTACGCCTGCCGGTGTTCAGCAAACTGGCGAATCATGTTTTCTTCGGCCGCGGTTCTTTTCCGGACGTGACGGACCAATTGCAACCGGGCATCAATCAAACGATAACCGGATGACTGCCTAATCAAAAGAACCCAACAGCGGAGGCAAGCCACCCTTCCTGACTTGTTCATTCCTCTAAGACACATGAAAAAGAACAAGTCAGGAAGGGTGGCTTGCCCCCGCTGTCTGAACTCAGTAGTTCGTAAACAATAAGCGGTTCGGAGATTCCTGCCCGGGGTTACTGACTACTCCGACAGTTGAGTTGCCGACGAGCGCTGAACGGACCGTGGCAGGCGACGCAGACTTATTGGTCTGCAGGTAGAGCGCTACGACGCCGGACACGTGCGGTGCTGCCATCGACGTGCCTGACGCGGCCGCGATCATTAGATCGTTGCCGATCCAGGCCGAAGGTATGCTGACGCCGGGCGCAAAAAGATCCAGCGTTGGACCGTAGTTAGAGAACTCCGCTCGAGAGTCGTTCCGGCCCGTGGCGCCGACCGTTATCGCCTCGGCAACGCCTGCGGGAGAATATGCTGCGGCGTCACTGTTCCAATTCCCGGCCGCTACTACGTAGGTCACGCCCGCTCTGATTGAATTTCTGACTGCCGCGTCAGCGGCTCTGTTGGTCGGTCCACCGAGACTCATGTTAGCCACAGCCGGGTAACCCTGTTGGGCCGGCTGCCGGCTATGCCACGTCACGAAGTTGACTCCGTCAATAACGTCCGACCACGTACCGGTGCCTTGACAGTTGAGCACACGCACACCGAGCAGGCGCACGTTCTTAGCCACACCGAAAGTTTGACCGCCGATGATGCCGGCAACATGTGAGCCGTGCCCATTGCAGTCGATGCCCGCCCCGTCGCGGTCAACCGCGTCATAGATGGCGAAAGCACGGCGTTGGAATTCCCAGTGCGTGGTCAGAATACCGCTATCAATGACATAGGCATTCACTCCCGAACCATTGTTGACATACGCATACTGATCGTTAAGCGGAAGATAGTGCTGACCAATGCGGTCGAGCCCCCACGAAGCCTGGGGCTGCGGGTTCAGGAAGGCGACCGGGTCGGGAGTCATTTGAATCGGGTCCGCATCTGGCGATCCCACGGCGATGGCGCCATCCTCTACAACGAATGCGACCTGCGAGTCCTGGCTCATCGCTATCGCCTCTGCCTCAGTAGAGTTCAGGCGGAATCCCTTGAGCGCCAGGCTCCAGGTGGTTGAGAAAGTACCGCCGTACGTGGACGTCAGGTTAGTGGCTGTCGCAACCACCCCCGGATCAGGCATTGGTTCTGCAACAAAGTACATCGAACTCGAGTCGAACAAGGTCGCCGAGGCGTCTGAAGCCGTAAGGCTCTTGGGAGTTGCCGTTTTTGGTGTTGGGGCCGGAGCCGCGATGGGAGTAAGGTCAGTGGTCGCCAGCACAACGATATAGCGGTTCGGTATAGGATTGGCGACTGTCTGGAACTTACTGGACGCAGCCAGAGTCTGGCTATTGATTGGCAGAGGAGCAAAGGGCACCAAGTATAAAAAACCAGCGGCAAGTAGCAGAGCTAGCGTCTTCCTCATTCGAATTAGTTCTCCTAAATCAGGACTTACCCGTGAGGTTCGGATTATAGGTTAGTGACGCATACTACCACACACAGAATCGCACAGCTTCTAACTATTCCGAAAATGCCACGGTGATCGAGCAGGAGGTGCGCTGAAAATGTGCGGACGGGCGCGGTGAACAGAGTATCTACAGAAGAAGTGCTGAACAAGGCATACCGCCTCGCCTACTTTCTCCATCAGGACAAAGATTTGGCGATTCGGATCGTCGCGGCTGCCACGCTTAAGTTGAATGTTGCGATGGCAGTTCAGAGCAAGCGGCTGTACTACGTTCCCGTCGGGAGGTTTTCGCGCGGAGAGTCGCGCCGGACTGACGGCATCCGCAACAAAGCCCTGTTCAGCGATCTTCACTTGCTTCAGCGCCTGGTCTATGTCGAATCCGAACCTTATGAACGCCAGAAGGAGCATGCGGCCATGGCCGGCCCCCCGCCAGGCGTTCGCGCTGACGGCGACCCGGCAAGTGAAGAGGATCTACTTGTTTACTTCATCAAGCACCTCGTGAGAATTACGACAAAGCGGAACGCCTTCTACGTCACACTCGGTGTCAGCCGCCTCCTACACAGCTACAGCACCGTTGAAACCATGGAAATTTATAACGCAGTGATCGGTGAGCCTGAGCGGGTCAAAGACGACTATTACTACCGCTCACGTAAAGCCGTCTTGATGCATGAGATGTATCAGCGCTTTGATCAGTTGATCAGAGTCTGTCGCCAGCGGCGTGGTGAAGAGAGGTTCGAGACGCAGCAAGGCTCAAGCGAGCTACGTTCGCTGGTTAGAGAGTGTCTCCGAGTGTTTACTCCGTGGGACACGCAATGCCACGTGCCGCGAGATTTCAATCCTCTTAAGTCGATCATTGCCTCGCTGACGTCGAGGAATGGTGCCGACGAAAACGAGGTCGAAGTCAACCGCATCCACGCCATCCTGCATCCGGACTGCTTTGAGAAATTAATCGCGGCTTTTGGCTACAGCCCGCCGGAGGAACGAATGGAGCTGCCGCGTTTTTTCTCGAACGAGACGAACGATCAATCTCCGCCTGGACCGCGTAGCGCGCCTACTGACTTGAGCGCCGAAGAACTTGCTGAGATTAGCCACATGCTTGACGAACAGGCAGGGCGTCGCCGCCGTTCGTCATCAGCCGGCGCCATACGCATCATGGTTGATGGCTTGGAACGAGGCAGATTAAATCCTGCCGAACAGTCGAGCATTAGCTTTAGCGTCGAAGAGGATGCAGAAATCATCGAAGTGAAGACGACGGACCCAGGCGGCGATCTCCTGCTCGCGACGCACCTGCTCACCTCCTTTGAGAAGGACGCGGCAATCGTCACTTCAATACGGTTGGAGGGCGGACAGGACCTGTCACTCAGTATTACGAGAAGACAGATCGAAGCGAATGGCGGGACTGACTTCCTGGTCCAGTTTAGCTACCGGGAAACGGACGTGCGGAAAGTTGCGCGCTTGTGGTGGCAGCGGTTCAATCTTCGTCTCACTTCGGAGCAAGGTATTTTGTGGGGTGGAGCAAAAATATCAGTCCTTGCCGGCAGCGTGGTGGTTATTTGTCTGGCGAGCTATCTCGGGTATCTGAGACTGAGGTCGGATCAAACAATTGGACCAAGCAGCGTACAGACGGCTCCGCTTTTTCAGCCTCCAGGGACGGAAGCTCCCACCGACGTAAAAACCAATCAACCGGACAAAGTCGCGGCGAAAGCGACGCCACGGATTAAGAGTGACAGATCAGCAAAGGTCATCTCTTCGCCCGCCGCCGCCGAGACTCCGCCGGAAATCAGTGACGAAGATGCGACGCGCAGTGGGAATGTAGTCGCTAATCTGACGCTCAAAGAAGTAAAGAAGATCTATATCGATGTCCGCGACGACGCTGCGTCGGATGAAATACGCAACAATCTTGTTAAGAGCCTCGGAACAAGCGGAGTGGTTTCAACGACCAGCGTCGATGAAGCAGATGCAGCTCTCAAAATCGTGATTCGACGCGGGCCGCAAATTGAAGCGTCGGCACAATTAGTTAACGCGCGTGGAAAAGTGCTATGGCGGGGCGCACGCCGTTATTCCGGCGAGACAACTAAAGTCGTGTCCGATATAACAAATGACTTACTGTCCCAGATAACCCTGGCGCGCAAAAAACTTTAGCAGCCTTTTTGTGTTTTCTGTGCCTTTTTGTGGCCTACTTCGGCTCGCCCTGGAGCACGAAGCCGGCCCAGTAGTACGGAGCCTGCCAGCGTCCCTCACGCCAGATCGCGATTTGCGCTGCCCTGAGCGCCGCTGCCGTGTTGGATCGTTTCGGTCCCAACAGACCTCGATAAAAATCCGTCATTAACCGTGCGGTGGCCAGGTCCTGAACGTCCCACAGACTCACGAGCACACGCTTGGAGCCGGCGTACATGAAGCCACGCGTCATCCCGTAGAGACCTTCGCCCTTCACTTCCTTGCCGAGACCGGTGCGACAACCGCTCAACACCACCAACTCCGCTCCCAACCTCAGATTGAAGACCTCATGCGAACGCAAGAAGCCCTCCTGAGATCTCCCCTGGCGGTCTAACATCGAAAGCGCGATGGCGGAAAGCTCCGGGTGCGTGCTGTCAAGGAAGCTGTGAGTTGCAAAATGGATGATGCGATACTTGCTCAAGTCTTCGCTCATCACTGCCACACGATTAGCTTCAAAGCCGAGCGCAGCCTTTCGTCCTGTTGCAGGTGCGAGGGCCAGGATCGCCTCTGCCTCTTGTCGCGTATAAGGAAGTCGCTGTAGAGCCGGGCTCTCTGCCGGCGCACCGTGGTGACCACCCGCGTTGCGACTCATGCCTCCACTAACCCTTTCATCAGTCTTGTCGAACACAGGATCCGCGAAGACAGCTACGACTTTCTCAGCGGGCGGGCGCTCCTGAAGCTCCCGTCTGAGTACTGCGAGCGTTGAAGCCGACGGAATACTCGTCACTTCATGCTCGACGATGAGCGGCACGAAGGGACCGCGCGTGTTCGGGATTGTAAGCGCAGCAAACGGCAGATACTCTAATGCGCCATCGGGGACAACGAGCAGTCGCTTTCCTCCTAACTGTGCGGCCACTGGTCCAAGCAGCATTTGACTCAAGGCTGTGGCTGCATTCGGGTACTCGGCGTCGGCCTGCCCGACACGCTCGCGTTTCTCATCAGCTGTTTCAAACTTCACGTACTGGTTGCGCGCAGTCAAGAGCTCATAACAGCGCCGGACCGCCGCCTCGATCTCGGTGCGCGGCGGCAGTTCGTAGCTTGCAAAGGAAGTCGCTGTCACTGCCCAGAGATAACTACGCTCCTCGCCCAGCGAATATTCCAGTAACAACGTCGCGTCACCGGTAACCGAGTTTTGAATCTCTGACAAACCTAGCGGCGCAGGCTGTGTCAACGCAGCGTAGCGCGGGCTCTTCGCTTTCAACTCAGCCTCGATCGCGAGAAGCTGCGTCAACAGTTCCTCGATCTTGCGCCGCACTGCGCTCGCCGATTCCTCCTTGTGCTGGCCGCCGAATAAGCGCATCTGTAGCTCCGCTTCGGCGTTGAGACTCTGTTGCAAAGAGCGCTCGCGCGCAAGCAGACCGGGATCAACGCCCTGACGTATATCGGCGCTGGCTTCGGCCAACATATCTATCAGGCTTCGCGCACGTGCCTGCTCATAGGTCTTCAATGCGGCGACGTCAAAACCGGCTGCCGGCTGACGTCGGTGAAGCTGCATTAGAAGATCAATGTGCAGCTTGTAAATGTCTTGTACGGAGGCGAAGTAGGATGCGCGCAGATACCGGCTGGCGACCTTGGTGCGAAGTGTGTTGATGATGGCAAGCGCGGCCTCGCTTGTTGCTTTAGCCTGGAGAAGATCACCGGTTTCGGACTGAGCGCGTGCTATACCGTAAAGGGCCGCGACTTCCCCGTTGCGATCACCAACAGCACGCCAGATTGCCAGGGCCTTGTCATAATTTTCCAGCGCCTTCCGTGGCTCTTTCCACAAGTCGAAGGCACGTCCGAAATGGTTGAGCGTTATCGCCTCGCCCTGGCGGTCACTCATGGCTACTCTTAGTTGCAGTGCGCGCTCAAAATATTCGACGGCGTCCTTACGCTTATCTTCCAACGCACTGTAGGCAGTCCCCATGTGCGTGAGCACACCAGCCTCTGCCTTGCGCTCGTCGTTAGCACGCGCCACAGCGAGTGCCGGGTCCAGGTATTCGAGCGCTTTCTTCGGCTCGCCCAGAAGGTTGTATATGTTTCCTATGTTGCTGAGCGCCACGGTCTCCAGCCGGTGATCCTTTCGCGCACGCGCCAGCGGAAGCACCTGGTCGAAGTAGTGGAGTGCCTTCTGCAGTTCACCCAACAGGGCGTAGACCGTGCCCATGTTGTTTAGGACCGTCGCTTCATTCCGGCGGTCACCGAGGGCGCGAAATAAAGGGAGCGCTTGCGCGAAATGATCGAGAGCCCATTGCGGCTCGCCGAAGACTCTGTAAACCGAGCCGATCTGTGTGAACGTAAGCGCCTCTCCGTTCTGATCTCCGACGGCTCGCATGACCGGAAGAGCGGCGCTATAAGAGTCAAGTGCCTTCTGCGGCTCGCCCAGCGCGTTATAAACCCCGCCTTTGATCAAAAGCGTGATGGCTTCTAAATGACGATCGCCAACGGCGTGCCAGACAGTGAGTGCCTGGTCCAGGTGTTCGATCGCCTTTTGTGGCTCGCCAAGAAGGTTGTAGATCGTGCCCATGTTGGTGAGCGTCATGGCTTCTCCGCGCCGATCGCCCGCTTCGCGCATCAGGCGCAACGCTTCGCCGTACTGCTCGATGGCCTTCCGACGCGACTCACCAGTCCTTGCGGCTTGTAGTTGTGCACCGGCAATGTAGGAACGCTCGGCGGCCACGCGTGTGCGGTCTGCTTCAGTCGCAGCCCTCAACTCCTCGAGCCGCAGTTCGTATCGTCCGGCCGATGCGCCTTTCTCAAGTGAGCGCACATTGAAAAGGTAGACGCCACTGACTTCCGCCACGAGCGAAACCACTTCCATGCCTCGGATGCCGCTCAGGTTGTTATCGGCTTCGAGGAGTGGTTTTCCATCTGCTCCGGACAACGCCAGGACCACGTCGATGCCCTTCTGGTCCACCACCACGCGCGCGTACTGGCCGGCGCTTAGACTCACTTGATACTTGTGCTCTTCGCCTCCTCGCATCTCGCGCGCGACAGGCTCTCCAACAGCGAGTGAGATCGCCTGCTCCTGAGTCCGGACAAAAGACGCTCCGCTCAGCAGGATGAGGCAGGCCACTGCAAGGTATCGCATAGTCGAACCCCGGCCGAACGATCTGTAAAACTGGATTATTTCCAACATACGGGATACGAGATTCTATTACTGTGCCTATAAGCTGTAAATCCTCACCCGCGGCTCCGAATCGGAGTCGCGGGTAAGGTAAGTCAGGGCGTCAGGGAGGAGTGTTAGTAGATCGAGTTGAGCCGGCGGCGTCTAAAACTAATGGTTGTCGGCATCGCGCGATGAGCGATGCCGGCTAACCTGAGGCGATTACTCGGCGACTCCGGCTTGTTTTTTCTTGGTTCCCGGAGGCGAAGCGTTATGGCGCGCCCATCGCTCTGCCTCGGTGAGCGGCGGCTTGCAGAAGCCAGTCGGGGGGCAGGGGAACCACGGTGAGGTTGCAGTCAGCGTGAGCGGTGGGCAGGAACTGGTGGCCGCAGCTGAAGTAGTAGCGTTGGCAAACCCTTCAAAGTTCCTGACCACAACCTCCTTACACGGCGCGGGTAAAGGCTGAGGATCGTCAACCACTATCACGCCGCCATCATTGAAATCGATGACTGATTGAGAGGCCGCTGTCGAAGCGGCCGTCAGGCCCGAACCGCCGGTGTCGAGCACTTTTGTTACTCCATTGCGCGTGAAAGTGAATCTCGGCCACACCTGCAGCGTCGAGTCAAACGAGCTGGAGTTTATTGTCATCGTCCCGGTCGAAGCCTTGAATTGAGACAGGCCCACTGTGACGTTCCAACTCTCGGTACTGCCGTTCTGATAGGTGACGGTGATCGGGGCGGTGCCTTTTAGATTAAGCGCAGTCATCGTGAGCGGCGTACTGCCGCCCGGCCCCGTGACAGTGTTGTGTCGCTGGATGATTGTGTCAGTATCACTCACTGCCGGGTTCAGAGGTACGCCTTCCATGGTCACAGTTCCGCCGAATGCCAGGGAACCGGTCCCGAAGAAGCCTGCTGGTATGGGAGAGCCTGCGAAGTCGTGAACGGATTCGCCGTTCGCAGTGGTCTCGAATTCATCGTTTCCTGCCACAACTGGAAACCCGCTCTGCATCGCCGTGCTCTTTGTCGTGACGAACAAGCCAACCACCAGCGCTATTCCCACAAGGAACGCCATGCCGAGGATGACCGGTTTTGTGTAAAGCCTCCGTGTGATCTTTTTCATCGATCTTTTTCCTCCTCACGAACTAACTTTGTCCGAACTCAACGAAGCGGCTTGTGCTTCGGATCAAGATCCGCTGCCCATGCTTGCGATCATCTCCGTGTATTTCGGCGCTGAGGATTTGAGCACGCCTTCGAGTCTTTTACTTGTTCAATCTTGCTGAAGGTACTTATTCAATCTTGCTAAAGATGGCACACGCACTTCCGACTTCGCGCTCGCATTTCCAAAAATGCCACGCCGGTTTCTCCGGGTGAAGGTCATACTGTTTCCTGCACTCCCAATACAGATGATTGGACCGGCGGCGTTGCCCGACCTCTGCCGCCAGATTAGGGATTCCTCTCCGCCAATCATCCAGCCCAGATCCTGACAACCTAACACTCCTTGTAAGGAGCGTTTGACTTCGAACGCTTTAACGGCGTCGGTGTGCGTCACGGTTCATAATGCGGATTAATTAGATATGCAGATGCAGCAGCAGATGCCTGGCAAAGCGAGGGGTAAAGTTTCGTTACTCGGGCAAGCGCGCAGACGCTTCCTGGGTCTTTCACCGGCTGAGGCGAGCTTCGCGAAACGCGGCTTCCTCACGGGCGAAGAGATAGCGCGCCAACGACTCGAGCAAATCGGCGTCACTTTTCTGAGTGGCTATCATGCGGCACTCGAGGAGACAGGGTTAGTCTCACTCGCGCGCCGGCTGTCAACCGTTGAGAAAGACTTGCAGGGTTTTGCTTTCGAGGGCGCGGCAATGGGACTGGCGCTAATTGACTTCATCACGCCCTGGCGGAAGGACCGCTGGCGCACCTTCACCGAAGGTCTCGCCGAATCTCACATCTACATGATGCATGTTGGATTGGGATGGGCGCTCGCGCGTTTGCGTCGAAGCGTCACGCCATACCTGGTCCAACTCGATCCTCTGCTCGGTTGGCTCGTGGTCGATGGTTACGGTTTTCACGAAGGCTATTTCAGTTGGCCTCTGTACGTTGAACAAAAAGTGATTCCCGCCAGGCTAAACGGTTACGAGCGACGCGTCTTCGATCAGGGTATCGGTCGCAGTCTCTGGTTTGTGAAAGGCGCAGATGTCACAGCGGTCGCGAGTGCGATCGACAACTTCCCTTCCGAACGACACGACGATCTGTGGAGCGGCGTGGGCCTGGCCTGCGCCTACGCCGGCGGCTGCAGAAGGGCCGCAACGGAATCGTTGCGTGCGGCCGCCGGTAGACACCTGCCCGCGCTTGCCCAGGGTGTGGCCTTTGCCGCCAAGACGCGCCAGCGCGCAACAAACCTCAACTCTCACACAGAAACCGTCTGCCGTTTGATCTGGGGAGACTCTGCCGAAGTGACCGCCGCAATCACTGACGCTGCCCTGGAAAACTTGCGTGCAGAGGACGGGCTACCGGCTTACGAAGTATGGCGCCGCCGCATTCAAAACAAATTCGCACAAACGTTCAGAGTTCAACCTTTAGGTTGCTCTTCGGCACAGCAAGTTAAAGCTTGAACTCTAAACTTTGGAGGTCACAAGAACATGATGATCAAGGACGGCGCATTCCGGCGCCAGGCTGCAAAGTTGACTGCGATCGTTCTCATCTTCGTAGTCTACGGTTTCGCGCGCATACCCGAGACCTCTGAGTCTGAGTTAGCGAAGCTCGCCGAAGGTTTCCATTTCAGCGCAGCGCCACTGCCGACGCTGAGCGGAGAAACGCAGAAGACAATCCGCGACGTCAACCCATCGTTGCACCGCGTTGCCGGTTGGATCTCCAGCGTCGGAGCAGCAGTCGCGCTGAATGATCTCGACGGTGACGGACTACCGAACGACGCATGTTACGTCGACACCAGAATTGATAAGGTCATCGTCGCCCCGGTGCCGGGCACGCCCGCGCGCTATCAGCCGTTCTCTCTCGATCCGATCAGTCTTCCTTACGACAAGGCGACGATGGCCCCGATGGGTTGTCTGCCCGGAGACTTTAACGAAGACGGTCTGCAGGACGTGCTCGCCTATTACTGGGGCCGGACTCCAATCGCCTTCATCAAACAGAACCGCGCCTCACTCAACGCCAACAGCTACACGCGGAGCGAAGTAGTTCCAGGCGGCGCCCGCTGGTACACAAACGCGGCGACACTCGCCGATATCGACGGCGATGGTCACACAGATTTAATCATTGGCAACTTCTTCGCGGATGGAGCACGCATCCTTGACGCACGTGCCAGCGTCGCCGACGAATTGCAGGACTCGATGTCACGCGCCCAAAACGGCGGGCGCAAGCACCTTCTTCTATGGAAAACGCCCGCAGCCGGAACGTCCGTGCAATTCGAGGAAGTCAGCGGCGCACTTGACGAGCAGAGTGCTCAAGGTTGGGCGCTGGCGATCGCGGCGGCCGATCTCGACGGCGACTTGCTCCCCGAAATTTATTTCGCGAACGACTTCGGTCCCGATCGCCTACTGCATAACCGCTCGACGCCCGGTCATCCCCGCTTCGAATTGTTGGAAGGAAGACGATCGTTTACGACGACGAAGTCGAAGGTGCTTGGCCACGACTCGTACAAGGGGATGGGTGTTGACTTCGGCGATCTGAATGGTGACGGATTGCCCGACATCTACGTTAGCAACATCACCCAGGAGTATGGGCTCGAAGAAAGTCATTTCGTCTTCCTTAGCACGGGACACACCGAGCTGATGAAGAAAGGCGTTGCTCCTTATGTTGACCGCAGCGAGTCGCTCGGTCTTTCGCGTAGCGGTTGGGGATGGGACACGCGACTGGGCGATTTCAACAACGATGGCGTGCTCGAGGCCTTGCAGGCGACGGGTTTTCTCAAAGGCAACGTCAACCGTTGGCCCGAACTACACGAGGTTGTTGTAGGCAAC